>Ga0157373_10000889_pt1 | contig 23107 bp, 17 predicted proteins | sample C65metaG_FD_113460 | JGI IMG/M metagenome (GOLD analysis project Ga0157373, IMG submission 113460) | Corn rhizosphere microbial communities from Kellogg Biological Station, Michigan, USA - C6-5 metaG | ecosystem: Host-associated > Plants > Roots > Rhizosphere > Soil | place: USA: Michigan... | reverse complement strand
CGATGAGGAAGGCAGCGAGGACGAGCCACCCATCGTCGTCATCGATGGCACTCGCTCGGAGGACGATGCCGCCACTCCCCTCCCCGGCGAGATGACCGGCGAGCCGGATTGGCAGTTCGTCGAAAACACCGTGCTCGATATCAAGCGCCACCTCGATTCCATGGGCCCCGTCAATCTCGATGCCATCGAGGAATACGAAGAACTGGAGGAACGCTACAACTTCGTCCGCAATCAGCACGACGACCTCGTCTCGTCCAAGGCGGAGCTGCTGGAAGTCATCGAGCGCATCAACATCGAGACCCAGCGCCGCTTCTCCGAAACCTTCGCCCAGGTCCGCATCAATTTCCAATCGATGTTCAAGGAGCTCTTCGGCGAAAAAGGCCAAGCAGACCTCACCCTCCTCGATGAGAGCGATCCCCTCGAATCCGGCATTGAGGTCATTGCCAAGCCACCCGGCAAGAAGCTGCAATCCATCACCCTTCTATCAGGTGGTGAGCGCTCCATGACCGCCGTTGCCCTGCTCTTCTCCATCTACATGATCAAGCCCAGCCCCTTCTGCGTGCTGGACGAGCTGGACGCCCCGCTCGACGAATCCAACATCAACCGCTTCGTCAAGGTCCTCGATCACTTCATCGACAACTCCCAGTTCATCATCGTCACCCACTCCAAGCGCACCATGGCCCGCGCCGATGTGATGTATGGCGTCACCATGGAGGAATTCGGCGTCAGCAAGCCCGTAGGCATGCGCCTCACCCAAGCAGATGATAATGAAAAAGCTCCGAAGACAGAAGCGAAGTCAGCCGCGCAGAAGGCGGCGCTGAGGCTGGATGCATGACAAGGAGGGGCGGTCTCCGAACCGCCCTAACCTAAGTATAAAGAATGCCTCAAGCATTGCAGTCCCTTACTAGGTAGGGATATCTCTCCGAGAGGTCAGGCGGTGGCAAGCCACATCATCACTAAATAGGATTAGCCCGCCTGATCTTACAACCAATAAGCCTTGTCAATTAAACGATTGCCAGCAAAATCGAAGCCCCCGTTGATATCGCATACTAATATAATCGTATAAATAACATTAAACATAAAATATGATCACATTTAACGTGTATGACAGAGTATTCTTGGTCCGGCACAATGGATCTACCGGGACAGCTTTCACAATCGATGTAGAAGGACGTCAATATCTTCTATCCGCTCATCACGTTTTTAAAGGAATAAAGACCGGAGACAGTATCGAGATATTTCGTAACTCTGATTGGGTTGTCTTGGATATTAAGGTTGTAGGCGTCCCTAGCACATCTCTTGACGTCATCGTGCTTGCACTCAACATCGTTTTGTCTCCTTCCCATCCTCTGCCTCTTACGCGAGGTGGCGTCTATATCGGACAGGATGTGCACTTTGTGGGATTTCCTTTTGGCATGCACTCTACTGTTGCTGCAAAAGATGGGATTTTACATATTCCTTTAGTTAAGCGTGCCTGTCTCTCAGGTAGTATTGAAGAGGATGGAGGTAGAATTTGGCTTCTTGACGGATTCAACAATCCAGGATTTTCCGGGGGGGCCGGTTATTGCTAGTGATCTGGGAAGACCGGGATCGAATCTATCGGTATTTGGAATCATTTCAGGCTATCGATTCAGCGAAGATCCAGTCTATACTGGCGACGTGCCTACATCTCTTCAAATTCGGTCCAATACAGGTATAATTTTAGCTTATAGTGCATCAATTGCTATAGATCTTATCGCAGCCAATCCCGTGGGAATGGAATTATAACTTTGAGTTCACCCCAAGAATCAGAAAATATTTAGCAAGCTAACGCAAGAAACGATACGGTATGGACCGAGAACATCGGTAACACATTAGACTGAGCATGCAGTGGAAAACGTGTGACGAATCGAGCAGAACAGAGGTTTGTCAGTTTGGCAGTGAGTCTGCAATCAAAAGGTTGATCTGTGAGGAGAAGTGTCTGCATCCCACCTGCGAGGCCAAAGAAGAGCTTGCAAAGAAGCAACGAATGGGGCGAGCTCGAAATTCAAGTATTGAGGTCGTGTTGATGGGCAGCTAGAGCTGTCGGGCATGGAAATATCGGTGCAATATGGGCTTTCAAGAGCGGGTTATCACGTGATGGCGCGAGAGGACGACGAGCGCATTCTTTTTAAGAGAATAAAACTGGTGGCAGCGGGGTTGCGACGCATTAAAATTTCTTTAAAAGCCGTGCTCACATTGCAAATCCTAATCGGAACGCTGGCATCTGGACAGTCATACGACGATTTTAGGTCGGGAGCAGCAGCAGTTTCGTTTGCTATCGAAAATGGAGGAAAATCATTGTCTCGAGAGCAGCAGGATAATTTTCTAATTTATTCAATTTTCATGAGAGGATTCTTATTCGGCGTTAGAAATTCTTCGTTGATCCTCAAATCTCCTGAGTCGGAAAAAATGCTAGTTCCTGACGAATGGATGTATAATCCTGGTAAATCCGCACCTTCCTTCCTGGCATTTGCAGCTAAGCATCAACCTGAAGGATTTGACAGTTCTAAGATTGATACTGAAGGCCTCACGTTGATTCTGGTTGCTTGGTATCTCGACGCTCACTCAAAAACGGAAGATCCTCTTGGAGCGTCACCTGAAGAATTAACCCGACTTAAACAACTTAATTCAACAGACAAAGTGACCTCACTTTCTGATGTAGACCTGAGAAAACTCATAGTAGGGCGATGGACAACTGGACGCCACGATTATGAGTACTTGGCAGATGGAACTTGGCGAATGCTGCCCGCCGACAAAGATACCATAAAAGGTAATTGGCGAATCGAAAACCACAAGCTCATCGAAGATACTGAGGTGAGAACGATCATCGAATGCAATCATAACATTATTGTAATGAAAGCAGAAGATGGAGGTTACCCTTATCGATACGTTCGCATTGAAGACGATCCGAGATAGTTAGGCCGCAGCCATTGCGCTGCAAATATTTAAATCACTGGGGTCAGTTACGGTGTTGGAATCAAGCGGTTATTTCCACCATTTTGATCGGGCCTTGATGATCCGGATCAAAGGGTTTCCCTGAGCGTAGGATACCGAAAATCAGGTGGAGAAGCTTGGTCATGACGGCACCCAGAATGACGATCCGTTTCTTGCCCTTTTCCTCCAAGCGGGCGGCGAAGGTTTTACAAAGTTTGTTGTGCGTCATGGCACTCATGGCGGGGAAGAACAGCTTTGAAACAATTGATGATTGGAAAAGCTTCCTTTCCAGTCTGAGAAGTTTATAATATTCATGGTCGGCAGGTACATGCTTGGGTCGTTGAGCCGCTTGATCGGCCAAGCTAAAAAAGGAAAAAGAAGCAAAAGCGAAGCTCACAAATCTGGAGAAAATGCTAAAATGAGAGGTCCGACCCTATTGATGCTGTTTGATTATTTTTTCGGTGGGTGTATTTCGATGGTTGGTTCGTCGCGCTCTTTGGACTGATTTTTGGGCACCTCGTAACTAGATGGAGGAAGATCAGGTGTCGGACATGTGTCTTTGTCGACCTTGGAGAGGACGTCACCAGCGAATGAGCCGAAGAGGTCAATAAAGCTACTTATAATTCCTTTTGTATTCTTTTCCATTTGGTTTGTTGAGTGAGAATTGGGTCTTTGCGCAGGGATACAAATACTGACTTTCTGCTGAACAATGTAACTAGTATCGGACTCCAGCTTTGATGGAATCTTTGATGGAATAAGACTTTTAAAGCGAGTATTCCTCCTAGATATTTACTTTCCTGCTGTATTTGAGTAGTTTTCGAATTTATCTCAAAGATGTTCAATACTTGCTTATCCGAACGAATAAGCAGATTTTGTCAGGTAGCGATGGAGATTATTTGAGAGTGGTAAAATTCATGATTGGGGTCATCCTGATTGGGAGCAGTCCCAACTTTTAAGCATTCATCATTTCATGGTCATTTGAGCTGGTCCCGCCGCTTTCGCCGGAACACCACTCTGGCCGGATGGCCAAGATAACCATTCCCAAGCCGTGGCGCGTTGCCAACGTGACCTTCGTTGAAATCGACGCTGCGATCCATGCCGCCAAGGGTGGGAAACTTGATGCCGCACTGCCCGAGCCACCTTTCGCATCGACTTTACCGGCGGGGAGGCGCAAATGATTGGGGTCTGATTGGGGTCAGTCCCGAAATGGGGTCTGATTGGGGTCAGTGGGGTCTGATTGGGGTCAGTCCCGAAATTCAAGTGATTGAGGTCAGTCCCGAAATTCAAGTGTTGGGAGAAAAAGCTGGATGAGGTAGCCTCGCGGCTGCGCCGTGAGGTGGGGTGGATTCGCTCATAATACGTACGATGACCATCCACTCAAACACGCCGCCCATTTAAAATCGTTAGCAATGGCATGCCACACATCCCCGAAGCACGTCACCCAGCCGGAATGGCGCAGCCATTCCGCTACTACGAAGAGGTGGAATGGGACGAGGCTGGAAAAGTCCTATCAGCAGGTGGTAACGTTTTCTCTGCCAGCGCTTCACCACTACCAACAGCCGTTTGATTTTTTGGGGGTTGCGAAACGGCTTTAAATGGCTAGTTAGCCCCCATGCAAGTGCTGGCAGCTTCCTTTTTCCTTCAGATGGCGGTGATTCTTTTGACGTGCCGATTGGTAGGCATGCTGGCGAAGAAGGTGGGGCAGCCGCAGGTGGTGGGAGAGATGATCGCGGGTGTGCTGTTGGGGCCCTCCTTGCTGGGGCTTTTTTTCCCGGATCTGATGTCGCAGCTTTTCACCAAGGAGTCCCGCGGCGTGCTGTTCGTGGGAGCCCAGTTGGGCGTGGGGCTGTATATGTTCCTGGTGGGGATGGAGTTCAAGACGGAGCTTTTCCGCAGCCGGGCGCGGAGCGCGGCGAGTGTATCCATCGCAGGCATGGTGGTGCCGTTCATTCTGGGGGCGGTGCTGGCGCCCTGGCTGGTGAAGGTGCCGGGCATCTTCGCAGCCAACGTCAAAATTTATGAAGCCGGCCTCTTCTTGGGCGCGGCGATCGCCATCACGGCCTTCCCGATGCTGGCGCGGATCATTTACGAGCGCGGCCTGTCCGGCACCTCTCTGGGGACGCTGGCACTGGCGGCGGGCGCGATCGATGACGCAGCAGCGTGGTGTGTGCTGGCGATTGTGCTGGCCAGCTTTGGCACCGGGAGCACGCATTTCCTGGGCATGGAGGTAAACCCGGCGGTGCTGGCGATCGGTGGCGGTGCCTTTTACGCGATCTTCATGCTCACGATCGGCAAAAAACTGCTGGCACGCCTGGGCACGTGGGCAGAGCGTGACGGAACGGTGAGCCCGGCCCTGATGGCCACCGTGCTGATGCTTTTCTGCCTGAGCGCATGGTTCACCGATCACATCGGCATCCACGCGGTCTTCGGCGGCTTCGTCCTTGGCATCGCCATGCCACGTGGCGTGCTGACGGAGGATCTCACGCGCAAGCTGGAGCCCTTCACGGTGATCTTCCTGCTGCCGATGTTTTTCACGTTTTCCGGACTCTCCACGAAGCTGAACATGCTGGTGGACCCTGCGGTGCTGATCATCGCGGTGGTGATCCTGCTGGCCTCCACTCTGGGCAAGGGTGTGGCGTGCTGGGCGGCGGCCCGGCTGAATGGCGAGGACAACCGCACCTCGCTGGCAGTGGGAGCGCTGATGAATTCACGCGGGCTGATGGAGCTGATCATCATCAACATCGGCCTCCAGAAGGGTGTCATCGGACTGAAGTTGTTCTCCATTCTGGTGGTCATGGCCATCGTCACCACCCTGATGGCGACGCCGATCTTCGAACGCGTCTACGGCCGCCACCAACGCGCGAAAAAAGACACGGACTTGGGCGACCTGCCGATCGGCGGGTAATTCCACTTTTCCCCTCATCGGGGTCAGTCCTCATCGGGACAGCCCCGACTTTCAAGCATTGGGAATGGCTCTCCGATAAAAACTGGACACGTTGGTGACATCCCCCCACCAGCTATCATGGCACAGCCATGATGCTACGAAGAGTGGCAGAATACGGACGAGGCACAGATTCTATCTCTGGATCGGAATTTCTCCACGGATGGACATTCTGGCTTCTGTCGGGAAATCAGTGGGGACGGGTAGCGGCTCTTCGCGCCTGGCGAGCCACCAGACCGCACGGACCATCAGCGTTTGTACTCCTGCGCAGCGCATTCGCTCCGGCTGGACATCATCCTTCCATACGTGGCCGTAGGTGGCGGCATACACCCGCCCTTTGCCATAGCTCACAGTCCACTCGATAGGCCACTGCATATCGCTCGCGGCATCGTATGCGTAGGAGAGGACCTCGATGTTTTCCGCCGGGCCGCGGGCGTAGCGATAGATCTCGATGTCTGGAGTCTTCCATTTGCGCGGAAGGCCGGAATGGATCGGGTGATCCCCTAGCCGAGTGATCACCGCATCCACCCGCACGCCGTGGCCCGTGCCCTTCCCTTCTCCCTTGGGGATACGCACCACCTTTCCTTCCTCATCAATGGCCAGGGCGATCCCCTGATCGGCTTTCCGCCAGCCAAGGCCGATGATGCGGTTGTAGGCATCCCAATCGGCAAAGGCATTGTTAGCGGAATGATAAATAAAAACACCCCCGCCGTTTTCCACGTAAGCCTCGAAGTCCTTGCGCACACCTTCCGGCCAGGACGGACCTCCATTGATGTCATTGCAGGTTTGGATCACCACCTCGTAATCGGAGAATTTCGGATGCCAAGTGTCCCACCCCAGAGCATCCTTCTGGGGAGGCGCAGTGGAGACACTGATTTCAAAAAGTCCGGCAGGCTCCAGAATCCCACGGATCAGCGCCGTATTGAGCTGCCAATTATGATTGCTGAATCCATCGACTATCAGAACCTTTACAGGCTTGGCACTGACTGAGGAAAGCAAGAGCATCATGATGCCCAGTAATCTGGCGAAAAATCTCATCGTGCGATCCCATCTTCAATCCTCTTCCCTGTCGAGGTCATCCTTCTGGAAAGGCAGCGGGAGTCTTTACCGGGGATGCGAACCCTAACCGATAAAGAAAATCTCCCGCTGCATTCGATCGAAACGTCGCTTCTCAGTGGTGTGAGATTGGACAGGAGGCATTCATCACTTAGCTCTCACCTTGATGGCATCTCCGTTATACTGGACGACGGCATCAGCCTTTTCAATTGGATTGGAACCTACTCCATGGTTCTCAGAGACAAAAACGACCTTGAATGTCCGCGTTTTCACCATCCCTGGAAATTCTCCATTTCTCGCACCAATGGTGAGAGTCCGTTCACTTTCGTTCCAAGCGAATGGAATGGTGGCCCGCTGCCCTTGCTCATATCGATAGCTGTCACCTTCATCTTCATAAAGCGTGAAGGTGCCATTCGCGCCCTGATAGACACGAATTTCAATTTCTGCGTCTGGCTGCTCTCCTGAGAACTGAAGCTTTGGACCGAAAGGCACGATACTGCCGGTTTTCACAAACAGTGGAAGATGGCTGATAGGAGCATCCGCATTGATGGTCTCACCACCGATAATGGCTTTCCCGGTCCAGAAATCCGTCCACTTTGCTCCTTTGGGCAGATACACTTCACGTGTTTTCGGACCATTTTGGATGGGTTTTGAATCAGGTCCAAATTGTTGAGCCTCCAACACTGGAGCTACCAGGAAGGTATCACCCACCATGAACTGGCTCTTCAGGTCGTGAGTCTTCTCGTCGGCAGGGAAGCTGAAAACAAGCGGTCGCATGAACGACTTGTTTTGAAGAACCACTTCGGAGGCGAGCGAGTAAAAGTACGGCAGTAATTGATAACGTAGATTGATGGAATCCAGAATGGAGTCATAAAACTGAGTCCCAGGCTCACCGAACCTCCATGGTTCGCGTGGGGTGTCTGTGCCGTGGCTGCGGAACATGGGAAGAAATGCGCCCATCTGGAACCATCTCGTGTAAAGTTCCCGGTAGCCCATGTCACCCACGCCTCTATTGAAATCACCCGCCCAAAACCATTTGTCAGTGCGTTTCACGAAAAATGCCCCAATGTCGAATGTCGAATAAGGTTCTCCAGCGGCACTGATGCTTTGAAGCGCGGCAACCTGCTGGGAAAAGGTGTTCCATGATGCAGCGATGTCTCCTGTCCACATCACGGAACCTGTGCGCTGGCTGCCCGCGTATCCAGATCTCGTCAAATTGAGCACTCTCTTGTCCGGAGTGGATTTCCGCGAGTTTTCGAAAATGCCTTTGGAGTCTTCAAGTCCATAGGCATTCAGCAACTGGGGATCAATGTATTTGGCCAGCAGAGCAATATTTTGCTCATCCGCATCCGCTGGGCGGGTTTTACCGGTCCAATCGGCTCCGATAGGTTCCGTAGAGTCGCACCACCAGCCGTCGATCCCATGTTTTCCCAGAATTTCCCAGATGGCATTCCAATACACTTCACGTGCTTTGGGGTTGAAGACATCAAGAAAGACGGAACCTGGCAAAACATATCCGCCTGCTGCCAAGGCCTTGCCTGCGGAGGAACTGCCGGCTGGATTCGGCCAAATGGAGATCATCAGCTTGGTATTTTGTTCATGCAGCGACTTCGTCAAAGCCGAGAAGTCCGGATAAGCCTTTGGATTAGGATCCCCTCCCCACTGCAGCCAGTAGTTCCAATCCTGCACGATCACATCAAGTGGGATTTTGCGCTTCCGGAATTCATTCGTCACGGAAATCAGTTCATCCTGGGAAGTGTAGCGTTCTTTCGACTGTATATAGCCGAATGCCCATTTAGGCAGCATCACTGCCGAGCCAACCAGTTGACGATATCCGGCAACAGCACCATCCATGTCCGGACCAGAAATAAAGTAATAATCGAGGTCTTCGATCACATCAAAGTCTACCGATCCGCCCTGTTCTCCATCTTTGAATGACATTGCGGAATAGGCGTCGAATAGCAGCCCGTAGCCTTTTGAGGAAACGATCGAAGGGATGACAATGCGCAGATTATGTTGATAGAGGCGCTTGGTTTTCCCACGTAGATTTAAATCTGAAGTTTCATCGAAACCTAACCCATAAATCGCCTCCCCTTTCGCAAAACGGAATTTTACCCCTCCCTTCCATGCATCCCTGTCTTTTCTAATAGAGAATTTCGATGCAATTTCCCGTTCCCCATCCACCGTTTGAACTTTTCTGATGGATGCTGGATCCGGAAGTGCCTTCTGAACTTCAATCTTCTCAAACCAGCGTGGCTGGGAAACTTCCTCAGCCAGTAATAGCTGACCATTAGCGTTCCGATACGCCACGGCTCCGCTTTTGCGGTCAACCAGCACAGAAAGCTTAGCGGACTTCAGTTCCACCAAGCCGGCTTTCTCAGTGACAATGACTTTTCCAGCATTTTCCTTGATCGGCACCCGCATGAGGCTGGGGGTAGTGGAAAAGGCACCATTCATGGTGGATCTGATCCGGGCGATCTTATCGGTAACGAACTCAATGCGGAGCAAACCCTTGTCCGTTTTGAATTCGGCACCGCCCGGCACTTGCTGCCACTGCTGCACGGAGGCCTCAGCGGCAGAAGCCGTCATGATGATGAGGGCCAGTAAAAGGAAAACGCGCTTCATAAGAAATGGGAAAATAATTTTTGTTGGCTCAGTCTCCTGAAAGAACGAAGGGGATGCTTTGTCTTATGACCGCTATGAGGGCCAGAAAAAAGCATTCTTCGTAAGGAATTGTTCTTTGAGTTCTGGGTGTAGGCGGATCTTGGTTTATTGATGGGTCTTCTGCTCTTTCATTACTTCAATCTCAGGAGGAGATACGCGATTCATTCCAAAAACTTTCCTTTATTTTATTCAAATGCCAAAAATGGCCGTTTTAGCCAGAGGCGGCGTGATCGTGCTGGTGCAGGGGAAAAAAGAAAGACCGCCTTCTCACCATACCAGGATTCGCCCCCCCCCCCGTTTCGTTTCACTTCAGCATTTCATCCACCCATGCGGTGACTTCCCGTGTAGCGGGGCCGGTGCAGTGGTGATGAAAATCGCGTGATACGAGGGTGGCGTCATTGTTGATCTCCCATGTTTCCGCACCATGGGAAGGAGTAAAACGCACAAATCCGGCTGCGGGAAAAACATGACCGACGTGCCGATGGCCACAAAAACATCCACACTCCCTAGTGTCTGCTTGATCACGTCCATCTGATAAGGCATCTCTCCAAACCACACGATATCCGGTCTCATGCCGCCAGCCTGCCCGCAGGAGGAGCAAGGAATGGTGACATCCAGATCCCCTTCCCACCGCGCGTGGTGATGGCAGCGAATACAATACACCTTCCGCAGTTCTCCATGCATGTGGATGACATTTCGTGAGCCGGCGCGCTCGTGGAGATCATCCACATTCTGGGTGATGAGGATGACTTTCCCTGAAAAATCGCGCTGCAACCGCGCCAGTGCGTGGTGGGCGGCATTCGGCTCCACCGTGGCAAGTGCCGCACGGCGGAGATTGTAAAAACGGTGTACCAGCTCCGGTGTCCTGCGGAAGGCCGCGGGTGACGCTACTTCTTCGAAGCGGTACCCTTCCCACAGGCCATAGCACCCCGGAACGTGGGAACGCCAGATTCTGCGGAGACGCCTGCACCGGCAAGAACGATGATTGATTTTCCACTGTCAGGCACGCCTAAAAATACCTGATAGATCCACAATCCATCAAGGAGAAAACTTTTTGATCCTGCTAAATCCGTCAAGGAGCGATTCCACTCAGCAACCAACTCTTACATTTGTTAGAATACCCGAGTTGGCACGCGGATATGGCAAACTGCAATCTTTAATGCACTCTGCAATACGTTGAAATAAAACCACTTACGATGAAAATAATTTTAGACAAATCCGGAGATGGAGGCGATGACTTCCTCACCATGAACAAAATCATCCTTATGAGCCTCGCTCTCGCTGTGCCTGCCATCGCGGGAACCGAAACCACCACCACCTATGAAGCACCGCCTGCCCAACAGGACTGGAAGCTCACCGCCGGTGCCTCTGCTGCATACCTCTTCGACTATGAGGAAGTGCTCTACACAGGCAATGTGGGAGTGAAGTCTCCATGGAGCACCTTTGGCTGGAATGTGGGATTTTTCCTGGAAGGCGGCTTCCTTGAGCAGGACAATGATGCTGCGGAAAACGCCCTCGGCCTCGGTGATGTGGATGCCGACCTCAAGATCGTTCCGGTTACTTTCAACGTGAAGCTGGAAAAGGCGCTCAACAATCAGTGGAGCGTGTATGCAGGCGGCGGCGCAGGTTACGCCCACACGGAATTCAGCAGCACCACCCTGGGTGGCAATTATGATTCCGAATGGGTTTTCACCGGCCAGGCTTTTGCTGGAGTTGCCTATCACATCAACGATCAGCATGAAGTCTATGCAGGTGGCCGTTTCATCCACTTCGACGATGCTGACGACTACAACTTGAATTCCGACTATGCAGCGGAACTCGGTTATCGTTTCAGCTTCTAAACAATTTCCATTTTTATTGGAAGCTGCTGCTGGCCGTCTGGGAAACCAGGCGGCCCTTTCTGCGTCCGCTCTCTAACTGGTAATAAAAAATAACAGCCCACTTCTGCGAAATGGCAGCATCATTCCGGCAGTACCGATTCCACTGCGTCCTGTAGCGCCTGCTCCCCGGTATCCGGGCGGGATTTGTCCGCGACTACTTCCTCCTTTACCGGCGCAATCGCTGAGGCAGGAATGAGGTCCATCATTTGGGCGTGTTCGGAAATGACGTGGCTGTCCCCTGCCAGAATCATAGGTACGCCCACTGTGGCAGCCTTATCCACTGCCGTCTGCACCGCAATATCGAAACGCGAATCCATTCCCGGATCCACATCCCGGATGTAGATCGCCTTGATCCTGCCCACATGTTGTTCCGCGATCTCTGCATAAATGGCAGGATCCTCCTGGCCAGAGTCACCTATCAGAATAAAGGAAAGGTGGGGATATGCATCCAATAGCCGGAGAGCCTTTTGGAGTTTATGTCCATGGCCTTTCTTCTTGATGAACCGGCTCTCATCCACGCCCAGATCCTGCAACATCAGAGGCCCGGCAGGGATTTCATTCAATCGTAGAAAATCGATCAGCAGATCATAGAGATTCCATGGCGAACTGGAGATGTAGAAAATAGGATTTTCAGGAATCCCCGCATGACCCTTTTGTAATTCCTGATAGAGTTTGGAAATTCCCTCAAGAGGTTTGCGCGTTTTTGCATTTCCCAGAAATGTCAGCTTGGCCGCCAGCAGAATGCTGGTTACGCCGGTATGGAGAACGGTGTCATCCATATCACTGATGATGCCAAAGGCTGCGGAAACGGGTGGCACCATGATGTCATGAACGGCGTGGATTTCATCTCTGCCAGTGCCGGTTTTTGCTTTTACCGTGATCCATTTCAACCTCCCATCCGCCAAGGATGAAGAAGGAAAATCCGCCTGATAGTATCCTTCTTCATCAGTGAAAACGGAAAGATGCAGATCCCCATGCACCAGCATCACCTCCACTCCAGGCACCTCATGGCTATTCAGGCGGCGGTAAGTATTCACCAGATTTTCCCACCAGCCATCATCATCCAAGGGGCCACCGTAGGATTTCTTACCCAGTACTCGGCCGTGCACGTGGATCCACTCCGCATCCGCATACCCATGATATGCCACAATCTGGCGGGGTAAATGAGTCCCCCAAAGCCGGTGAAAGCGCTGAAGCCCGCCATCCACCATTTTCTCAACCAGCAACACCAGCCGGTGGAGGATCTTGGAAAATGAGGGACTGCCTTTGCTCATGGAATCCGAACATGATGCCACGAAAACCCGTCCTGTAAAAACAACACTGACTCCAGAAGATCAGTTTCATTAAAATCCGTGCAGATCCATCTGATCTGCATGGATGAGTGGCACGCGCCTGCCCATTTTCTTTTGGATTACCCGAAAATGATGCAACTCTTCCGGGGAGACTAGGGAAATGGCATCTCCCGGGGATTCTGCACGCCCCGTGCGACCAATCCGATGAATGTAATCCTGAGGTGAACGGGGCAATTCATAATTGATCACGCAGGGCAGGAACTCGATATCGATGCCTCGCGCCAGCAAATCCGTAGCCACCAGCACACGCAGTTTTCCACTCTTGAATTGCCGCAATGTCTCGCGGCGTGTGTGCTGGCTGAGCTTGGAATGCATTGCCGCCGCGTGGATGCGGTTTTTCAGCAGTTTGCTCACGATGCCATCCACCTTGGCCGTTGATGAGCCAAAAATGAGGAGCTGCTTCAGATTCCCCTCTCTGATGAGATAGCGGAGCAGTGGGCCTTTCTTTTCCTCATCTACCAGATAGGCTTTTTGCTGGATGAGCTCCAGGGTCTCCTCCTCATGGATGATCCGGATCACCTGCGGATCACGGAGAACGAGTTGCTGGATGCGCCCCACGTCCTCGCTGAGCGTGGCGGAAAAAAGCAGATTCTGTCGTTTGGTCGGGAGCAGTGCGAGGATTCGATCCATCTCTTCCTGGAATCCCAGGTTCAGCATCTTGTCCGCTTCATCCAGCACGAGGGTGGAGATCGAGGAAAGGCGCACCGCGTTCTTGTCCACCAGTTCCAGCAACCGTCCCGGGGTGGCGATGAGGATATTCACCTTCCCGATCTCCTGCATCTGGGGATTGATGGAGACACCGCCATATACCGCCCGGCAGATGAGCCGCTCGGTGAGGGATGGTAGAAAGGCTTGGAAAACCTGCTGCACCTGATCCGCCAATTCCCGCGTGGGCACCAGCACCAGAACGGATGGCTCCCGGTAATGGGATGCTGTCGCGTCCTGAAGCTTTTGCAGGATGGGCAGCACATAGCTGGCTGTCTTCCCAGAACCTGTGGGCGAGATGCCCAGCACATCCCTTTGCCCCACCACGGCTGGAATGGCCTCTCGCTGGATGGGAGTAGGGGTTGAGTAACCTTCTGCTGCCAGGATCTTCAAAAATACAGGAGAGAGACCGAGCGAGACAAAGGACATGGGAAAAAATCGTTGGGACACCCTCTGCAGAGATCCACTCCCCGCAGAAAACATCTTTCTGCCGAAGCCTCCTATGAATAGCAAGGGCGTAGATAACCACGGTTCCCCGGTGGACTGCGCCAGTCCCGGACGGTATCCCCATCCTTTATCCATCACGCTGCTTCCACTGATTACCTCTCGGAAATTGGACTCACCTTGTTACTGTGGGCAATTCGCGGATCAGCGAAGATTCTTATCTGGGAAATATTTACCACTGGAAACGTTCCTCCTTTTTATTTGCATTCCGCAAGGGATTGATTTCTCAGCAATTTTTAATCGGATAGTGGGCAGCTTTCCACAAGTTATTCACAACGCATTTCTTAATAAAAAACCCTCAAATGAGCATGGAACATCAAGGGAATTTCCTCCCAACCACCCTTCATTTGCTAATGAACAAAATGTGAATAACTTGGGAGCAAGTCTTGGCAACTTCCAAACAACATACACAATACACTGATATCAATCAAGTTACCCGATTAAATTGATAGACCCTCCGTAAATTTCGGGTGAATAAGATTTTTTACAGACGCAGGGCCACTTCCTCAATTAGTAGAAAACAATTTTTCAGACGATAAGGGAGAAGCAGCCGAAAATGAGACTTTCTCACATTCTTCCCAAGTTATTCACAATGTATTCCTGGCTGTGAATTTCAGCATCCTAGGCCTTTCGATCTGCAATTTGCAACGGCATGAATTTGAAGATTTATACGCTCAGCATTTTTCATGCCTGCGGCCTATTTCCTACTCTTCTTTCCCTCCGCGCTGCGTTATACATTTTCTTCTCACCCACGTCACGTCATGCCGAATCCCGCCTTGCGCATCCTTGCTGAACGATACTCGACGATTTCCTCAGCGGCTTCTGAAATCGCCGCTCTACGCGCAACCAAGAAACTGCCCAAGGGCGTGATCCACGTCATCTCCGACGTGCATGGAGAAAATCAAAAACTGCGTCACGTCATCAATAATGCTAGTGGCAGATTACGCCCGCTCGTGCAGGACGTATTTGCCCGCAGCATGAGCCCTGAAGAGCTTCAGGAATTCATGAATGTCCTCTATTATCCGGCCGAAGTGCTGCGGATGAAAAAGCAGGAACTCCTAAAGGACCCGACGCTGCGCTACCACTGGGTTAAAAGCACGCTGGAGCATCAGTTCACCGTTATCCGAGAGCTCATCCGCTCACGCCGCCGCAAGGATGTGAAAGCCCTGGCCCCCAAAGAGCAACGGGAACTATTCGAGGCAATGCTCAATTTTCCTGCCGGAGGTCACGACCCGGCCATGATTGATGTGCAACTCAGGGAACTCATCGCCATGGATCTGGATTCAGACATGATCCGCAGCGCCTCGCGCTTCATTCGGAATCTGTCCGTGGAGGAGCTCATCGTCGCCGGAGACTTGGGGGATCGCGGCCCCCGCATCGATATGGTGATCGATTACCTCATGCACCAGCCAAACATTTCACTGGTATGGGGAAATCATGACGTTTCTTGGATGGGAGCATGCCTTGGCCAGCGTGCGCTCATTGCCACCGTGCTTCGTGTTTCCCTACGCTACCTCCGCATGTTCCAGATCGAGGAAGGCTACGGTATTCTCACCAAGGCCATCGAGATTCTGGCGAGCAAAGTCTACGGAACAGACCCTGCGGTCCACTTTCAGGCAAAGCGTACCGGCAAGCGTGATGGAGCGCTGGTAGCCCGCATGCAAAAAGCCATGACCATCATCCAGCTCAAGCTTGAGGGCCAGACCATCGAGCGACACCCGGAATGGAACATGGATGACCGCAACATCCTTCGAAAGATCGATTATAACAATTACACACTGGAAGTGAATGGCCGGCCTTACCCGCTGCGCGATACCTTTTTGCCCACCATCGATCCGGCCGATCCTAACAAGCTCAGCCCGGAGGAGGAAGAATGCATCCAGCGTCTGGAGCAAAGCTTCACCTCATCCGCACGGCTCTGGGAACACATGCAGTGGATGGCCGATCATGGCCAGATGGCCCTTGTCCGGGATCGGGCGGTGATTTTCCATGCCTGCCTCCCTGTCGATGAAAAGGGCGAATACATTCCCTTGGCCGTAGATGGGCAGGACCAGACCGGCCCGGAAATTTTCACCGCCTTCACCCGGGTCATCAAGCGGGCCTTCCGCTCTGGCTATGAAAGTGCGCGTGAGACGGACAAGGACTGGTTCTATTACCTCTGGGCAGGCCCCCTTTCCCCGCTGTTCGGAAAAAACCATATGGCTACTTTTGAGAGCTATTTCATTGAGGAAAAATCCACCCACAAGGAAATCGCCGGCCCTTGGTTCGAGTGGATTCAAAATGCCTCATTCTGCGATCAGATCGCGCGCGATATGGGAGTGGCGGAAGGTGGCCTCCTCGTGAATGGCCACGTCCCCGTCCGCAAGGGAGACAGCGCCCTCAAACGCGGAGGTAACGCCGTCACCATCGATGGTGCCTTTTCAGAAGCATATGGTGATCGCGGCTACACCCTCATCCTGGGCCCGGAGGGCGAAACTCTGGCAGAGCATCACGCATTCCCCGATCCCGAAACCGCTGTGCGTGAAGGGCTGGATATCATTCCAAACATGACTGAACTCCGGCGCTATGATCTACCCCGTCTCGTCGAGGATACCGAGCGGGGCCGGGAAATCGACTCCATCATTCTCATGCTACAGCAGTTGATCGACGCCTATCGACTCGGCCAACTGCACGAAAAAAAATAACCCGCCGCTTTATAAAAATCCGCCCCGGAGTCCACCAGGACGGATCTAACGTAATATGGCGTGACTATTTCACGACAACCTGGAGCAACTACTTCTTCTTTCCTTTGACCACCTTTTTTGCTCGGCTGCCGGCCTTCGCTCGTGGCTTGGCCTTTCCCTCCTTTGCAGCAGCCTTAAACGCCCGCTTTTCTTCGATAGCGGCCTGCGCGGCAGCCAGCCGAGCCACCGGCACCCGGTAGGGAGAGCAGGAAACATAAGCCAGGCCCACCTTGTGGCAAAACATGACCGACTCTGGGTCTCCACCATGTTCACCACAAATGCCCAGCTTGATGTCTGGCCGCGTCTGTCGGCCCTTCGCCACGGCAATTTCGATCAACTGCCCCACCCCTACCACATCCAGCGTGGCAAACGGGTTTTTTTTATACACCTCATTCTCCAGATACGCCCCGAGGAAAGCACCCATGTCGTCCCGGCTGATACCAAGAACTGTTTGAGTTAGATCATTCGTACCGAAACTGAAAAACTCCGCCCTGCGCGCGATCCGATCGGCGATCAAAGCTCCACGTGGCACCTCAATCATCGTTCCCACCTTGTATTCAAATTTCACCTTCCTCTCCGCCATCACCTCCTTCGCCACTGCATGGACAATCTCTGCCTGCAGGTCGAACTCCTTGGTATAGCCTACTAGGGGAATCATCACCTCCGGCTGCACCTTGATCTTCTTTTTCAGCACATCCGCCGCAGCTTCAAAAATCGCCCTAGCCTGCATCTCCGTAATTTCCGGATAGGCAATCCCCAAGCGGCAGCCACGGTGTCCCAACATCGGATTGAACTCATGAAGATCCTGCACCCGCTGAATGATGGCATCCACTGGAATACCGATTTTTTTTGATAGATCCATCTGCTGCTCCTTGGAATGTGGCAGAAATTCGTGCAATGGCGGATCCAGCAGGCGGATAGTGGCAGGATAGCCCTTAAGTGCCATGAAAATCCCGGTGAAGTCCTTGCGTTGATAAGGCAGCAGTTTGGCCAATGCCCTCTTGCGGGCATCCACTGTGGTGGCTAGGATCATTTCCCGCATCGCATCAATACGGTCTCCTTCAAAGAACATATGCTCTGTTCGCGTGAGGCCGATTCCCTCCGCGCCGAATGCCAGCGCAATTCTAGTCTGCTCTGGCGTATCCGCATTCGTCCTCACCCGCAGCCGCGTTGCCTCCGCACACCACTTCATCAATTGCTGAAAATTTTTGAACTTCTCGGTCTTTCGGGAAAGCGGATCATTGCTGACGATTCCGGTAATAATTTCCGATGGAGCGGGTTTCAATTCTCCGCCATAAACGGTGCCGCTGGTCCCATCGATTGACAAAAAATCCCCTTCCTGAAAAATTTGACCGGAAATCGTCACCGTTTTTTTCTGATAGTCGATATCCAGCGCGGATGCGCCACAGATACATACCTTTCCCATCTGCCGTGCCACCAGTGCGGCATGCGAGGAAACACCTCCCTTGGCTGTTAGTATGCCTTCAGCCGCGATCATCCCACGCAAATCTTCCGGGCTCGTTTCATTCCGCACCAGCAGAACCTTGCCCCCCTTGTTTGCCGCCGCTGCGGCACGTTCAGCATTCAGATAGATTTTTCCCGAGGCTGCACCAGGGCCTGCAGGCAGCCCCTTTGCCAAAGGCCTGGCGTGCTTCACCTCCTTCAGATCGAAAATAGGAGCCAGCAGTTGGTCCAGTTGATCTGCTGGATTGCGTAGAACTGCTATTTCCCAATCGATCAGCTTTTCCTTCACCATATCCATGGAAAACTTCAGCGCCGCTGCCGCAGTGCGTTTGCCATTGCGCGTTTGCAGCATGAACAGTTTTCCATCCTGCACCGTGAATTCCACATCCTGCACATCCTTGAAATGTTTTTCCAGAATCGCGCGGACTTTCAGCAGATCAGCGTAGGCTTTTGGTAATGCTTTTTTCATGTGGGATACCGGCTCCGGCGTCCGCACACCCGCAACCACATCCTCACCCTGGGCATTGACGAGAAATTCACCGTAGAATTCATTCGCGCCATTCGCAGGGTTCCGCGTAAAGGCCACGCCTGATCCGGAAGAATTGCCGGTATTTCCATAAACCATGGCCTGCACATTCACCGCAGTCCCCCATTCCGCAGGGATATTGTATTTTCTACGATAGACGATGGCACGATCATTCATCCATGAGCCGAATACAGCTCCCGCAGCGCCCTTCAATTGCTCCCATGGATCATTGGGAAAAGTCCTCCCAGTCCGCTCCTTCACCAACGCCTTGAACAACCTAACAAGCTCCTTCTGATCTTCTGCCGTCAATTCGGAATCAATGATTTCCCTTGCATACTTCCCATGCTTGAAGTGCTCGATCACCATCTCGAAAGGCTCCTTGTCCTCCCCTTCCTGCTTTTGCAGCCCCAGCACCACATCCCCGTACATCTGAACGAACCGGCGATAACAGTCCCACGCGAAACGCTCATTCCCCGTTGCCGCAGCCAATGCCACCACAGTCTGGTCATTGAGTCCCAGATTGAGAATCGTATCCATCATACCTGGCATGGAATCCCGTGCGCCGGAACGCACCGCCACCAGCAGCGGCATCCCCTTCGCATCCCCGAAACGGCAATCCATGATCTTTTCCATATTCCGGATGCCCGCTTCGATCTGGGACTGAAGCTCTGCCGGATAGGTTTTCCTATTGGCATAGTAATAAGTGCACACCTCTGTCGTAATCGTAAATCCCGGAGGCACTGGCAGACCGATGCGGGTCATCTCCGCTAGATTTGCACCCTTCCCTCCCAGCAACGGTTTCATGCCTCCATTTCCGTCCGCCTTACCACGGCCCCAAGCATAAACATATTTGGTCTTGCTTCTCCCTTGGGCGACCTTCTTTCCAAGGGTTTTCCCCGCAGACTTTGCAGCCTTGGGCAGGCTCTTCCGGGAGGTGGATTCAGCGGCCTTTTTCTTGTTTGCCATCATGGTGTGGGTCGGGTTTTGAGCCGGGAAATGCAAATAACAAATCACCCCAGCAACCGGTTATCCTAGTCACCCACCATCCAGTGTCAATGAACCAGTTGTTCCACACACGCCTCCCGTCCAACAAGAAAGCCATCCGCCGGATCAGCGGATGGCCCCTGTGAAATCTTCAACTGCTTCCCTTAAGAAGCAGAACTGTTATCTCATCCCACGCAGAAGCAGCTCCGCATTTGTCTTCGTCGCCCGCAGGTTCTTGAGCAGGGTTTCAATCGAATCGCCGATTGGCAGTTGCGCCAGTTGTTTGCGGATGTCCACAATCTTGAGAAACTCGTCGGGGTGATAGAGTCGGTCGTCATTCCGGGTTCCGGATTGTGGAATGTGGATGGCAGGGAAAACCCGGCGCTCCGCCAGTTCACGGTCCAGGCGCACTTCCATGTTGCCCGTTCCCTTGAACTCCTCGAAAACCACATCATCCAGACGACTTTCCGTCTCCACCAGCGCAGTCGCCAGAATCGTCAGCGAGCCACCCTCCTCCACGTTTCGTGCTGTGCCGAAGAACTTGCGGGACTTCTGCAGCGCCGCAGGACTCACCCCACCGGAACCGATCGGCCCACCCTGCATCGCGGAATTATGACCACGCGCCAGACGGGTAAGACTATCCAGCAAAAGAATCACATCCTTGCCCATCTCCACAAGTCGCTTGGCCCGCTCGATCACCAGATCCGCCACCTGCGCATGCCGCTTCGGAGACTCATCGAAAGTGGACGCAAAGACCTGCGCTCCCACCGTCTCCTCAAAGTCTGTCACTTCCTCAGGCCGCTCATCCAGCAGGAGAATGATCAGTTCCGCTTCCGGATGATTCAACCGGATCGAACGTGCGATCTGCTTCAATAAAATCGTCTTGCCGCCACGTGGTGGTGCCACGATCAGCCCGCGCTGCCCCTTGCCCAATGGAGCAATGATATCCAATACCCGTACGCCCAGAAAATCATTCCCTTCCCCTTCCAAGCGGATGCGTTGGTCTGGGAACAGTGGAGTCAATTTATCGAAATCCGTGCGCGGCTTGAATTCCGCCACCGGGATACCTTCGATCTCTACAAGCTCCAGAGCCGAAAGATACTTGTCGCGCTCACGTGGGCTTCTTACCCGCACCTTCACTCTCTGGCCCATGCGCAGCCCATGCTCCCGCAGCAAGCTGTTGTTCACATGAATGTCATCCGGGCCGGGGCGGAAGCTCCGCGCCTCATCGCGCAACATGGAGAAATTCTCCTTCGTCGGCTCCAGAATACCTTCGCACACCAATCCCGCTCCCTCCATGGCGTAAAAACACAGCAATTCATAAATCAACTGGCTCTTCGGGATGCCTCCTTGGATGCGGGCTGGCACAGCCTCTGCCATCGCCTGTAGCTCGGCTAGCGATTTGCGGCGGAATTGGTTGATATCGATGGAAGCAGGAAGCACAGGCGTGGCGGTTGCCGCAGCTTCGGTTTCGTTAGGCGTAGTCATTTTAAATACTTGGGAATAGCGGCGGAGCTGGGACTTCAGCACCGCAGGCGGGCCTTCGTTCCAAAAGACGATATCCGCACGGGCTATCTTCTCTTCTACCGGGAGTTGTGCTTGGAGAATGGACTCGATGAGGGAGTCGTCGAACCCGTTGCGGGCCTTCAACCGCTGGATCTGGGTGGCACGCGATGAAGCAACGACGATCACCTGCGATTGGCCGAAGTCGAACCCTTTCTCGAAGAGCAATGGAACGTCGGCCACGAACAACTCCGCCCCTTGCTTAACAGCATTCTCCAGTAAATCAAGACATTCCTGCCGCACCCGGGGATGCAGGATCTCTTCCAGTTGCGCTCTCGCCTCCACATTTCCAAACACCATCCCACGGAGAAATGCCCGGTCAATCCGCCCTTCCACATCCAGTGCCTCCGGCCCGAATGCCCCCCTCACCCGCCGCGCCACCTCATCATCGCCATCCAACAGCCCCTTCACCGCCACATCGCAATCGAAAATCACTACCGATGGAATGAACTCCGCCAGCAACCGGCACACCGTGGATTTTCCCGAAGCGATTCCGCCTGTAAGCGCGACAACTTGCACAACATCCACCATGGAAAAAATCCCATCCCACGCAAGACCAGACCACCAATTCCCAACCACTAATCCCGGACAAAAAAAGGCCGGTGAGACATGCTCACCGGCCTTCAATGAATGATTTCTCTATTACTGAGGAAGGGCCAGCGGAGGCAGCACGCCTGGATCAGTAGAGGCAGGCATAGTCATACCCGGAGCATTGGGAACCGTGTTATCCTGACCACGAAGCGGACGCCCCGTTGCATCAATGATCTGAGCCGTCACAAAAATGATCAGGTTGCTCTTGATGCGGTTTTCACCTTTGGTCTGGAACAAACGTCCCACGATCGGCAGATCACCCAGAATCGGCACCTTGTCTTCCACATTCTGCACGTCTTCACGCATCAGACCACCCACTGCAACGGTGTAGCCGTCATAGATGGTGAGGGCGCTGTTTACACGGCGGGAGGAGAACACAGGCATTTCGATCCGGTTCTCCGTGATCACCGTTACAGTCGCGTTGCCCAGAGCATCGGTGGAAGGGGATTGGATCGGACTGCCGTAGTTGATAAAGCCTTCAAATTCGACGATTTCCGGCACAAAGCGCAGGTCAATCACGAAGTCATTTTCACCGATGGTTGGCTCGATTTCGAGCGTCACACCTGTGTTGCGGGTTTCAAAGGCCGTAGGAGTAGCCGGAGTGACGGGGAAGCTGCTGCTGCCACCGCCGCCGAAGATGGAACTGTCACCAGTTGCACCCACGCTGTTTGGAAGTTCAGGGGGTTCGTATTCAGTCGGGTAGATGAATTCACGAATGATCTCGATGGTTGCTTTCTGGCCGGAGCGTGCCGTCACGGAAGGAGCAGTCATCAGGTCCGTCCCTTTTTTCTGGGCGAGACCGCGCATGATCATTTGCACCTGTCCATCGGAGAACAGACCCGTCAGGCCCAGGATGCCTGGAGCGACGTTGGCCGTCTGGGAATTACGACTTGGATTGTTCAGGATCGCATCAATGTTGTTGCGATTGATCGCTTGGTCACCACTGCGGAGACCGGATGTCACTGAGCCGTTTACGTTCTGAGATGGATCGGATGGGATGCCATCCACCTGGATACCACCGACAGCACCAATGAAATCACCCGCCGGGCGACCTGCGCCATTACCAATGGTGCCACCCGTGCCGAAGAGATTGTTCGCGGAAAGGCCAAATGGATTCACGATCCAGTCAAAGCCCAGTTCGTCAGTGTTCTCTTGGGAGATTTCCACGAACTTGGTGGTGATCTTGACTTGCTTAGGCT
>Ga0157373_10000882_pt1 | contig 23222 bp, 21 predicted proteins | sample C65metaG_FD_113460 | JGI IMG/M metagenome (GOLD analysis project Ga0157373, IMG submission 113460) | Corn rhizosphere microbial communities from Kellogg Biological Station, Michigan, USA - C6-5 metaG | ecosystem: Host-associated > Plants > Roots > Rhizosphere > Soil | place: USA: Michigan... | reverse complement strand
TAGATATTAAATATAAAGATATGGCGGGTTCGTCATCGGTAGTTTTCGGCCGGCGGACCAGATTGTTCATCGCGCTGTAACCGCTGGGTAGAGATGATGGTCACTCCAGGGTGGTCCTGTGCCTTCATCGTGCGCGAGAACACGATGCTGGTAACTCCTGCAAACGTCCTCTCGCCCAGTCTCTTGGTAGCTGCCTAATAAGTTTTTCCTCCCCTAAGCAAAGTGTCGAAGTGTGACCAGAGCGCCAGAACATCGACTTCCGGGTCGGTACCAATCCAGTTGGCTTCTCCATTGGGCCCCGCGATATACCCGTCTACACTTATTGCGGCTACATATCGACTTTTCCTCATGGCTTGCACTCCAATTCAGCAATGATCGGCACCGTTGCTAACTGCACTGTTTCACAGCACAAGAAACTGTCGGAGGATTCGCTGCATCAAGACCCCAATTCAGAATCTCCGTGACAAAACCGATTTGAGACATTTTCGAATGACTTTGTTCCACGTTCTGTAGCGTTCGAATGGACGCAAATTCACTGTAGACGGGGTACAGGATTTTCCCGATTTCCGTAGTCGACGCACTGTGACACACTTTCAACATCATCTAACGCCGCCTTGCACTCGGTGTTGGGTTGTCTCCGATATCAAAGCCCCTGCCCAAGGGGCTCTTTTTTTGATTGGTGCTGGCAACTGCTGTCGCCTAATCGACTGAGTCGGGGCTACCAACCCTGTGATAGCTGCTACACTAATGATGATGATGGAAAAGCCAAAAGTGACGCTTCCGGCGACCGTCGACAGAATTATCCGGTCACCCTACCCTGATGAACCTGAGAAGGCGCAAATCACTGTTGAGGTCGCTGAGGAACTCTACAAAGAAATTAGGATCGAAAATTCCCTTACCGACGCAAATGGTGAAGAAGTGAAATTAAAGCCAGGCGCTCAGGTCGAAGTCACGGTGGAAGCCAATCTGAACGACACCAACCCAAAAACATAGTTGGGATCGCAGGAACAAGCCGACTCAACAACTGGTCAACCGATTTTCTCACTCCAGGCCAACTCACCGCCGCAAGTCGAACAACGAATCTCAAGCGTCTGTTTCACCTCTCATTGGCGCATTCATGCCCAACCGCAATGCAACCCTTCCGGGGTCATTCAGCGGGATGATCGATTAAATGTGCGAAGAAGGTACATCTTCGTTCCTTCGGTCTGCCCACTTCGCCGCGAGAGCGATCGGAAGCCCGACGAAGAACATGTGAGCCACCAGTTCATTGGCAAGTTCGAGTGCGCTGAATGGTCGTGTGGTTTTGGGGACAGCGGATTGTGGAACGATGACGTAGTACATAACGATGTAGACGACGAGTCCGAATATCGGACCGAATGTTAGCGGTTTCCGCACCAAGCCGGGCAGTTCTAGGCTGGCCAGGTAGTACACGGTGGCAGATCCCGTGGCCACGGTGAAGTGAAGCAGAACTCCGAGAGCAACCGTTCGCCATCCACCCTGATATGAAACGGGCCCAATAAGGCCCGCGGCAATATATTGGAAAATGCGGACCGCGGTTGCTCCCATCGTCAAGCCGAAGAAAACAACCGCGTCAAGGGCGTCCAGAACTCCAGCGAGAAATCCGCCCAGCAAGATGCTTTTGATGGCGCGGCGACGCGTGATGGGGGCAGCAAAGGGCATCGAGTTCATGTCGACCTTTTCTGCTCTGTTCGTTGGCAACTATACGAATGGCAGCGATGACCACTGCAAGTTCAAAGCATTTCCAATGGCCGCGAGGCTACTGCATGGAATGCATGGTTCAAGTAATTTGTGATGAGTACCGCGAAACTCGATTTAGATTACTCTGCACCAACAGTACGAAGCATCATAGATTCCAGCGAACGCGAATCTCGAGGCTTCGCTGCCGCTTGAATTTGGTCACGAATTGTTGTTGTTTCGAGGCTCTTCGCTGCAGCCCCGTCCCGCGCGGGTGAAATGGTGCGGATCCCCAGCTACAATCTTGGGTAAACAAGGAAGAATTATGCGTTTTCGGCAACTTGCTCTTTCGCTGGGCTGGTCCCTACTGTTCTGGATCAGTTTCGCGGTCATGCTTGCGGGCGAAGACCGCGTGCGACTGGCACAGCGCAACATCCACACCGGCTACTGGACGCTGGTACTGGTCGATAGCGCGTGGTGCGTTACGTTCGCTCTTCTCACGCCACCTATATTTTATATCGTCGAAAAATATCCCGTCACAAAGCAAACTCGCCTAAGGCGAACAACTGCCTACCTGCTTGGCACGATTCCGTTCATGCTTGTGTTCGCGTGCATGCGGTGGCTGATCCTTCCTCCGTGGAATTCGGTGCTGCAACAGTTTGTACCGCGATCCTTCCATAATCTGGTTTCCATCACATATGGTTTCGCCGACCAAACTTGGACTTACCTGGCAACCGTCATCACAGCGCACGCATTTACATATCACTCTCGCGCGCGCAAAGAAGAAACGGAGCGATTGGAGGCGCAACAGGCGCTCGCAACAAGCGAACTGCAGGCTTTGAAAAGCCAGATCCATCCTCATTTTCTCTTTAACACGTTACAAGGCATTTCCACGCTGGTTGACTCAGACGGCAACAAGGCGAAGCGCATGATTGTCATGCTTTCCAACCTGCTGCGTACGGCGCTTCAGCACGGACAAACCGATCTGATTCCTTTGCACGAGGAACTCATCTTCATCGAGGACTATCTAGCGATCGAGAAAGTCCGGCTGGAAGATCGACTTGAGGTTCGTTGGGACGTGCCCGCCGCTACTCGGACCCTGTTGGTTCCCCAACTGATCCTGCAGCCGCTCGTCGAGAATGCGATCGTGCATGGCATCGCCTGCTGTCGGGAGGGCGGCTGGATTCACATCATCGCGCGAAAAAAGGAACACTGCCTGGAAATTCAGATTATCAATAGCATGTGCGGTGAACAGCCTGGCGGGATGGGAGTAGGAATGCAGAACATTCGGAGCCGCCTCAAGCATCTCTATGCGGATGAGGCTGAATTTGCATTCAAGAACGAGGACAATCAGCTCGCCACTGCGACGCTGACACTGCCGCGGTTTGAGTCTCCACAAGCATCACCCGACCTAGGCGAGTTGGAGCACGCATCCGTGCCGGAGGAGTCTTATGAACGTCCTGATCGTCGATGACGAACCTTTGTCGCGCGAAGCCCTGGAAACAATTGTGAAGGAACGACCCGACGTTGAAGCCTTCGATTCGGCTCGCGATTCGTTCGAAGCGATCGAGAAGCTCAACGGACGCACTTATGATGTCCTTCTGCTTGATATCAACATGCCGGAAATCTCGGGCATTGATCTGGTCAACCGTCTCGTCGCAGCAGGCTTGTCACTACCATCGGTCGTGTTCGTTACCGCTCATCATGAGTATGCGATCACAGCATTCGAAAAACATGCAGTGGATTATGTGCTGAAGCCATTCTCGAGCGAGAGAATTCATGATGCACTCGATTCGGCCTTTCGTAGGACGGCCGGCGAGCGCGCGAAGAGTTTACTCGAGGCCTTGCCACATCTGCAGGCCCAGTCAAAGACACCGACGCCTCGCATTGCTATCAAGGCCAAGGGACGAATCGTGTTCGTTCAGCCCGGAGATGTGGTCGCAGTAGAGGCCGAGGGCAATTACGTATTGCTGCAGCAACGAGCAGGATCATATCTGCTACGCGAATCGATCTCGACCATGGCGGAAAAGCTCAAGCCGTACGGCTTTATACGCATTCACCGATCGGTGCTGGTGAATTCATCGTATGTCGAAGAGATTGAGCCGCGTTTCACGGGCGAGTATGCACTGCGCATCAAGGGCGGGAAAGAATATACCGTGACAAGGACTTACAAAAAGGGCTTGCGCTCGCTGGCCGAATTTTGGATCGGAACTGATTCCTTTCTTGCTGACTGAAGTCGAGTCTCTTCGATTTGTATTTCCGAGATAAAAAAGAAAGGTGCGGCCTGGTCTTGGGCATGGCCAAGCCGCATGCTCGCCCAGTCTCGCTAGAATTGTAACTTCAACGCGAACTGGATAAAGCGGCGCTCGTTCGGAACGCCAGCAGCTGGATTCACTCCTCGCTTACCTATGATCGGACCCGCGGCTCCTCCTAAATCGGCGGAGCTTCCGGACTGCACATAGTAGTTGGAGTGGTTGAACAAGTTGTAGAACTCTGAACGGAACTTGAGGCTGAAGCGCTCGTTAATCCGGAACGATTTTCCGATCGCCAGATTAACAAAGTACGCGCCAGGTCCTTTAAACGCGTTGCGGCTCATCATGTTCGACGGCCATTGGCAGTTTTGGCCAGTGGATACAAGATGTCCCGCTGCGTTGGTGACCATGTCGCACGTTGGTAACTCGCCCGAACCTACAAGCGGATCCACGTACGTGTCGGATGCCGGCACGGTGAGATAGGTGAAGGTATTCGGACCCACTGCACCAGCATTGTCCGAGTTACCGTCTAAAGGAATGTGAGCGCCAGCAGGGACAAAGAATCTCGCCGCTACCGTATCACCGAGATTCGCGCCGCTGTCGAAAACGGTGAACGGATTTCCGGTGTGAGCGGTAATGATCGGTGCAACCTCCCACCCATCGACCACCTGGCGCACAAATCCGTGGGTATTGCGAGCGTACGGGATGTCCCACACGGCGCTGACCGCGATGCGATGCCGCGCATCGAAGTCCGCACTGCCGTAATCAAGAGCCGGCTGGAAGGGGTCGAGAAGCCCGAGATTTTCGGTTTGTGGAGTTTCACTGAACGAAGAACTCAGGTTGTCAAGAGTGTGCGAGTACGTGTAGTTCACGTTCAGGTTCAGACCCTGATTGAAGAGGTTGCTTGACGTGAAGCGGGTATTGAGCGAGTTGTAATTTGAGAAACCGTTCGCTCCCCGAGTGTTCATGTTGCCGTACTGGCGGTTCAGGCGATCGAAAGGATTGTCGACCTGTGGATCTGTGCCGCGATACACAACGCCGAAGCCCAGCTGATTCAGGTTTTCGATCGAATAGAGGTGAACACCGTGGGAGCCTGAATACTCGAGGGCGACCACCGAGTTTCGGAACAGCTCGCGCTGTACCGAAAGATTCCAGCTCTCAGCATAGGCGGTTGGCAAGTCCTGCTTAACATATCGCAGGCTGGGGTTTGGAAGTGCCTTGGTGCCGGTACCCGCGAACGGTCCCAAATTCGACGTTTCCAACGGCTGTGACGGCGCCTGAAAGGTCGAGTTGAATTGCGCGGGAGGGTTCTGAATCACGTTGAACGTAACGTTGCCAAAGTTGCGTTCGTACGCGATTCCATAACCACCACGTAAGCTTGTCTTGCCGTCGCCAAATACATCCCATGCAAAACCAACACGAGGGGAAAAATTGCGCAGTCGTTTTTCCCACAGACCGCCCACCGGACTGGCTGGACTGTTCGGAGTGGCGACGACAGTGTTCACGCGTCCGGTCGCAATTTTCTCGAATATCGAGTCTCCCGAACCGTAAAAGAAGTTCGAATCGAGTTCCGGCTTGTTGTTGTGCTGGACTCCGTAGTACTCCCAGCGCAATCCAAGGTTGAGGGTCAGGTGAGGTAGGACCTTCCAGTTGTCCTGTCCATAAAAGGCAAAATCGTTGTACCGATTGCTACGTGAGAACGACGGCTGCCCGGTCGGCAAATCAATGCTGCATTCTGGCGTTACGATCAGAGCGCCGGTCGCATCCTTGAAGCAAGGGAACTTGCCTTGCGGGTCAACCACAACCTGAAACCAGCCCGCTTGCCCGGTCATCAAGTTCTCAAGTGCCGCTGACATGGAACCGTTGCCGCCCGGCTCGAGTCCTTGCACAGCGTTCTGATAAGCGCCGAAGGTGCGGTTGTCTTGCGTGTAAACGTACTGCCCTCCGAAACGCAGGTCATGCTTGCCAGTGTTGATACCAACGGACTGAGCGAACTGGGCGACGTTCTGCGGTCCGCCAAAAGGTATGGAGTTTCCTGGCGTTGTGCACGAGTAGCCGACGAGACAAGTGGTCACACCCTGAATTGTCTCGTCGAAATTGACGTTGAAGTACAACGTGGGCTGCACCGGTTGGCTCGCGCTCAGCGGTTGCTGAAGGGTAAGACGGTTGTAGCTGATTTTGGAATCGGTAACGATGCGCGGACTCCAAACATGTGTGACGGAAAACAGCGCATTTTGATTCCTTTGCGTTTGCCCGGTGTCGAACCCTGTCCACGGGCTGTTGTTCAAGAAACCATCAAATAGGTTCTGATGTAGCAATGCATAGCGCCCGAAGATGGTTGTTTTGTTGGACAAGTTATAGTCGACGCGATGCACCATGTTGAAGGTGTTTTGAGGTGCACCACCTCCTGAATCATCTGGCGCCTGGTAATTCACGATGTCGACGATCGGATTGCCGTTCGAGACGCACGGATTGCTTCCTGGTTGGCAGGCGTACGCGAAAAGATTCGGCTGATCAGCCAGCGTCGGGAGCGGTACGTCGTTGGACGCGTCCGTTGCCGTCAACTGCTGCGTTGTGATCAACCCTGGCCGAAATGAGTACTGGCCAAAATACCCTTGCGCGACGCCGTCGGATGCTGCGATCAATTGCGGATCGATGATCGCTTGGAGAATGTTGGCAGCGCTTCGCACTCTGGTCCATTCGGTCGTGCTGAAGAAGAACAACTTGTTCTTAACGATTGGCCCACCGATTGAATATCCGAATTGATTCCTCGCGTAGCGAGCCTTAGGCACGCCGTTGGCATTCGAGTCGTAATCGTTCGACGTGTAAGCCGATAGCCGATTGAACTCAAAAAGACTTCCGTGGAAGTCATTGGTACCGGACTTGGTGACCACGTTGATCACGCCGCCCGATGCCCTGCCATACTCAGCGGAAAAATTATTACTGGTGACGCTGAACTCCTGCACGGCTTCGATCGGAACAGATTGCCCAACCTTCGTGGTGTAGAGGTCGACGTTCTCTCCGCCATCCAAGAGCGCATCAACGCTCGATGAACGCTGTCCGTTGACGGCAACACCCGTGCCGCGCGGAACCATGTCCTGCCCGCCGTTCCCTGCCGCTGAGTCCTGGTTTACGTTTCCAAGCGTCTGCACAAAATCGTACGGGTCTCGCGTCAACGACGGCAGGCTGGCAATCTGTGTTTGGCCTACCACCTGGTTGATGGAAGAAGTCTGAGTATCCACTTGAGTCGCGACATCCGCGGTGACTTCCACCGTTTCTCCCTGTGCCTGTGGCGACATAGCGACGTCTACCACTCCATGCAAGCCAGGCGAGATGATCGCTTTCTGCTTGAATGTCGCGAAGCCCTTTTGGGCTACTTGGATTTCGTAAGTTCCGGGTGACAGCGCCGTCATGGTGAAACTGCCGCTGCCATCGGTCGTAGCGTTGCGGATTGCCCCGGTCTCAGTTGAAGTAATTGTGACGCTGGCGCCGGAAATCACAGCGCCGCTTGAATCGGTTACAGTGCCTCCAAGCGAGCCTTTCTCAAACTGCGCAAAGGCATTGACTGCAAGCAGAGCAAACAGCGTGACTGCGACCGCGAAGATGCCTCTTCTGTTTTTTCGCCGGTCACAAGTTTGAGACTTGACCCCACACAGGTCGTGTAATCGCATGTACATCCTCCACGGACTGTCTCCTTTTCGGAGACTGTGACACTCCAGAACACATGGTTCCGGGCACTATGAAGTTAAGTAGCTGGGATATCGATTCCCAGGTTGGCGCATGCCCACGTAGCTGGCATGGCACGTCCGAAGCCACGTTTGGAGGTTTCGCAGGGAAGTGTGACGGGGTCACAACAGTTCGTGACAAAAACTCACAACGGTGTGTTGATCGAAGGGAGAAGTGTTATGTGCGCGTTTTTTACGCAAAGCCCAACTACATATCTTCGTAGACTTAGCAGTATTGCGCTACCAAACCACGGAGTCCTGTGAAAACGCACACCCCAACTAAATAGGCGCCTATTGTTTTGTTGCAGCGAGGTTTTTCATCGCTGCGCCGAAGACTTTTCCGGAACTCGGGTCTTGAAGAAACGTGATGACACGCAGATTGTCAGGCGTAGTTTTGTCGTCGATTTTTAAATCCACATCGTGGGAAAACGACTCCCCGGCTTTCATCTTGCCAATGCGTGCAAGTTTGCGGACCACTGCCGTGTGTGTCAGATGATGGTTCGCGTTCTCCCCGCGTGTAACCTGATTTTCAGCGCGGTTGAGAGCCAGCGCTACATACACATCGAGACTTCCGGGCATTTGTGACGAACTCAAGGCAGCGCATTCAATGCGCGCACGAATTCTTGACGACTCGGCTGACGTGTTAGTGATACTCAGTCCAGCTTTAGGCCGCGCCACGGCGTCGCGCAAAGCCGTCGATGCTTCCTTGGCGTCGGCTCCTGATAGTTGGTGAACGCCATCTACCACCATTTGCGGAGTGTAGGCACTGGCCAGCTTGAATTGCCGCGCATACATCTCCTGACGCTCGGTAAGCTCTCTTGAGGAGTATGGATCTTTCCAACCGAGATGATCCCAGTAGTCGACATGCTCGCTTAGAACAATGATTTCCGTTCCCGGGATGGGTTGGCCATCCAGCGCCCCCAGAAAACGGTCGGCAGGCGGACATGTTGAACAACCTTCTGATGTGAACAGTTCGACGAGTACTGGGATACGGCCAGTGGAAGCTGGCGCGGCCGCTTGTGCCAGGCAGAAGCCGGACAAGAATAATACCTGCAAAATCAAACAAATCAATCGTCGCATTGATTGGCTCCGTGGCCTCAGGGTGTAACGCCATTGTGTAGCTCATCTGCGAGCGTAGATCACAGAATACGGACCCGAATACTGAACCCATGCCATGATGTGCTGGATGCCTAGCAAAGTGGCACGAGGCTACGTCGGCGTGTGATTGAGCCCGCTCGATAAAAAACGACAACCTACCGCTCAACGCCGTGCGGAAACGATGAACCGCAAATCAGTTGTTCAAGTAGTAGTCGACTGACGTTACCACTCGGACCGTCTTCATTATGCTGCTATCGCCTGAGTTGTAACCACCCTCGCCAGCTTCCCCGCCTCCGTCCGCCGGCAGGATCGAGAATACGCCCTGATTGGCTTGGCGGATGGAGCCCACCTTGCTGCCAGAGTCCGCCGCGAACCGGTCGGCCGCTGCGCGTGCGTTACGTGTGGCTTCCGTGATCATATCGGGCTTAATGGCATTCAAGGAGGTGAACTTGTAATTCAATCCTTGCCCTGGATTACCGCCGAGGACAACGCCCTTTTGCAGAAGCTGGATGGTCTTTTGAGCAGCCGCCGCAACTTGATCGACACGTGAGGTGCGGACAGTGATTGGCTGCTCAGCGATGTAGCGATGTGGAGCGGGCGTGCCGCCGCCATATTCATTCGCTTGTGTGTCGACAACACGAATGACCCCTATCTCAATCTCGTTCGACTGAATGTCCTGATCGGCGAGAAACTGCAGGATCGTTTTCTTGTCTGCCTCCGTCTTAGCATAGAGCGTCGTGAGATCGTTTCCCGCTTCTTTATAGGTGAGTGGCCAGATTGCGAGGTCTGATTTCACCTTCCGTTCAACGAGCCCTTTGACAGTTACATAACGGTCACTCAGACGGGTCGCTTTGATCTGGGCGCCAAGGACCCATCCACCAATGACCAGGCCGAAGGCCAGGAGCAAACCGAGGATCGCATTGTTGCGGAATGTGGTGTCGTTCATGTCAGGCATGGATAGGTTTCGACTGGGAAACAGATTCTATCGCAACACAGATCATGTTTTCGAATGAACAAAAATCTCGCGGCCATCCGACAAGAGGTCGAATGGCCGCTGGCTTCTGTGGCGAGCGAGTCAACTCATGCAACTCTACGAAAGAAAAAACTCTTTTGCGATCGTAGCCCATGCTTCGTCTGAAACTTGTGTGGTCAAATTATCGACAGCTACGCCGCCGTCCTGGGCTAAGGCACCGAGTGCCATCGGCATCTTGCGCTGCAAACGACTCGCCGACTCTTCTGTCCACCAACGCGCCAACGCTCCGCCAAGCAAATTGCGGAAACTAGTCTTGGCGTCCGGCGCCTGCACGGTCACAAGCCAGCCTTCACCGAAAGGGTCCTTTCGCGCCAACTCGGGATCCTGCATCGCTGCGTCATTAACGTCCGCAATGCTGCCTTCAATCGGGGAAACCATGTCGACGGAGGTACCGTCGCGGAAAATCGTCCAAATCTTCTGGCCCTGGCGGATCCACTGGCCCCGTTGTGGTAACGCGATGCGGTCTACTTTTCCGACCAACTTGGATGCAAAGTCATCCATCCCCACTCGAACCAAGCTAGGGCTTTCGCTGAGCGCCCAGGTGTGCCCCGGGTGGAAACGAAGTTTTTCAGGCACCTGAAAACCGCCCACCAAGCTCTGGGCGAGCCGAGGTGCAGTTTCGAGCTTCGGTGTTTGCGCTACCGGCAAAACGGCATGTCGACGACTGTAAAAATGATCGATCAATAAAAAGCTAGCGAATGTGAGAAGAACCAGGATGACTGTCATAACCCACCTCGTTCGAGGGCTCTCTTGTTTTCAGGCCGCTCGCCAACATCCCTAAAGGCAATCAACGAACCAAATCGGCATTTCCTAGTGTCGGGATATTCTCGGAGAGGTGGGTCGATTGAAATCAGAAAGATAGACGAAGGCAGCCACAAGGCATTGAATTTCGTCATGGTGTCTTGCAACGTGCCGACGTTGAAAATGACAACGACGCTTTCACTCGTTTTCTTCCCTCCGGGAGTCGGTCCCGTTGCAAACCATTGGAGCGAGATGGCTTAGCGAGAAGGAGAGGCCCCATTGCAAAACGCAACAGTGATCGATGCGAAAGACAACGGACTCGAGGAACTCATCTTCTAATGGCTAGCATCTATTGCTGGGCTTGTCCCTTTACCACAAGCGCAATTGGCATCTCTCTGCCCGAGGCCAATTTGGTCGTACCTGTAAAGATCCAATGATCTTCTTCAGCCTTGGTCACCGAGGGTGAGGGCGAGTTGTCGGGCTGAACAAGACTCAGAGGCGCGGGGTGGTGGGTTCCCGAGGCTTTGCGGCTAAGCTCAATCACTTCTGCGGGCTTGGGATTTGTAGCGGGATCTTTGTCTGTAGCGGCAGGAACGAGCAAGAGAAAGTCGCGATTTGCTGCTGCACCCAAGTGATTGCCATCATTGGGCAGCAGCTCATATCGCAATGTGTAATATCCGGAGGCGATCGGCTGACCTCGATAATCGCTGCCCGGCTGCGAGAAATGTAACACGCCTACTAACGTTGACTCGGCCAGTTCAGAGTAGACCGCCCCAGCTACTTCCTTCGACTGGCCTGCAATCCCCTTCATGAACCATAGCTCGCATGCCACAGAGCCATCTTCGAGGGTAATACGATAGCCCTTGTTTTCGAGCCCACTGCGTACGCTATCCGCGACGGATGAGTCGGTGAGAGCGCCTAGAGATTCAACCTTGCCCGTCTGTGCTACGCAAAGAGCGCAGGCAAACATCACGAAAACTGCCGCTTGAAAAAATGATTTGTATTTGCGCAACGTACCCTCCACCAACTCTAGTTTACAAACAAGGAAGGTATACTCCGGTAAGATTTTGAGATTCTCCTACGTCGAGGCGCATGAAGTGCTTTCGACCCCCGATAATCGCAATGGACTCAGCCATTCGTACCCGCGATCTCCGCAAGGTTTACAACGCGCAACCACCAGCTGCGGCCGGACGATCCGATTCGCAGGATCAAAGTCGGCGCAAGAAAGAATCGAAACCACAAATCATAGCCCTCGATGGCATCGATCTTGACGTTGCGCCCGGACAGATCTTCGGTCTTCTTGGACCCAACGGCGCGGGCAAATCAACTACTGTCGGCATTTTGACTACGCGTGTTCGCCCAACCAGCGGCACGGCGTGGATAGGGCCGCACGATGTGTGGCGCGATCAGACCGCCGCGAAGCGCTTGATTGGGGTTGTTGCGCAGCGCCCGAATCTCGATTTCTCACTCACTGCAAGAGAAATTCTGCTTTTTCATGGGGCCTACTTCGGCCTCAACTCACAGGAGCGGGCGGAGCGAGCATGGGTTTTGCTTGAACGCTTCAAGCTAACGGATCGCGCCGATCAACTCGTACGCGGTTTTTCCGGTGGAATGATGCAACGCGTGTCGCTTGCTCGCGCAATGATGCACGATCCGCAAGTTTTATTTCTTGATGAACCAGGCGCCGGCCTGGATCCGCAGACGCGACTGCTGCTGTGGGAAATTATTCGCGATTACAACCAAAAAGGACGCACAGTCCTGCTCACGACTCACAACATGGAAGAGGCAGACGCCCTGTGCCAGCAACTAGCCATCATCGATCATGGCAAAATTATCGCGGCTGGTTCGCCTCGAGAGTTAAAAGCTTCGATTCCTGGCGGGTTTCTCCTTCGCTTGCGCTTTGCAGAACGTCCAGACTCGTTGATTGATGGACTCGGAAAATTGTCGGGTGTAACGGAAGTCCGGCCCTCCGGCGACACTGGGGTGGACGTGTATGCCGGACGAGGTGGCTCCTTGATTCCAGAAGTCGTCAATACCGCTGCCGGCTGCGGAGTGGAATTGTCTGACGTTCATATTTCCGAGCCTAGCTTGGAGAATCTGTTTCTCCATCACACCGGCAGGAGTTTGCGCGAATGAACGGTAAAGCGTTTCTCGCCCTATTGGCCCGCGATGCGCACGTGGCCCGGCGCAACTTAATTCCTCTGCTCTTCCAGACATTTCTCCAGCCCTTGCTGTTTGTTTTTATTTTCGGGCGGGTAATGGTGGGCAGCGGCTATCTTCCGGCGACCTATAAGAGCCTACTGCTTCCGGGCATCATGGCGATCAGTATGGTGTTCACCGGAATTTGGGCTGTTGCGATGCCGCTAATTGGAGAATTTCAATTTACTCGAGAGATCGAGGACCGACTACTTGCGCCCATTGATATCTCTTGGGTCGCCGTGGAAAAAGTGGTCGCGGGATTGATCCAGGCGTTGGTGGCCGGCCTGGTCGTTATACCGATGGCGTGGATCATTCTGCGTCCTGGGCTTGAATTGCGGCTGCAAAATCCAGCCCTCTTTATCTGCATCACATTGCTGGTGGCGGGCTTTTCAGCCTGTGGAGGACTTGCGCTCGGGTGCAGTGTGGATCAGCAACACATTGGCCTCATGTTCAGCATGGTCCTCACGCCTATGATCTTCTTTGGGTGCACCTATTATCCGTGGAGTGCGCTCAGTAATTTCCCCATCCTGCAGAAGTTTGTTCTCATCAACCCGCTTGCTTACGCGAGTGAGGGGCTGAGGGCCACGCTTGTTCCGCAGTTCCCACACCTATCACTGCCGCTTATTCTCGCGGCGCTAACGCTGTTCGATATCTTGCTGCTCGTTGTCGGTTTGCGACAATTCCACAAGAAAGCAGTGAGTTAAGCGCAACGCGATAGCACAGCACGATTATCGCGAGAAGGTTCCGACAAACGCGCTGCGTTTCCCGTGCAAATCCCACGAGGTGTCAAGACCGGGACCACGATAAGAATCAGTCAACGCAACAGCCGGCATTGAGTGTGCCATTTCTGTGAGCGGCGGATAGAAGGTCTCTTCGTTTCCGCACAGGTGGTCTTTGTCACCGATGCCACGAGTCTGGACGGTCGCGAAATGGCCGGCTCGAAATGAGGCTGTTCCATGATGCTCCTTGCTAACGACCAGTTCCATCGGCGCGGCAATTACACGGTCGGCATCTTTCAGCAGTTCCCCGCCCATGTGTTTCGCAAAACTGACGAGAGCAGCGCGCTGCTGCTCGGTGGCTTGATCGTCTACCAGCAGGACCGCGGTTGCAGGGTACGGGCTTGCATACGGATCACCTAGCGTCGCGTTGGCACGCACCGCGGCTGCGATAGTCAGACCGTCGAGCGATACGCCATCCCAAGCGCCGTTTTGGACGCGCCAAGCCAAGATGGCTTCGTTGCCTACCAGGTTCACTTCGCCGTTCGCAAAGCACTGTCCGGTATAAACATCGGCCGATCGGGTCTCGATGTAGTCACCCTGAATTTGCTGAGCCGCGGCCGATAGGACTGTTAATAGAACGACGAAGCTGATGCTGGCGAACTTGTGGAGCGTCATGATGGGTACTCCTCACCAAGAATTGACTTCCCCTATTGTCGAACATGAGGGTGGGTTAGGGGAAGGGGCCGACGAGCGCGCCCGGGAGTTCCGGGATCCGAAGTCGAGTCGGTGCAACACCGGTAACGAGCGTGTTGCAAAATAAAGAGGAAAAACTCCCCAATTTTCGTTATTCTCCTTCGACAGGCCTGACCCGGAACTGGACCCCCTCAAAGTCCGGCCGGCCGGACAACCTGTTAGCGGCTGAGATTTTGGGACGTGGGGAAGCGTCTCGGAGTCTCGGCCGCCGTATTTGGACTATTGATCCCCTTGCAAGGGAACACCGCAAGGCCCGCTGACGTATCCTTACTCGATTCAGATCTAGGCAGTTTTGTGCGTTCGATGCACCGTCACAACATTGGCAGCGAGTTTCGTTACAAATAAATCGCATCAGCGCGCCGAAGGTGAGGCCGCGACAGGTGTTGACGAAAGGCGAGATAAAAGAAAAATCACTCATCCTCAATGCGTGAGGTTGCGTGAAATTCGCATCCAAGCCACATGTTTGACTTGCGAAACGACGCACTCTACCATCGAAGGCATCCGTCCTGAGGTCTTTAATGATCGGCGAAACTATCTCCCATTATCGCGTCTTGAGACAGCTTGGCGGCGGAGGCATGGGGGTCGTTTACGAAGCCGAGGATCTGAACCTGGGACGCCATGTCGCACTAAAATTTCTTCCGCCTCAGACCGAAAATGACCCCGGCACTCTGGAACGATTTCAGCGCGAAGCCCGGGCGGCATCAGCCCTGAATCATTCCAACATCTGCACAATTTACGAGATTGGGCAAGCGGAAGGACGTCACTTTCTCGCCATGGAGTTGCTAGAAGGTGAGACGCTCAAGCACCGCATCAACGGCAAACCGCTCGAACTTGAGCAACTGTTGGAATTTGGCATCCAGATCGCGGATGCGCTGGAAGCGGCGCACGCAAAAGGCATCGTTCACCGGGACATCAAGCCCGCGAATATTTTGATCACGAATCGCAACCAAGCCAAGATCCTGGACTTTGGTCTCGCGAAACAAGTGTTGCAAGCGCAGTCCGTACTCGGCGGCACGACGCTTGGCACTGCAGCCACAATCGACACGAATTTCTTGACCAGTCCCGGATCCACTGTCGGTACGGTGGCGTACATGTCGCCGGAACAGGCACGTGGCAAAGACCTTGATTCCCGGACGGATCTCTTCTCCTTTGGTGCTGTTCTTTACGAGATGGCAACCGGTACCTTGCCATTTCGAGGCGACACTTCTGCCGTCATCTTCGACGCGATTCTGAACCGCGAGCCAGTGGCTGTGGTTCGACTGAACCCTGACATTCCCACGAAGCTCGAGGAAGTGGTAGACAAGCTACTCGAAAAAGACCGCGACCTGCGCTACCAAAGCGCGACCGAAGTGCGTTCAGACCTGAAACGACTGAAACGGGACACCGAGTCTGGAGCCATTCCCGCAATTACATCTTCCACCTCCCTGCGGGCTCCCAACCTCAGGCCGCCGAAGAGCAACTGGGGAAAGATTGCCGCCGCACTCGCGTTGGTGGCATTGCTAATCGCTGGGGGCATTGCACTGTATTCGCATCGCACGAAAGCAGTCATGGGAGAACGCGATGCGATTCTCGTAACGGATTTCGTTAATACGACGGCTGACCCGGTCTTCGACGGAACGTTGAAGAAAGCGGTTGCCGTAGATCTCGGACAGTCGCCATTCCTGAACGTGTTCCCCGATCAAAAGGTTCGGCAGACTTTGCAGTACATGGGACGCTCCCCGGAAGATCGGGTGACTACTGACGTTGGACGCGAGATTTGCCTGCGTAACGGCATCAAAGCGATGTTGACCGGCACCATCGCGAACTTAGGAAAGCAATACGTCATCACGCTCGAGGCCGTCAATGCGACGGGCGAGTCGCTAGCGCGGGAACAAGTGGAGGCGAACAGCAAGGAAGAAGTATTGAATGCCCTCCACAAAGCCGGAAGCCAGTTGCGGAGCAAGCTGGGCGAGTCGATCTCGTCGGTCCAGAAATATGACAAGCCGCTGGCGCAAGCGACCACATCCTCAATGGATGCCTTGAAGGCGTTGACGCTCGGCGACATGAAACACGCCGAGGGTGAAGAACTGGGAGCAATCCCTCATTACCAACAGGCCATCGAACTGGACCCCAACTTTGCGATGGCGTACGCGCGTCTTGGAACTGTGTATCTCAATCTCGGACAGAGCCAGCTTTCGGAAGACAACCGGAAGAAAGCTTTTGAGTTGCGCGACCGTGCCAGCGAGCGTGAGAAGCTGTACATCACCTCTCACTACTACGCGGACTCGGGCCAGTTGGAAAAGGGTCTGACAGCCCTCGAACTCTATAAGCAAACGTACCCGCACGACTCGATTCCTTACAACAATCTCGCGAACATCTACAGTCAACTGGGCCAGTTTGAGAATGCTCTTGAGAATGCCCGGAAATCCCTTGAGCTCGACCCTGACAGTATGAGCGGGTATACGAATGTGGCCGCCGCCTACGCTGGTCTGAACCGACTGGACGAGGCAAAGGCGGTGATCAACGACGGCTTGAAACGTTCTCCGGGTAACAGTTCCTTTCACTCGATTTTGGCCGGCATAGCCTGGGAACAAAATGACCTCGACACGATGGAGAAAGAGCTCAAAGCTGCTGAGAGCGCTGGCGGCGAAGGCGAATTCGCGGCCCATTCGATGCGAGCGTCGCTCGCGGGTTACCACGGTAAGGCCCGCGAGTCGCGTGAGTTAACGAAACATGTGCAAGAGACCGCCAGCCGTATGGGCTTGAAAGAAGTGGCGGCATCGATCGAAGCGCAAGAAGGACTCTGGGAAGCCTTGGTGGGTTTTAAGAATGAGGCTCGTGTCGCCACCACTCGTGCATTAAATGCTTCGAATTCTTCGAAGGTGGCAGTTGCTGCCGCCAGCACACTTGCCTTAATCGGTGATGAAGAGCGCGCTTTGAAGCTGGCCGGAGACGTCGCTCTGCAGAGACCTTTCGACACCATCGTGCAATACGTTCAGGTGCCGGTTGTCAAGGCGGTCGTTGAATTGAAAAAAAATCAGCCCGCCAAGGCGATCGATCTTCTCGATGGCGCAATGGTGTACGCGCGAGCCGACGCCGGAGTTTCATACGCGCGCGGCTTGGCATACTTGCAAGAGAAAAAGGGTGCTGAGGCGGTGCAGGCATTCCAGCGAGTGCTGGATCTGAAACTCCTGCAACCCGATTCTGTTATGGCCCTGTCACGCCTCGGACTTGCGCGCGCGTACACACAGCAGGGAGACCAGTCGCGCGCACGAATTGAATATCAAAATTTTCTAGCGCTCTGGAAAGACGCAGACCCAGACATTCCGATCCTGCGGGACGCAAAAGTTGAGTACGAAAAGATCAAGTAGAACCGACCGTTTTTCGCTCGCCATTCACTGAAGGAATACCACCAACGTGCGCCCGTCGGAGTGATATCCGCCACCCGTCGCATTGCGCGCCTCTGTAATCGAGTTGGATGGAGTGAAATAGTGCAGGCTCTTGGCTACCCCTGCCTCCTGAAGGGTAGAACCGATGTGATCTCGCTCACCATCTACCGCAGGGTCAATCTTGTGCGTGACCTTCCCGTTACGCTGGTCTTTTTCAAAACCGATGTCGTGCGTTCCTGCGCCAATCCAAACATCCTGTCCATTCCATTGAAACGGGGCTTTCCAAAGACGGAAGTGATGCCGGGCCGCGACCACAGCGAACGCCTCGCCTTGTTCATAACCGAAATCCTGCACACGGTCGAACAGATAGAGCTGGCTCATCGGCATTGTCATGTAGTCCTGTTTCTGCATCGTGAGAAGCACTGCTTTTGCGATCGACTGTTTGGTATCAGAATCAGCGATATGCCATTTCGCTGCATCGAATGCCTTCTTCACCTGGTCCTCAGCGCCGACGATCACGAAATTCGTCATATCGCCCAGGTTCTTGAATTCATCATTGACGCGACGCGGCAACGTGTTAATGCCGTCGGCAAGTTTCTGATCAATCGGGTCGGGCAAGATCGTGAGCGCCTTCACGGGAGTGAGCGGTGTACCCAAAGCGGGTGCCGCACCGCTATCAGCAGCCCCCGCGTCGGACATTGATGCGGTGCTTCCAGGTTGAGCTGTAGAAGCAGGTTGAGCAGCGGGGTTGCCGAATTGCCCCGACATCCAAATCTGCGCAGCATTCGCCAACTTCGATTTCATGTTTGAAGCGTCGGTAACTCCGCCGATACGCAGCTTGACGTTGAAGACACCCTTGCACGGAGGTTCGCCGGTTGCGTTTACGCCGAGAAACAGATGTCCAGGCTGGTTTACCGGAATCAATTTGACTGCGCCCACGACAACCGGGGCGGTGTCTTGTGCAGAAAGTTTCGCGATCAACGCGCCCGGCGGGGATGTCGGTACCGGTAAGTTGCCACTGGCTTCGCCTTGACCTGCAGGATTGCAAGCGTCCGACTGTCCTGCATTCGTCGTGGAGACGTTAACGACATCACCAGGTTTAAGATCGATGCCGGTATCTGTCCACGGCTGGTTGGTCGGGACCGTTATCGTGCGATCTGTAGGCGATGAAGTGGCAGTTTGAGCAACACAGATCTGAACGATCAAGAGGGAACACCACAGAAGAACAAGCGGACGCAACACAGCTTCACCTCTGACGAACCACAAAATGCTAGCAGAGAGTGAGCGCTGTTGCCATTTTTGGCCGTCGAATCGATAAAACTATTCGCAGTTTCCGGTTTTGTGGCACGCCCGTCCAGCCGAACAGCAATTGCCAGGCTCCGCAAGTTCTCCATCGGGACCAATGCAGGTCTGAGTGTGCAAACACCAAAACAGACCTTCATTCGAGTGCGGCACAGTTGGATCGTCATCGGCAAGAATGAACTGTCCCTTCCAGCGCAGCGCTGGACAGAGGTCAGGCCGATTCGTGTTAAATCGATCGTGCTCAGAAACTTCTTTCTGATTTGCGCCCATCACGCGGCACCTCCGGCGGCTTTCAGAATCGCGCGTTTCAGGGCTACACGCGCAAGTTGAACTTTGTAGGCATTGTGAGACAGCGGCGTTGCAGCCGCGAGTGCAGCTTCCGACGCAACCTTCGCAGTTTCGTCACTCACCGATTTTCCTGCGAGCGCTCTTTCGGCCTCCGGAGACATCCACGGAACTGGTGCCACATAGCCGAGGACTATGCGAGCCGAATCCACACTGGCAGTTGTTCCTTTAAGCGCCACAGCCGCCACGGCTAGTGGCCAATCGAAAGCAGCTTTTTGACGAATCTCGTAGTGAGCCACGCGCCAACCCGCCGCCGATGGAAGGACAATCTCCGTTACAATTTCGTTCGGACGAAGATCGTGCTCCCGTTCGCTTGCTGTCTTAGGCGTGATGAAAAACTTTTCAAGCGGAAGTTCCCGCTTGCCTTTTGGACCCTCGATCCGCACTTGTGCGTTATATGCAATCAGAACGGGCGCAATTGTTGAGGGGCTGACAAACTTCGCAGGACCCTTGTTGCCCAGAATAGCGTGGTAACGATTGTCTCCGATGTTAATGACATCTTTTCCGGCTTCGTCTTTCGGCAACAACCCCATTCCGCCGCGGAAATACCAGCAACGCGGGCGTTGACACAGATTGCCTCCGATTGTTGCCATATTGCGAATCTGTGGACTGGCCGCTTCAATCAATGCCTCGGCGAGCGCAGGATAGCTCTTCTTCACGTTGCTGTCGTCTGCCAATTGTCCCAAGGTGGTTAGGGCACCGATGCGAAGTCCCTGAGCAGTGGACGTCACACCCCCCAAGTCTTTAACACTTTTGATATTGACGAGACGTTTGGGGGCAATGACATCTTCTTTCATTAAGGCCAGCAGATCGGTGCCGCCCGCCAAAATTTCAGTTGGCCCCCAAGCGGCCCCAAGCAAGCTGACTGCCTGTTTCGAAGTTTCCGGGCTGACATATTCAAAAGGTCGCATTAGGCACCTGCCTTTTTCGTGTCCTGGTTATTGAGTGCCTCGAGAACACGATCGGGGGTAAGAGGAATAAATGGCACGCGGACTCCCAGAGCATTTGCAACTGCATTTGAAATCGCTGCACCAGGCGAGACCACAGGTGGTTCACCCAGTCCAATTACTCCGCGTTCGTCATAGCCTTTGCCTGTCATCATGTGAACGACAAGCTCGGGAATATCGTTCAACCCTGCCAGTCGATAGAACTCCATATTCGGATTCAGCATGCGCCCCGTTACAGGATCCATGATTTTCTCTTCGAATAGGGCGTAGCTCACGCCCATGATGAGCGCGCCGTACACTTGGCTCTCGGCGGTCTTCAAGTCGATGACCAAGCCGCAATCCTGAACGGCCACCATTTTCTTCACTTCTACGATGCCTGTGTCAGTGTCGACCTGCACCTCAGCCATCTGCACGCCACCAACTCCGCTGTTCGTTAAGTCGGGCGGTTTGGCTCGATCAGGATTCTTACCACGCGCCGTGATTGGCATTGCACCAATCTTCGAGCAGGCTTCTTTCCAACTCAACGTGTGGGATGAGTCGCCCTTGACTCGAACAGTTCCGCCGACCGATTCCAGTTGGTCTGGCTGCACACTCAGCGCCGGCGCAACTTTTGCGAAGAGCGCATCACGCGCGTCTACCGCCGCCCGACGAGTGGACGAACTAACGCCGCCGATGGTTGTGGAGCCACCAGAGCCACCTGAGACCGGATACGAACTATCACCAATCAATAGCTTGATCTGGTCCATCGGAATTCCGAGGCTATCGGCGGCCACGATCAAAATGCATGTTCGTGTTCCCGTTCCAAGATCCTGCGAGCCCATCTTGATTTCGACAGAACCGTCCGGATGAATCGTAAGATCGCAGTCGCTGTTATGTCCGCGCCCGCCCCAAGTGTGCATGGAAAGGCCGAGGCCCCTCGCAACGTTTCCGGAACGATTCTTCCCGCGCGGTTGCCACTTCTGCTTCCATCCCATCAAGTCGGCGGCAATACCAAGTTCCTCGCTGTAAATTCCTTGACGAGGCTTCGCCAACTCAATGTTCTTAAGGAAAAACTCAACAGGATCCATGTTGAGTTTTGCCGCCATATCTTCGAACGCGCACATCGTGAGCGCCGCCGCTTGCGGATGGCTCGGAGCGCGCCAGGCGCGTGCCGGTCCCTGATTCGTCCGTATCGCGGTGTGTTCTTTTCGCTGATTTGGGACCGCTAAAACGTAAGGAATTGGTGGCATGCCGCCGCCGCCGGGACCGCCTGTACCCCAGGACTGCGACTGCCATCCGGTTAAAGTGCCATCTTTTCTGGCGGCTAGCTTTACTCGTGCAAATGCTGAAGGGCGCATTCCAGCGACTTCGAGTTCGGAATCGCGCTCGAGCATGATCCTAACCGGCTTGCCTCCCGCCTTCTTGGAGATCTCGGCCGTCGCGATACCCCAGCGGTCAGGGCCGAATTTGCTTCCAAACCCTCCTCCGATGTGGTCCTGATGTACTCGAATGTTTGCCGCAGGCATTTTGAGTGGCTCTGCCATTTGTCCTGCAATGCCCGAAACGTTCTGTGTAGACATGTGCACAAACAACTTGTCTGCCTCGGGCCATTCAGAAATGGAGCCGTGACTCTCCAAGCAGCAGTGTGTAATCGCCGCGATCCCATAGAGGCCTTCGCTCACAACTTCTGCCTCTGAAAATGTCTTGTCCGGATCTCCGATTGTTTGTGCGGCTGCCTTCTGAAAATTGCTTTTTGGTTTGCTGTCGGCACCCGGGTGAACAGTCGCGCCAGCAACGGCCTTAATCACAGACTCTGAAAACCCGTCATCTTTCATCGACTTTGCAGAATCCGCGTCGGGTTTGAAGGTGATGCCATACTGCTGGACTTGGCTTACTATCTGAGGGTCTGGAAGTTGATTGTCTGCCATGTCCGCCAAATCGTCGTAACTCAGGGGTCCGGGCGTTTCAGCTGCACCCGCAGGAGGTTCGGCGTCGCTGACGAAAAATGGCAGTTGTTGATACTTGATAACAACGGCACGTGCTGCATCCTCAGCAACGCGCTCATCGACCGCCGCGACGGCCACCACTTCATCTCCAGCCCAATGAATCGTGCTCCCGACTTTTTGAATGATGTGAACGGCCTTTACACCGGGCATTTTCTCCGCCGCAGATGTGTCGATGCTGACGATTTTGGATTTTGGGTACGGCGATCTGACAATTTTCCCGTACAACATGCCAGGGCGGTGCGTGTCGTACGTGTACTTCGCTTGTCCGGAAACTTTTAGCGGCGCGTCGACGCGCGTAATGCGTTTACCGATCAATGTACGGTCTTCAGCTTTTGGCCACCCATAGTCGGGCATGATCAAGCTCCCTTCTGCGCAACTTGCGCGATCGCTTTGCGGATTCCCTCGTAGGTACCGCAACGACAGAGATTGCCACTCATGTGATGGCGAATTTCATCAGGCGTGGGAGATGGGATTTGGTCAAGCATTGCTTTGCAAGCGACCACAAATCCAGGAGTGCAAAATCCACACTGGGACGCGTCATTTTCAACGAACGCCTGTTGAACCGGATGAAGCTTTCCTTCTGTCGTTATCGACTCAACCGTGAGAATCGGCCTACTTTGAGCTTCGATCGCGAGGGTGGAACACGAATACACGAGTTTGCCATCCAGAAAAACCGTGCATGCCCCACATTCCCCGCGGTCGCAAACGCGTTTCGAACCGGTGAGTTCAAATTGGTCGCGTAGTGCGTCAAGCAGAGTGACGCGCGGTTCCAATTCGGCTTTATAGCTTTTCCCGTTGATGTTGAATTCCATCGGCACCTTACCCGGACCGTGGACAGGCAGCTTCGTGTCCGCAGCCATGACGGTTGGCGTGCCTACAACTACCGGGACCGCGGCGGCAATGCCAGAAATCTTTAGAAAATCGCGGCGGGAGACTCCAGAACGCTCGTGACCGTTATCTGGATGCTTTGGGTCGTCTTCGTCGTCGTACATCTTGACCTCCGGTTCAAGATCGCGTCCGCATTTTGGTCAGCGGATTAGGGTCGATAGCAGAGTGAGAC
>Ga0157373_10000879_pt1 | contig 23263 bp, 23 predicted proteins | sample C65metaG_FD_113460 | JGI IMG/M metagenome (GOLD analysis project Ga0157373, IMG submission 113460) | Corn rhizosphere microbial communities from Kellogg Biological Station, Michigan, USA - C6-5 metaG | ecosystem: Host-associated > Plants > Roots > Rhizosphere > Soil | place: USA: Michigan... | reverse complement strand
TTCTCGACGAGGCCTTTGGCGGCCGCGAATTCATGGAAGGCTCCGTGGTCCAGGGCAAGGTCGTGGGGATCGAGAAGGACTTCGCGATCATCGACGTGGGCCTGAAGACCGAAGGCCGCATCCAGGTGAAGGAATTCGGCGTCGACGAGAACGGCAAGGCGACCATCAAGGTCGGCGACGACGTCGAGGTCTTCCTGGAGCGCATCGAAAATGCGCTGGGCGAAGCGGTCATCTCCCGCGAGAAGGCCAAGCGCGAAGAGGCCTGGACGCGTCTGGAAGGCGTGTTCGCCTCCAACGAGCCGGTCATGGGCGCCATCGTCGGCCGCGTGAAGGGCGGCTTCACTGTCGACCTCGGCGGCGCCTCGGCCTTCCTGCCGGGTTCGCAGGTCGACATCCGCCCCGTCCGCGACGTCGGCCCGCTGATGGGCAAGGAACAGCCCTTCGCCATCCTCAAGATGGACCGCCCGCGCGGCAACATCGTCGTTTCCCGCCGCGCCATCCTGGAAGAAGCCCGCGCCGAACAGCGCACCGAGCTGGTCAGCCAGCTGCAAGAGGGCGAGATCCGCGAAGGCGTGGTCAAGAATATCACCGACTACGGCGCGTTCGTGGACCTCGGCGGCATCGACGGCCTGCTGCACGTCACCGACATGAGCTGGAAGCGCGTCTCCCATCCGTCGCAGGTTCTGGCGGTCGGCGACACGGTCAAGGTGCAGATCGTCAAGATCAACCCCGACACCCAGCGCATCAGCCTCGGCATGAAGCAGCTGCAGTCCGACCCGTGGGACGGCGTTGAAGCCAAGTACCCGGTGGGCGCCCGCTTCACCGGCCGCATCACCAACATCACCGACTACGGCGCCTTCGTGGAGCTGGAAGCCGGCGTCGAGGGCCTGGTCCACGTCTCGGAAATGTCCTGGACGAAGAAGAACGTGCACCCCGGCAAGATCGTCTCCACCTCGCAGGAAGTGGACGTGGTCGTGCTCGATGTCGATCCGTCCAAGCGCCGCGTGTCGCTCGGCCTCAAGCAGGCGATGCCGAACCCGTGGGAGGCCTTCATCGAGGCCCACCCGATCGGCTCGACCGTCGAGGGCGAAGTCAAGAACGCCACAGAGTTCGGCCTCTTCATCGGCCTCGAGAACGAGATCGACGGCATGGTCCACCTCTCCGACCTCGACTGGAATCTCCCGGGCGAAGAGGCGATGGCCAAATACAAGAAGGGCGACGTCATCAAGGCCAAGGTCCTCGATGTCGACGTCGAGAAGGAACGCATCAGCCTGGGCGTCAAGCAGCTGGCCGGCGATCCGATGACCGGCGACACCTACAAGAAGGGCCAGACCGTCACCGTGACCGTCACCGAAGTCACCAGCGGCGGCATCGAGGTGAAGTTCGGCGAGGACGACGCGCCGATGACGGCCTTCATCCGCAAGTCGGACCTGTCGCGCGACCGCCAGGAGCAGCGCCCCGAGCGCTTCGCCATCGGCGACCGCGTGGATGCCCAGGTGTCCAACATCGACAAGGCCGCCCGCCGGGTGTCCCTGTCGATCAAGGCGCTGGAGATGGCCGAAGACAAGGAAGCGATCGAGAAGTTCGGCTCGTCCGACTCCGGCGCCTCGCTCGGCGATATCCTGGGCGCGGCCCTTCGCGAGAAGGCCGGCTCGAAGGAATAGGGCCTGCTTAAAGCCTGAACAGACGCGGCGGCGGGGTCACACCCGCCGCCGTTTTCTTTTGCCGCTGTCGCCTAAGCCCTTGATAGACCCGCGTTAATTAGGCAATGGTCGAGGTTCCGGGACGAGGGGACCTCCATGATCAAGTCGGAGCTGATCGCCAAGCTTGCGGCGGAAAATCCGCACCTGACGCAGCGCGACGTCGAGCGCGTGGTGGGCGTGATCCTCGAGCGCGTCATCAACGCGCTGGAAAACGGCGGCCGCGTCGAGCTGCGCGGCTTCGGCGCCTTCTCGGTTCGCTCACGTCCGGCGCGGGCGGGCCGCAACCCCCGCACCGGCGATCCGGTCGACGTGCGGGCCAAGCATGTCCCCTTCTTCAAAAGCGGCAAGGAGCTGCGGGCGCGCCTCAATGCCGAAGATGCCTGAGATCAAGCACCGCACGGTGATCGGCGAGTTCCGCGAGTTCATCGCCCGCGGCAACGTCATCGACCTGGCCGTCGGCGTGATCATCGGCGCGGCCTTCAACAATATCGTCAAAAGCCTGGTCGACCAGGTGGTGATGCCGCCCATCGGGCTGGTCACCGGCGGCATCGACTTCGCCAAGATGCAGTGGGTGCTGCGGCCCGACAATCCGTCCACCAAGGCGGTTGAGGAGGTCGCGATCCAGTACGGCGCCTTCATCAACGCCGTGATCCAGTTCGTGATCGTCGCCTGGGTGGTGTTCCTGCTGGTCAAGCTGGTCAACATGCTGCGCCGTCAGGAGGCCGAGACGCCGACGACCCCGCCCGCGCCGACGCCCAGCGAGACGCTGCTGACCGAAATCCGCGATCTCCTGCGCGCCGAGCAGGGCGCTCCGCCGCCCGCGCCGAAAAAGACCCCGGTCCGCAAGGCCTGATCGCCGCGACAACGCGCCATCGCAGGCATCTGGTAAACGCCCCTTAACCCTCTTGCGCCACGACTGTGGGTTCGAGGTTCGATTCGGGGTTTTCGGTATGGCCAGGGCGGCGCGGCGCTCCACGGGAGAGATGATCTGGGAGCTGAGCCGCTACGCCTGGACGCGGCCCTTCACCGCGCGGGTGCGGGGGCTGCTCGTGGCGCTGGCCGGCGGAGCGCTGGTGCTGGCGTTCGCGACCTATAACGCCGCCGATCCGAGCCTGAACGCCGCTTCCGTCCGCGCTCCAACCAACATGCTGGGCGAAACGGGCGCGGTCCTTGCCGACCTCTTCGTCCAGTCGCTGGGCCTCGCCGCCTGGGCCGCGGCGCTGTTGATGGTGGTGTTCGGCGTCAACCGCCTCGCCGACGCCGACCCGAACGCCTCGCGGGTGAAGGTCCGCGTGCGGGCGCTGGTGGCGATCATCGGGCTCATTGCGCTGGCCGGGGTGCTGGCGAGCCCGATGCCGCCGGCGGCGTGGCCGATCGCGGCCGGGCTGGGCGGTTTCTGGGGTGACGCGCTGCTGAACGGGCTGACGGGCCTGATCGCGCGCACCACGGTTCCGGGTTCGGAGATCATCGCGGGCGTGACGCTCGGGCTGATCGCGGCCGGCACGCTGGCTTTCGCCGTCGGCCTGAGCCGCCGCGCCATCGCCGACTGGTGGCTGCAGGTCACCGCCAAGCCCGTCCCGTCGCCGGTCGCGATCAAACCGGCCAAGGCCGCCCGGGCCACGCGCCTTTCCATCGCCGATGACCTCGACGATGAGGATGAAGACGACGGCCGTCCGCTGGAAATCCGCCAGCCCAAACCGCTGCACAAGGAATCGCCGCGCGAGAGCCGCGAGAAGCAGAAGACCTTCGACTTCGTCCAGCCCGGCGGCTTCATGCTTCCCGAGCTCGCCATGCTGGCCAAGCCCGCGCCCCGCGCCTCGGCCTTCGACGAAGGCGCGCTGCGCCAGAACGCGCGGCTGCTGGAAAGCGTGCTGGCCGAGTTCGGCGTGCGCGGCAACATCGACCAGATCCGCCCCGGCCCCGTCGTCACCCTCTATGAGCTGGTGCCCGCGCCCGGCGTGAAGCATGCCCGGGTCGTGGCGCTGTCCGACGACATCGCCCGGTCGATGAGCGTCTCGGCCTGTCGGGTGGCGGTGGTCTCCGGGCGCAACGCCATCGGCATCGAGCTGCCCAACGCCCGGCGCGAAACGGTCTACCTGCGCGACCTGCTGGCCAGCGCCGACTACGAAAAAGCCTCGCAGACCCTGCCCATGGCGCTCGGCGAAACCATCGGCGGCGAGCCCTACATCGCCGACCTCGCCAAGATGCCCCACCTGCTGATCGCCGGGACCACCGGGTCGGGCAAGTCGGTGGGCGTCAACGCGATGATCCTGTCGATCCTCTACCGCCTGCCGCCCGACAAGTGCCGCTTCATCATGATCGACCCGAAGATGCTGGAGCTCAGCGTCTATGGCGGCATCCCGCACCTGCTGGCCCCGGTTGTGACCGATCCCAAGAAGGCGATCGTGGCGCTGAAGTGGACCGTCCGCGAGATGGAGGACCGCTACCGCCGCATGTCCAAGATCGGCGTGCGCAATATCGCGGGCTTCAACGAACGCGTGGCGGAAGCTGCCGCGCGCGGGGAGCATTTTGAGCGCACCGTTCAGACCGGCTTCGACGAACACGGCCGCCCGGTTTACGAGAGCGAGAAGATCCGCCCCGACCCGATGCCCTATCTGGTGGTGGTCATCGACGAGGTCGCCGACCTGATGATGGTGGCCGGCAAGGACATCGAAGGCGCCGTCCAGCGGCTGGCCCAGATGGCCCGCGCCGCAGGCATCCACCTGATCATGGCCACCCAGCGCCCGTCCGTGGATGTTATAACAGGCACTATCAAGGCCAATTTCCCGACCCGTATCAGCTTCCAGGTCACCTCCAAGATCGACAGCCGCACCATCCTCGGTGAACAGGGCGGCGAGCAGCTGCTGGGCCAGGGCGACATGCTCTACATGGCCGGCGGCGGCCGCGTGACCCGCCTGCACGGGCCGTTCGTCTCCGACGCGGAGGTCGAGGCGGTGGCCAAGTTCCTGCGCGGGCAGGGCCAGCCGCAATACCTCGACGAGGTCACCGCCTCTCCGGAAGAGGACGAGGAGGGCGAATTCGACTACGGCGGCGGCGGCGGCGAGGGCTCCAACGACCTTTACGATCAGGCCGTCGCGGTGGTCACGCGCGACGGCAAGGCCTCGACCTCCTACATCCAGCGCCGCCTGCAGATCGGCTACAACCGCGCCGCGTCGCTGATGGAACGCATGGAGAAAGAGGGCGTTGTCGGACCTGCCAACCATGCCGGCAAGCGCGAGATCCTCGCAGGACCGCCGCCGATCTAACGCCCTTACGATGAACGGCCAGTCATCCTGGCGCCGCAATGCCGCCTTCGCGGGGCCATTTGCGCGACAGTGAGCCAGGCCATAGTGAGGGCAGACGAGAAGGAGCCCTCGATGAGCTATTTCAACGCCGGACGCGCCGCCCTGATCGGGATGGCGCTCGCCGTCGCCCCGCTGCAGGCCTTCGCGCTCGCCCCCGCCGACCAGACGATGGTCGACCGGGCGGTGTCCTACCTGCAGTCGATGAAGTCGGTGAAGGGCCGCTTCGTGCAGACCGATGCGCGCGGCTCGACGTCGCAAGGCTCCATCTACCTGCAACGGCCCGGCAAGGCCCGGTTCGCCTACGATCCGCCGTCGGGCCTGACCGTGGTGTCGGACGGCTCGAAAGTGTCGGTGGCCGACAAGCGGCTGAAGACCTTCAACCAGTATCCGCTGAGCGCCACGCCGCTCGCGCTGCTGCTGGCCCGCGAGGTGCGGCTGGATCGCGGCGTACAGGTCACCAACGTCACCCGCCTGGCCGATGGCTTCACCCTGACCGCCCGCGACGCCAAAAAGCAGACGCGCGGCCAGATCACGCTGACCTTCACCAACGCGCCCATGAAGCTGGTCGGCTGGAGCGTCACCGACGCCCAGGGCGGCGTGACGCGGGTGAAGATCACCGACCTGCAATCGGCCAGCATCGACCCCGGCCTCTTCGTGATGAAGGACCCGCGGCCGAGGGGCGGCCCGCGCCCAATGTGACAACTTCGCCACAGGCAAGTCGCGAATTAGAGTTCGTTTGACTTTCCTTTGTGGCAGTGGCAGTTTTGCAACGTGGCAACAGGCGCCGGTTCGGGCGCCTCGCGCCAACCGTGCCGGATCCTATCCCCTCCCGGCGGCGGCTTGAGACAATGACTTTACGGGCCCCGGCGCGACCCCCTCGCACCGGGGCCTTTTCTTGCCTAAGTACCCGAGCCATGCGCCTGCGGATCGCCACCTGGAACATCAACTCGGTCCGTCCGAGAACCCACCACATCGCCCGCTTCATCCGCGAGACGGCGCCCGACGTCCTGTGCCTGCAGGAGATCAAGTGCCGCGAGGGCGAGTTCCCGCGCGAGGCGTTCGAAGAGCTCGGCTACGGCCATCTGAAGATTGCGGGGCAGAAAGGCTGGCACGGCGTCGCCGTCGCCTCGCGCCTGCCGATCGAGGACGCGCCGCCGCTGGACGTCTGCCGTGAGGGCCACGCCCGCTGCGTGGGCGCGAAGGTCGCGGGTGTCGAGATCCACAACTTCTACATCCCCGCCGGCGGCGACACCCCGGACCGGGCGCTGAATCCCAAGTTCGATCACAAGCTCGACTTCTACGAAAAGCTGACGGCGGAGCTCGCCAGGCGCGATCCGAAGGAGCCGATCCTGATCACCGGCGACCTCAACGTCGCGCCCGGCGAGCACGACGTGTGGAACCACCGCTACATGTCGAAGATCGTCTCCCACACGCCCGCCGAGGTGGAGGCGTTCGAAGCCCTGCGCGCGTCGCTGAACCTCACCGACCTGGTGCGCGAGGCGGTTCCCGACCCCCAGAAGCTGTTCAGCTGGTGGAGCTACCGCGCGATGGACTTCCGCGCCTCGAACCGCGGCCTGCGCCTGGATCACATCCTGATCACGCCGGGCCTGCGCGAAACCGCCTTCCGCCTGGGCTCGGCGGCCGCGCGCGTGCATGACGATGTGCGGGAGTGGGAACGCCCCAGCGATCACGCGCCGGTCAGCGCGGACCTCGTCCTCTAGGGCTGCAGCCGGTAGCCGCCGGCCTGGGTGAGCAGGATCGAGGCGTTGGCCGGGTCCGGCTCGATCTTCTGGCGCAGGCGATAGACGTGGGTTTCCAGCGTGTGGGTGGTGACGCCGGCGTTGTAGCCCCAGACCTCCGTCAGCAGCTCCTCGCGCGAGATCGGCTTTTCGCCGGCGCGGTAGAGGTACTTCAGGATGCTTGTTTCCTTCTCCGTCAGCCGGATCTTCTTGCCCTTGTCGTCGACCAGCAGCTTGGCCGAAGGGCGAAACTCGTAGGGGCCGATGCGGAAGTAGGCGTCTTCGGAGGCCTCGTGGCTGCGCAGCTGGGCGCGGATACGGGCCAGCAGCACGCCGAAGCGGAAGGGCTTGGTGACATAGTCGTTGGCGCCTGAGTCGAGGCCCAGGATGGTGTCGCTGTCGCTGTCGGCGGCCGTCAGCATGATGATCGGCGCGCTCACCCCGCCCTTGCGCATCAGCCGGCAGGCCTCGCGGCCGTCCATGTCGGGCAGGTCGACGTCGAGAAGGATCAGGTCCGGACGGCTCTCGCGCGCCACCCGCACGCCTTCGCCGGCGGAGTCGGCTTCCACGGCCGAAAACTCTTCGTGGAGCTGCAGCTGTTCGGCGAGCGCGCCGCGCAGTTCCTCGTCATCGTCTATAATGAGAATGGTCTTGCGTTGCGCCATGCCCAAACACGATGCACCGGAATGACCCGGCGAGCCAAGCAAGGACGACCTGACGGATGCATTTCACGGCTTATGCGGACGGCGGCTTCGACCTGGCGGGACGCCGCGTACGCTGCGCGCTCGGGCGAAGCGGCGTGGTCGCGGCCGCCGACAAGCGCGAGGGCGATGGCGCGACACCGCTGGGGGTCTGGCCGATCCGTCGCGTTCTCTACCGGCCCGACCGGGGAGGGGCGCCCGTCACCGCCCTGCCGGTCGCGCCCATCGCGCCGAAGGACGGCTGGTGCGACGACCCGGCCGACCCGAACTACAACCGCCCGGTCGTGTTGCCCTATCGCGCCCGCTGCGAAGAGATGTGGCGCGGGGATGAGCTCTACGACGTGGTCGTGATCCTGGCCCACAACGACGACCCGCCCGTGCCTGGCATGGGCTCGGCGATCTTTCTGCATTGCGCCGGGCCGGACTATTCGCCGACGGAAGGCTGTGTGGCGCTGGCGAAGGTCGATCTGCTGGAGCTGCTGAAGCTGGCCGCGCCGGGCGACGTGCTGGAGGTTAGGCCGGCCTAGGCGTCCGCGCGCCGAACAATGCCGAGCCAACGCGCACGCTGGTCGCGCCGAACCGCACCGCCGTCTCGTAGTCGGCGCTCATCCCCATCGACAGCTTCGAGAGCCCATTGCGCGCGGCGATCTTCGCCAGCAGGGCGAAGTGCGGACCGGCGGGCTCAGCTTCGGGCGGAATGCACATCAGGCCCTCGAGCGTGAGGCCATAGGTATCGCGGCAGGCGGCGATGAAGGCGTCGGCGTCGGCGGGGATGACGCCCGCCTTCTGCGGCTCCTCGCCGGTGTTGACCTGAACGTAGAGGCGCGGCGCCTTCCCCGCGCGGGCGATCTCCTCGGCCAATACGCGAGCGAGCTTTTCGCGGTCCAGCGTCTCGATGACGTCGAAGAAGGCGACGGCCTCTCGGGCCTTGTTGGATTGCAGCGGGCCGATGAGGTGGAGTTCGACCCCTTCGCGGCGGGGCGACCAGCGCTCAAGCGCCTCCTGCACCCGGTTCTCGCCGAACACGCGCTGACCGGCCGCCAGCATCGCCTCGATGCGCTCGTCCATCTGCTGCTTGGAGACGGCGACCAGGGTCACGTCGGCCGGGTCGCGCCCCGACGCCTTCGCCGCAGCGGCGATGCGGTCCAGCACGGCCTGACGCGCGGCGGCGATTTCCTGATAGAGGGCGTCAAATGGCGCGGACATCTCTGGACCAGCTGTGGGCGACGGCGAGAGGCTTAAATCGCCGCTCGCGGTGGCGAAAGCCCCTGCCGCCGTTGCTGTTCGTCACTGACCCTGGGCGCACGCCCGATCCCGCCGCCATCGCGAAGCGCCTGCCGCGCGGCGCGGGGATCGTTTTCCGGGCCTTCGGGTCGCCCGATGCGCTGGAGCAGGCGAGACGCCTCGCCAAGATCGCGCGCCGCCGGGGACTGGTCCTGCTCGTCGGCGCGGACGAGCGCCTCGCCGCCCGAACGAGCGCGCACGGCCTCCACCTGCCCGAGCGCCTGACCCGAGCGCTGCCGCGCCTGAAAGCCGGCCGCCCACGCTGGATCGTCACCGCCGCGGCTCATTCGCCCGCAGCCGTGCGACGCGCGGCCAGGCTCGGCGCAGACGCCGTTCTCCTCTCCACCATCTTCGAGAGCCGCAGCCCCTCGGCGGGACAGCCCATGGGCCCCGTCCGCCTCGCCGCCATCGCTCGCTCGGCGCCGATCCCCGTCTACGCGCTTGGCGGCGTGGACATGAAAAACGCCCGCAGGCTGGGCGCCTCGGGCGTGGTCGGGATCGCGGCGGTGGACGCGTTTAGAACTTGAAGGCGGTCTCCAGCCGCACCTTCGGAGCGGCCTGCTGGGCCTTGTCACGCTCCTGCACGGGCGTGTCCTGGGTGGACTCAAGGCCGACGGCCCCGCCGACCCGCAGCGACGGCGTCACGCGGAAGAAGGCCCCCGCCTCGACGTCCTTCCACTGCGCATCCCGCCCGGCGAGATCCAGCTTGAGGCCCCAGCGCCCCTTCTTGGTGTCCCACTGGAGGATTTTGTTGGGTTGCGCGGCCGCCGCCTGGGCGTTGAAATCGCCCCTCACGGTGAACGCCTGAGCGGCGGCCTGCGCGGCGCTGCGCGACTGCGCGGTCTCGGCATGGGCGTAGCCCGCGGTCCCGAACAGGACCAGCGCTGCCGCCGCCGCCAAGATGCGCCCTTGCGCCATCGCCACCCTCAACCCCCCGGTTAGCCCCATGTCCCCAAAATACTTCCGGAGACGATACGTCAAACTCGATTAAAGACTCATCGATGCCCGGGTCAACGGCCCTCGGTGCGACTCGGATGCGCAGGCGAACGATTCTGGCCGGGCCTGTGGCGAGAAGGTCACGCGATTCCCGTTTGGATGCGGGCAAGCCTTGTTGTAGACCGCCTTCTGGGCTTTGGGGGTGTCGCCGGGCGCGAAACGCGCCGGGGCGGAAACGAGTGGAGCAGATCAAATGGCGTTTGTGCGTGGGCCGGTGATGCGGAGCGTCATGATCGGACTTGCGGCCCTGAGCCTTACCGGCCTGGCGGCCTGCGGCCACACTCGCGGCCCGAAGGTCGAGGGTGAGCATCATGGCCTGTTCGGCTTCATGCACGGCGCGCCGGCGAAGGGCGGTCCGGCCGAAATCGGCGTCAACGGCTACCTGTGGCGCGCGGCGCTCGACACCTTGAACTTCATGCCGCTGGCCTCGGCCGACCCGTACGGCGGCGTCATCATCACCGACTGGTATTCGAGCCCGGACGTGCCGACCGAACGCTTCAAGGCGACGGTCTACATCCTCGACACCCGGCTTAGGGCCGACGGCCTGAACGTGACGGTGTTCAAGCAGGTCAACAACGGGGCGGGCTGGGTCGATGTCGAGCCCTCGTCGCAGACCTCGGAAGACCTCGAGAACGCCATCCTGACCCGCGCCCGTCAGCTGCGCCTCGCTAACGTCAACGAATAACAGAGCCCGGCACCCGGCCTTCCCCGATGGCCCGCTACAATCCGAAAGAGGTAGAGCCCAGGTGGCGTAACGCGTGGGCTTTAGCCGACGTTTTCCGCGCCTCCAACGACGCCCGGGACAAGGCCAAATACTACGTGCTGGAGATGTTCCCCTATCCGTCGGGGCGCATCCACATGGGCCATGTGCGCAACTACGCGATGGGCGACGTGGTAGCCCGCTTCAAGCGGGCGCGCGGCTTCAACGTGCTGCATCCGATGGGCTGGGACGCCTTCGGCATGCCGGCCGAGAACGCGGCCATGGAGCGCGGCGTTCACCCCAAGGGCTGGACCTACGACAACATCGCCGCCATGCGCGAGCAGCTGAAGCTGCTGGGCCTGTCCATCGACTGGTCACGCGAGTTCGCGACCTGCGACCCGGCCTACTATGGCCAGCAGCAGCGCTGGTTCCTGAAGCTGCTGCAGCGGGGCCTGGTCTATCGCAAGGAAGCCCAGGTCAACTGGGACCCGGTCGACATGACCGTGCTGGCCAACGAGCAGGTCATCGACGGCCGCGGCTGGCGATCCGGCGCGGTGGTCGAGAAGCGCAAGCTGACCCAGTGGTTCCTGCGCATCACCGACTACGCCGACGCCCTGTTGGAAGGCCTGACAACCCTTGACCGCTGGCCCGACAAGGTCCGGCTGATGCAGGAGAACTGGATCGGGCGGTCCAAGGGCCTGCGGATGACCTTCCGCTGGGCGGGCGAGACGCCGTCGCGCGAAATGAACGAGGGGCTGGAGGTCTATACGACCCGGCCGGATACGCTGTTCGGCGCGTCCTTCGTCGGGATCGCGCCCGATCATCCGCTGGCCGAGCAGCTGGCCGCCGCCGACCCGAAGGTCGCCGCCTTCGTCGCCGAATGCCGTCGTGGAGGCACTTCCGAAGCCGACATCGAGGCGGCCGAGAAGCTCGGCCTCAACACCGGCATCGAGGTGGTCCATCCCTTCGATCCGAACTGGAAGCTGCCGGTCTGGATCGCGAACTTCATCCTGATGGACTACGGCACGGGCGCGATCTTCGGCTGCCCGGCCCACGACCAGCGCGACCTCGATTTCGCCCGCAAATATGAGCTGCCGGTCCGCCCCGTGGTGCTGCCGCCGGGCGCCGATCCCGCGAGCTTCGACGTGGCCGACGAGGCCCATGTCGGGCCGGGGACGATCTTCAATTCGGACTTCATGGATGGTCTGCCCGTCGAGGACGCCAAGGCCGCCGCCATCGCGCGGGTCGAGGCTCAGAGCCAAGGCGAGGGCGCGACCGTCTATCGCCTGCGCGACTGGGGTGTTTCACGCCAGCGCTACTGGGGCTGCCCGATCCCGGTGATCCATTGCGGCAAGTGCGGGGTGGTCGCTGTTCCCGACGACCAGCTGCCCGTCGTGCTGCCCGACGACGTCAGCTTCGACCGCCCGGGCAACCCCCTGCTGCGCCATCCGACCTGGCGGCACACGACCTGCCCGAGCTGCGGCGGGCCGGCAGAGCGTGAAACCGACACGCTGGACACCTTCGTCGACAGCTCCTGGTATTTCGCCCGCTTCACCGACCCTGACGCCGCCCAGCCGATCGACAAGGCGGCCGCCGACTACTGGCTGCCGGTCGACCAGTACATCGGCGGCGTCGAGCACGCCGTCCTGCACCTGCTTTATGCCCGCTTCATCACCCGCGCGCTCAAGGACGAGGGCATGCTGTCGGTCGAGGAGCCGTTCGCTGGTCTCTTCACCCAGGGCATGGTCACCCACGAGACCTACCGCGCTTCCGACGGCGCCTGGGTCGAGCCGGTCTTCGTAGAGCTGAGCGGCGAGGGGCGCGGCCGGGCGGCGAAACACCTGAAAACGGGCGAGGCGCTGGAGATCGGCGACATCGAGAAGATGTCGAAATCGAAGAAGAACGTCGTCGCGCCCGAGGAAATCTTCGAGACCTACGGCGTCGACGCCGCGCGGCTGTTCGTCATGTCCGACTCTCCGCCGGAGCGCGACGTCCAGTGGACCACCGGCGGCGTCGAGGGCGCCGGCCGCTTCGTCCAACGCGTCTGGGCCGAGTTCGAAAGCCAGCCCAATGCCGTACCGGCCGCCGAGCCCACCGACGAACTGCGCCGCGCCACCCACAAGCTGATCAAGGCCGTCACCGAGTCCATCGAGCATTTCCGCTTCAACAGCGGCATCGCGCGACTGTACGAATTCCTGAACATTCTCAAAGACTTCAAGGCCGACGGCGCGAGCGCTTCGGTGCTGGCCGCGCGCGCTGAGGCCCTGTCCGTCTTCGCCCGCCTGATCTCCCCCTTCACGCCGCACCTGGCCGAAGAGTGCTGGACGCTGATCGGCGGCGAGGGCATGGCGGTCGATGCGCCCTGGCCGACGTTCGATCCGGCGCTGGCCGAAGACACCGAGGTCGTCATGCCCGTACAGGTCAACGGCAAGCGTCGCGGCGAGGTCCGCGCCGCCAGGGACGCCTCCGAAGAGACCGTGCGCGAATTGGCGCTTTCCGATCCGGCCGTCTCAGGCCACCTTGAGGGCATGACTGTTCGCAAGGTGATCGTGGTGCCCGGCCGTATCGTCAACATCGTGGCAGGCTGACCGGTGAAGCGCACCCTTGCCGCCCTCGCCATCGCCGCCGCCCTGCCGCTGGGCGCCTGCGGGTTCACGCCGCTGTATGCCGCACCGGGCGTCGCGCCGGGGCTGTCCTCGGTCGAGGTCGTCGCGCCGAAGGGCCGGATCGGCGAGCTGCTGCGCGAGGAGCTGAATGATGCGCTGGCCCGCAAGACCGGCGAGCGGCCAGCCTATCGCCTTGAAATGACTTACACCCAATCGCGCGTCGGTCGCGGCCTGCGCGAGGACAATGTCGTCAGCCGCTACGAGCTGGGGCTCGGCGTCGACTACCGGCTGGTGGACGCCGCCAGCGGCGCGACCCTGAAGTCCGGCCACGTCGATTCCGAAGTCACCTACGACAGCGAGGACCAGCCCTACGCCGGGGTCGCCGCCCAGCAGGACGCGGAGGCCCGTGCCGCCGCCGACGCCGCCCGGCGCATCCACCTGGAGCTGGCGAGCTGGCTGGCGGGTCGCGCGGGCGGCTGAGCCGCGCATGATCCTCTCCCGCCGCCCCGATATCGAACGCTTCCTGAAGGACCCGGGCCGCGAGATCCGCTGCGCGCTGATCTACGGCCGCGACCGGGGCGTGGTGCGCGAACGCGCCGAGGAGCTGGCGAAGAAGATCGCCGCCAACCCGGACGACCCCTTCGATGTCGCCGCCCTGACCGACAACGATCTCGACGAAGGCGGGAAGCTGGAGGACGAGCTCTCGGCGCTGTCGATGATGGGCGGACGGCGCCTCGTGCGCCTGCGTCTGGGCAGCGACAAGGTCGGGCCCGAGCGCGCGGCAGCCGAAGCCATTACCGCCCATGCCGACGGCGCATATAATCCGGACGCCTTCTTCATCGTCGAGGCGGGCGAGCTGCGCCGCGACTCGGCGCTCCGCAAGGCCGGCGAGAAGGCGGCCGGCTGCGCTGCCATCCCCTGCTACGAGGACGAGCCCGGCGATGTCGCGCGGCTGGTCCGTGAAACATTGGCCAAAGACAAGGTCGGGCTGGACGCCCAGGCGTTGGACCTGTTCGTCGCCCGCATGCCCAAGGAACGCGGCGTCGCGCGCCAGGAGATCGAACGGCTGGCCCTTTTCCTCGGCCCCGGCAGCGGCATGACCGCCAACGCCGCCGATCTCGAAGCCTTCCTTGGCGTCGAACCGGAAGCCTCCCTCTCCGACGCCGCCTCAGACGCGTTCGGAGGCCGGGTCGGCCCCGCGCAGGCGGGTCTCCGTCGCGCCGCCGCCGAGGGGGAAACGGGCCCGGCGGCTGTCCGCGCCATCGGCATGCACCTTGGCCGTCTTCGCCGCACCCTGACGCTGGCGCAAAACGGGGCCTCGCTGCAGGAAGCGGCTAAGGCGTCGGGCGTCTTCTGGAAGAACGAACGGGAGTTCCTGCGTCAGGCGCGCGCCTGGACTCTGCCGCAGCTCGATCAGATCCAGCCCGAGATCCTCAACGCCGACCGCGCCTGCAAACAGACCGGTTCGCCGGACGAGCTGATCGCCGAACGCCTGGCGCTGACGATCGCGGGACGAGCCAGAAGGCTGGGATTATAACCTAAACCGTCATCCCACGGTCGGCCGAAGGCCGATCCGGGGGACCCAGACGGCGGTGCAAGCTTTTCACCTCGGCTTGGGTCACCCGGACTTCGCCGGGTGATGACGATCTGAGTAAATCAGGACCGCATCAGCCGCCGGCAGAGGTCGTCGAGCTGTTCCAGCGTTGCGTAGCTCAGGCGAAGTTCGCCCGCCCCGCCGCGATCGAGCAGCTCGACCTCAAGACCGAGAATCTCGGAGAGGTCGTTTTCCAGCGCGTCGATGTCCGGATTTCGCACGACGCCGCCCTTGCGAGGCGCTTTCGCCGACGCCTTTTCGGGCGAACGGCGGGTCAGGGACTCTGTTTCACGCACATTGAGGCCGCGCTCCACGACCTCCCTGGCCAGCGCCAACGCGTCAGGCGCGCCGACCAGCGCGCGGGCGTGCCCGGCGCTGAGGCGGCCGTCGGTAAGCATGGCCTGCACCTCGGCCGGCAGGTTGAGCAGGCGAAGAGCGTTGGCGACATGCGGGCGGCTCTTGCCGACAACCTGCGCCACCGCCTCCTGCGTGCGCCCGAAACGGTCCATCAGGGCGCGGTAGCCGAGCGCCTCTTCCAGCGGATTGAGGTCAGAGCGCTGAACGTTCTCGACGATGGCGATTTCGAGGACCTGCGAGTCGTCGAGCTCACGAACCAACGCCGGCAGAGAGCGCAACCCGGCCTTCTGAGCGGCTCGCCAGCGGCGTTCGCCCGCGACCAGCTGGTACTGGCCCTGGGTATCAGGCGAGGGACGCACCAATACCGGCTGCAGCACGCCTTTCTCGCGGATCGATGCCGCCAGCTCCTCGATCTCGGCGTCGCCGAAGGCGCGGCGCGGCTGGTCGGGGTTGCGGGTGATCAGCTCGATCGGAATTTCGCTCTGCCCGCCGCCCTCGCTCGTCGCTCTGGACGTCTCGGCCTCGCCGAGCAGGGCGGAAAGTCCGCGACCGAGGCCCCGGCGGCCCTCGGCCATTTCATTGGCGGCCATGGCGATACTCCCTTACGCGGCCTTCGCCTGACGCTGGCGCTCGCGGCCGACGACTTCGCGGGCAAGTTTCAGATACGCCTGCGAGCCGGCGCACTTCAGGTCGTAGATCAGCACCGGCTTGCCGTACGACGGCGCCTCGGAGACCCGCACGTTGCGGGGAATAACGGTGTCATAGACCTTCTCGCCGAAATGGGTGCGCACGTCGCGGGCGACCTGTTCGGAGAGGCTGTTCCTCCGGTCGTACATGGTCAGCACCAGCCCCTGGATCTCCAGCGACGGGTTGAGGCTGCCGCGCACCAGTTCGATCGTCCGCATCAGCTGGGTCAGGCCCTCGAGCGCGAAGAACTCGCACTGCAATGGCACGAAGACGGCGTCGGCGGCCGTCATGGCGTTGACCGTCAGCAGGTTCAGCGACGGCGGGCAGTCGATCAGCACATAGGTGTAGCGGCCAAGCTCGCGCAGCGGGCCAAGCGCGTCGCGCAGGCGGAACGAGCGGCGCGGCTGGGCGCCCAGCTCGAGCTCCACGCCCGAGAGGTCCGCGTCGGCGGGCACGAGGTCCAGGCCCGGCAGGGCGGTGTGGACGGAGGCCTCGGCCAGCGGCAGATCGCCCATCAGCACGTCGTAGAGGCTGGTGCGCCGCTGCTGGCGCGAGATTCCAAGGCCGGTGGAGGCGTTTCCCTGCGGATCGGCGTCGATCAGCAGCACTTTCTCGCCGACCGCGGCCAGCGCCGTGCCCAGATTGATGGCCGTGGTCGTCTTGCCGACCCCGCCCTTCTGGTTGGCGATGACAAGAACGCGTAGGGCCGGGTCAGACTTTGCGGACACGAGAGAGGCCTTTCACCCTCACGATCTGGCCCTCGGAACTGGAGAGGCTGGGCAGCAGATCGCAATCGAATTTCCAATATTTAGTAGCTTCCGTCAACTCGGACACAACATCTTGTCCCTTCAGGAACAGGCCTGTCGCGCCGCGCCTAAGGTATGGCTCGGCGTAACCCAGCAGTCTGACCAAGGGAGCGCACGCCCGCGCCGTGACCACATCGACCTTCAGGCTGAGGGACTCGGCCCGGGCATTATGCACCTGCGCGGGAAGATTCAGAGTCCCAACTATGGTTTCCAGAAACCGGCAGCGTTTGGCCATGCTCTCGACCAGGTGAACGGCCGCGCCGGGCGTGTCTTTCAGCAGGATCGCCAGCACGAGGCCGGGAAATCCGGCCCCCGCGCCGAGGTCGGCCCAGACCTTCGCGTCAGGCTCCAGTTTGAGCAATTGGGCCGAGTCCCAGGCGTGGCGCGGCCAGAAGGCCTCCATCGCCGAAGGTCCGACGAGGTTTATTCTCTCGTTCCAGTCGGCCAGCAGTTCGCGGAAGCGCTCCAGATCGGCAAGCTGGGCGTCCGTGCACCCGCTCGCCGCCTGAAAGCTGGCCGCGTCGTGGACCTCAGGCCGCGCGGGCGCGTCGGGCATGGGCGAGCAGGGCGGTGAGGGCGCCGGGCGTGACGCCCTCGATGCGCGCGGCCTGGCCAAGGGTCAGCGGCCGCACGGCCTTCAACTTTTCGCGCACCTCGTTGGAAAGGCCGCCGACGGCGTCGTAGTCGAGCGCGGCGGGCAGGGCGAGGTTCTCGTCGCGCCGGAAGGCCTCGACGTCAGCGGCCTGGCGGTCGAGGTAGCCGTGGTAGGCGGCGTCGATCTCGATCTGCTCGCGCACCTGCGGCGCCCATTCGCCGATCCGCGGCCACACAGCGGTCAGGTCATCGAGCGTCACGGCCGGGTAGGCGAGCATCTGGACGAGGGTGCGCCGCTGGCCGTCGGCGTTGACCTTGAACCCGGCCTTCACCGCTTCGGCGGGCGTGAGGTTTGAAGCCGCCGTGAAACTGCGGGCTTCGGCCAGCGCGGCTTCCTTCCTCCGGAAAGCGGCGGCGCGCCCGGGGTTGACGACGCCCAGCTCGATCCCGCGCGAGGTCAGCCGCTGGTCGGCGTTGTCGGCGCGCAGCGTCAGGCGAAACTCGGCCCGGCTGGTGAACATCCGATAGGGCTCGGTCACGCCCCGGGTGACGAGGTCGTCGATCAGGACCCCGATATAGGCTTCGTCGCGGGCGAAAGTGACGGGGTCGGCGTCCGATGCGGCGCGCGCGGCGTTCAGCCCGGCGACCAGCCCCTGGGCGCCGGCTTCCTCATAGCCCGTGGTGCCGTTGATCTGGCCGGCGAGATAGAGGCCGGGCAGGCGCTTGACCTCCAGCGTCGGGAAGAGCTCGCGCGGATCGACGTAGTCGTATTCGATCGCATAGCCGAAGCGCTTGATCTCGACGTTTTCCAGCCCTGGAATAGTGCGCAGGAAGAGGGTCTGGGTCTCTTCGGAGACCGAGGTCGAGACGCCGTTCGGATAGACTGTGTCGTCGTCCAGTCCCTCGGGCTCGAGGAAGATCTGGTGCGCCGTCTTGTCGGCGAAGCGGACGACCTTGTCCTCGATCGAGGGACAGTAGCGCGGGCCCCGGCCGGTGGCGCGGCCGCCATAGACCGCCGACTCCGTCAGCCGCTCGGCAATGATCCTGTGGGTTTCTTCCGTGGTCCAGGTGATCCCGCACTGGACCTGAGGCAGCTCGATCTTGTCTGTGAGGAAGGAGAAGGGGACCGGTTCGTCATCGGCCGGCTGCATTTCCAGCCGGTCCCAGGCGATCGTCTTGCCGTCCAGCCGCGCGGGCGTGCCGGTCTTCAGCCGGCCCATCCTCAGGCCGGAGGCGTAGAGGCGGTCGGACAGACCGATCGCCGGCGCGTCGCCGACGCGGCCGGCCGGAATGCGCTTTTCGCCGAGATGGATGACACCTTTCAGGAAGGTGCCGGTGGTCAGGACGACGCGCGGCGCACGGTAGGTTTCGCCCGAGGCGCCGATCACGCCCGCAACGGAGCCGTCTTCCACGATCAGGTCTTCGACCGCCTCCGCCACAATCTCGAGGTTCGGTGTGGCGGCCAGCTCGGCCTGCATGGCTTCGCGATAGAGCTTGCGGTCGATCTGGGCGCGGGGGCCGCGCACGGCGGGACCCTTGGAGCGGTTCAGCATCCGGAACTGGATGCCCGCCTTGTCCGCCATCCGGCCCATGACGCCGTCGAGCGCATCGATCTCGCGGACGAGGTGCCCCTTGCCCAAGCCGCCGATGGCCGGGTTGCAGCTCATTTCGCCAATGGTTTCGAGCTTGTGGGTGAGCAGCAGGGTGCGCGCGCCGAAACGGGCCGAAGCGGCGGCCGCCTCGCACCCGGCGTGCCCGCCGCCGATCACGATCACATCCCAGGAACTCATGGCGCGCGATATAGGCGATGGGGACCGGGGCGTCGATGTTTCACGTGGAACAGCGACGCCGCGACGGCCGGCCGTGTTTCACGTGAAACACTCACTTGCCGATGCAGAAGGTCGAGAACACCCGATCCAGCACGTCCTCTGGATCGACCCGGCCGGTGACCTGCGCCAGCGCCCGCGCCGCCAAACGCACATCCTCCGCCGCCAGCTCCACCTGCTCAGCGTTCACCAAGGCCGACGCCACCCGCGCCCGCGCCTCCCGCAGCCGCTCGGCGTGGCGCAGGCGGGTGGCGGCGGGGAACTCCGAAGCGGAGAGGGCGGCGACCACCTCGTCGCTCAATGCGACCCTTATCGCGGCGGCCTGCGGGTCGCTGATCAGCGAAAGCAGCGTGACACCCAGACCGCGCGCCTCCGCCTCGGCCGCCGCCTCCACGGCGTCGTCACCGGCCGGCAAGTCGCTCTTGTTGATCAGGCAGAAGTCGCCGGAACGGGCGATGTCGACGGCATAGCGCCAGGCGCCCTCAGACGCTGAGCCGTCCACTATCCAAAGCCGCAGATCGGCCTCCTCGGCCCAGGACCGCGCCCGGCGGACACCCTCGGCCTCGATGTCGTGCTCGGTCTCACGGATGCCGGCGGTGTCGGCCAGCAGAACACGATAGCCCGCCAGCACCATCGGGACCTCAATGACATCGCGCGTCGTGCCGGGCGTCGCGGTGACGATGGCGGCGTCGCGGCCCGCCAGCGCATTCAGCAGGCTCGACTTGCCGGCGTTGGGCGCGCCGATCAGGGCGACGCGGAAGCCCTCGCGCACGCGCCGGCCGCGAGCTTCGTCCATCAATGCGCCATCCAGCTCGGCGAGCAGCCGCTCCAGCGCCGGGGCGGCGCGGGAGGCTACATCGGCCGGAAGGTCCTCGTCGGGAAAGTCGACAGCGGCCTCGAGCACCGCCAGCGCCTCGATCAGGTGATAGCGCCAGGCATCGTAGCGCTGACTGAGCGAGCCGCCCAACTGGGCCAGCGCCTGCTTCGCCTGGTTCTGCGTCTCCGCGTCGATCAAGTCAGCGACCGCCTCCGCCTGCGCGAGGTCGAGCTTGCCGTTCTGGAAGGCGCGCCGCGTGAACTCGCCGGGCTCGGCCAATCGCAGCCCAAGGCCGCCGAGCGCCTCGATCACCGCCTCGACCACCGCCGGGCCGCCGTGCAGATGGAGCTCGGCGCAATCCTCGCCGGTGTAGCTGGCCGGCGCGGGGAACCACAGCACCAGTCCCTCGTCGATCACCTCGCCGCCGGGCGCGCGCAGAGTCCGCACCGTCGCCCGTCGCGCTGCCGGCAAACGCCCCGTCAGCGCCGTCAGCGCCTCGCCTGACCTCGGCCCCGACAGCCGCACCACGGCGAGCGCCGCGCGGCCGGGCGCCGTGGCCGGAGCGAAGATGGTGTCGCTCATCCGCCCGGCTTGGCTCCGGCGGCGGCGGTCATCAGCTTCATGAACTGCTCCTGCGCGCCGGCGCCGAAAGCCATCCAGTTCTTCATCAGCTCCTCCGGCGCGAGCGCGGCCATGTTGGCGTCCATGCGCTTTTGCATCTCGGCCACCAGATGGTCGTTGAGGGCGCTGACGTCCGGCAGGCCCAGAAAGGCGCGCGCCTCGGCCGGGGTGCATTCGATCTCGAGTTCGATCTTCATGGCGCTTGTCTTCCTTTGTGGGCCGCGCCTTTGTTACTAGCGCAGGCGACAGCCAAGAGGGAGACGCGAAGATGAGCGGCCAGACCACCACCATCATAACCGCCGACGGGGAATTCTCCGCCTATGTGGCCCGCCCACAGGCTGCGAAGGCCCCCGCCGTGGTGGTGATCCAGGAGATCTTCGGCGTCAACGCCGTGATGCGCGGCATCGCCGACGAGATGGCCGCCGCCGGCTACCTGGCCATCTGCCCCGACCTCTTCTGGCGCATCCAGCCGGGCATCGACATCACCGATCAGTCGGAAGCCGAGTGGAAGAAGGCCTTCGAACTCTATCAGGCGTTCGACGTGGAACAGGGGATCGAGGACATCGCCGCCACCATCGCCGCGATCCGGGGCGACGCGGGCTGCAACGGCAAGGTCGGCGCGGTGGGCTTCTGTCTGGGCGGACTGCTGGCCTTCCTGACCGGCACGCGGACGGACGCGGACGCATCGGTCGCCTACTATGGCGTCGGCATCGACAAGTTCGTGGATGAGGCCAGGACGCTGGCCCGCCCGCTGCTGGTCCACATCGCCGAGGAGGACGAGTTCGTGCCGAAGGAAGCGCAGGCGGTCATGGTCGCGGCGCTGAAGGACAACCCCAAGGTCCAGCTCTACAGCTACCCCGGCCGCAACCACGCCTTCGCGCGCAAGGGCGGGGCGCACTACGACGCCGCCGACGCGGCCAAGGCGAATGAGCGCACGCTCGACTTCTTCAGAACCAACCTGGGCTAGAGGCGATGCTCGCGGTTCAGATCCAGCGCACCGGCGGTCCCGAAGTTCTCGAGGTCGTCGACCTGCCGGAGCCGACGCCCGGCCCCGGCGAGATCCTGATCCGTCAGGAGGCGGTGGGTCTGAACTTCATCGACACCTACCATCGCGGCGGCCTCTACCCGATGAAGCTGCCGGCGGTGCTGGGGACCGAAGGCGCGGGCGTCGTTGAGGCGACGGGGGAGGGCGTGACCCGCTTCTCGCCCGGCGACCGGGTCGGCTACGCGGGTGCGACCGGCGCCTATGCGCAGTTGCGAACCTTGCCGGCCGACCGAGCCGTGAAGCTGCCGGACGGAATCTCCACGCGGCTGGCGGCGGCTTCCATGCTGAAGGGCATGACGGCGGAGTTCCTGCTGCGCCGCTGCTATGTGGTGAAGGCAGGCGACGCGATCCTCGTCCACGCGGCCGCCGGCGGGGTCGGGATGATCCTCAGCCAGTGGGGCAAGGCGCTGGGCGCGCGGGTGATCGGCACGGTCGGCTCGCCGGAGAAGGCGCAGGTCGCCAAGGCCCACGGCTGCGACGAGGTCATCCTCTATCGGCAAGAAGATGTGGCCGATCGGGTCAAGGCGCTGACCGGCGGCGAGGGCGTGCGGGTCGTCTATGACGGCGTCGGCGCCGACACTTTCGAGGCCAGCCTTAACAGTGTGGGGCGACGTGGCGTGATGGTGACCTACGGCAATGCGTCGGGGCCCGTGCCGGCTGTGGCGCCTCTGAGGCTGACGCGCGGGTCGCTTTACCTGACCCGGCCGACGTTGTTCGACTACATCATCACGACGCAGGAGCTGGACGAGAGCGCCGCGGCGCTGTTCCACGTGCTCGGCAACAGCTCGGTGAAGATCGAGATCGGGCAGGAGTTTCCGCTGGCCGAGGTCCGCCAGGCGCATGAGGCGCTGGAGAGCCGGGCCACCGTCGGCTCGACCCTCCTGATCCCCTGACTACTGAACGGCCGAAGCGCGCTGGAAGGCCTCGCGGCTGGTGATCCGCTGCTGGTAGTCGCGGGTGGCCGGGGAGTAGCCGTCATCGAGCCCGAGGAAATTCCCGAAGGCCAACGCATAACCGACCGAGATGTCCGCCGCCGTGAAGTTTTCGCCCGCGAGATAGGGGCTCCTGGCCAGCTTGGCGTCGACCAGTTTCAGCTGTTTGAGAAAGCTCTCGGCGTTGTTCTTGAGCGTCCAGTTGTCCTTCTGGTCGTCGGGCGCGAGGAACCGCGCGCGCACCAGCGGCGTCAGACCGGCGGCCAGGCTGGCCTCGCCCAGCACCAGGAACTGGAGATAGTCCGCATAGCCGGGATCTTCAGGGTGGGGCGTGAGCGGCGTCGGACCGTACTTCGTGCCGAGATACTGAAGGATGGCGATGGACTCGGTGATGGTGACGTCGCCGTCGACCATGGCCGGCAAGGTCCGGGCCGGACTCGCCTTCAGGAAGGCCTCGCTGGGCGCCATCAGCGAACCGGGCTCGACCTCGTAAGGCAGGCCCATCTCTTCGAGCATCCAGATCACCCGCAGTGAGCGGCTGCGGGGCGAGTGAAAGACCTTGATCATCGGCGTGCGTCCCCAGTGCGTTGCGTTTGAGAACGCACGTTATACGGAGAGCGGGCGAACACAACCCCCCGACCGTCATCCTCGGGCTTGTCCCGAGGACCCATAAACGCAGGCGGAGCAAGTTAGGCATCTGGCACCCAGCCTCGTTCTGAACTGGCGGCGCGTATGGGTCCTCGGGACGAGCCCGAGGATGACGGGACGTAAGGAAAAGCGCGGGCGCTTTCCCTTACGTGTTCATCGATTGGAAGAACTCGCCGTTCGTCTTGGTCTGGCGCAGCTTGTCGAGCAGGAACTCGATGGCGTCCTGGGCGCCCATCGGGTTGAGGATGCGGCGCAGGACGTAGGTCTTCTGCAGCTGGTCCTTCGGCGTGATCAGCTCTTCC
>Ga0157373_10000876_pt1 | contig 23274 bp, 22 predicted proteins | sample C65metaG_FD_113460 | JGI IMG/M metagenome (GOLD analysis project Ga0157373, IMG submission 113460) | Corn rhizosphere microbial communities from Kellogg Biological Station, Michigan, USA - C6-5 metaG | ecosystem: Host-associated > Plants > Roots > Rhizosphere > Soil | place: USA: Michigan... | reverse complement strand
CCAACAGGAAATGTAAGTTTTATGGTGGCAAAAAAATTTGGAACAAAAAGAAAAGAGTGATGATTTTATAACACTGATTTTTTTAAACGAATTACGCGAATTCAATAACTTATCTCACTCCTCTCACCTTCATTTGTAAAGTATAAACTTTTTGTGAAGCAGTAATGAATAAAAGATTTCTGTCTTTGCCTGCAAAAGTGATATTGCCTGTCCAATCTGCAGGAACATCAATATGTTCGATTTGTTTTCCTTCAGCATTAAAAACGGTAACACCTTTTCCGGTCAGATAAATATTCCCCTCGTTGTCGATCGTCATTCCATCGGATCCCATCGGAGTAAACAAAGTTTTATCTTTCAAACTTCCATCTTTGTCAATCGTGTATTTATAAGTTTTATTTCCCTCAATATCTGCTACGTACAAATATTTTCCATCCGGCGTACCGATGATCCCATTCGGTTTTTGAAGATCATCAATTACAACAACCGGCTCATTTTTTTTCTTTAAAAAATAAACTTTCTGTCCTTCCAGATCGGGCGATTTTCTTTTCCAATAAGAGCGCTGATAATATGGGTCTGTGAAATAAATAAATCCGCCAGAAGTTACAAAAACATCATTCGGACCATTCAAAAGTTTACCATGAAAATCTTTTACCAAAACGGTTACTTTCTTATCAGGACTTATTGACCACAACTGATCGTGTTCGTCGGCGCAACTGATCAAATTTCCTTCATTGTCAAAATACATTCCATTAGAACGGCCGGCGTCTGGCATAAACACAGAAAGCTTTCCATCAGTAGAATATTTCCAAATCTTATTATTAGGCTGATCGGTAAAAAAAACATTGCCGTCTTTATCCGTCGCCGGGCCTTCTGTAAAAGTAAACTGGTCAGAAATCAGTTGCAATTTCGCACCATCTGCAACAACAGGACTTCTATTTGTTTGTGCTTCTGAATTTGACATAACGGCAATAAAAAATAAGAAGTGAATGAATTTGAGCATATTGAATGTAAAGTTAAGCTGTTCGAATCAACCAGCGATAAAATGCAAAAGAGTAATTCTACGAATTGTTGTTGTCGTTAATTTACTAACCCGTTAGTAAATTCAATAAATGTAAAAAATAGCAGTAACGCTATTGTTCAGCGTATGGCGCCGATCTATCTTTGTATCAGAAGTTGATTGATGTTACAAACATTAATCACCAATCCAAATCCCTTGAAAATCGTTCCCAATCCAGGAAAAACCAAAGAGTCCGATATCAATCAACTTCTTTTTTTTGTATTCAATATTTGTGAAAAATATAAATCCTAATGAAAAACCAAGCCATTTAAACGGCTTTAAAAGTTTAACCCTGAAGAAATCCAAAACCAACAGGATTAAATAATTAAAAACTTCCGCACTAATCCAGCGGAAGTTTTTATTTTATAAATTGTCAAAACATTTTTATTTGAATATTTAACCCCGATCTTTTTTAACTTTACAAACATCGCAGGCTTTCAAACTATTAAATCATTCATTATGATTGAAATAATTCAGGGGCTTCCAAAAAATGTTGCTGCTTTTAATGCAACAGGAAAAATAACAGCAGATGATTATAAAACAACGATCAACCCGTTGGTAAAAAAAATTGCCCACGATTTTGGACAAATAAATTACCTGCTTGTTATCAATACCTCTTTGCGAAATTATACATTTGGCGCGTGGATAAAAGATGCATTTTTAGGCTTACGATATTTTCCAAAATGGAATAAACTTGGAATTGTTTCCGAAAAAAAAGATATCAAAAAGTTCACTGATTTTTTTGGAAAATTTCTTCCGTCTGTAACAAAAGGTTTTATGATAGAAGATGAACAAATTGCGAAACGTTGGATAGCTGAATAATTTTTTTTCTCTGTAAATTTATTTTACCAAACAAAAAACCGGATGAATCAAATCGCTCTTGAGAATTTATTTGTGATAGATATTGAAACTGTTTCTGAAAAAGAACACTTTCAATTGCTGACAGATGAATGGAAAGAATTGTGGACAGAAAAAATCAGCAGACATCTTCCTGCCGACACAACTGCTGAAGATTTTTATCCGATGAGAGCCGCTATCCTCGCGGAGTTTGCAAAAGTTGCGTGCATTAGTTTTGGTTATTTTAAAAAAGAAATTAATTCTGATTCATGGCAGTTCCGCGTAAAGTCTTTGTGTTCAGAAAATGAAAAAGACCTTTTGAATCAATTTGTTGCTACGCTGAAACAATTGCACACCAATCATAACAATTGGATTTTTACCGGTCACAATATCAGGGAATTTGACATTCCATTTTTATCACGAAGAATGATCATTAATCAAATTCCGATTCCTTCTTTCATTGACTTTCAAAATATGAAACCCTGGGAAACGCCGATTTTGGACACATTGCATCTTTGGCGTTTTGGCGATTACAAACATTACACTTCTTTAAAATTATTGGCTGCTGTTTTAGGTGTTCCTTCGCCGAAAGATGATATCGACGGAAGCCAGGTTGGCGATGTTTATTGGAAAGAAAAAAACCTGGAGCGCATTTCCATTTATTGCGAAAAAGATGTGGCAACCGTTGCCAATGTTGTTTTAAGATTCAAAGGTTTGCCGTTGTTGAAAGAAGAACAGATCATTTTTGTTGACAGAAACAAATTAAAGTAAAGCAACAAATAATTGTATTTTTTCTACAAACTTAAAAGAGAATCGAGTTTGGAATGATATAAAGAGAAATCGTTTAGATTGTTGTGTCCGCCATTTTCGATAGTAATAAATTCATCGCCTGGTTTTAAAACTTTCTTCAATTTTTCAGACAAACGATATGGAATAATATCATCGGAAGTGCCGTGAAAAATAGTTACCGGCTCTTTTACATCTTTCAAATATTCAGCAACAGGGAATTTAAAATGTGACATTCTGTTTACCGGGTAAATCGGCGCATAATGACTGAACAAATCGGGAATACTGAAAAAAGGAGTTTCTAAAATTAATCTTTTGCAATCTTCTTTTGCGGCGATATAAGAAGCAAGGCCACAGCCCACAGATCTTCCATAAACGATGATACTATCAGCAGAGAATTTGGAATGAGCGAGTTTATAAACTTCTTTCGCCTGGGCATACATGTTTTCTTCCGTCAGTTTTCCGGTTGTTTTTCCATAACCCGGATAATCAGGAATCCAGATTTCATAACCATGTTTCGTAAAATTATTTACGACTCTTTCATATCGGATTACGTTTCCTCCATTTCCATGAAAATAAATAACAACGCCTTTTGGAGTTGAATCAGCAGGAAAAAACCGAATAAGATTCAATGTATCGGTTTTATTCATTGGAATATTTACTTCTTCAAAAGGAATAGAAAATTTGAATTTGAAATCATGTGGCAAAGGAGCTTTGTGAAACAATAATTTTTCCTGTAAATGGTAAAGTGCAATTCCGATTCCGCAATAAATTAAGGTAGCAACAATGGAGATTCTATAAATTTTTCTGGCAGTGGATACTTTAGGCATTTCTTACTCTTATAACTGATAACTTTTCACTTGACAACTTCTTCAAATTCCTCCTTCCTCATCCAAAAAAACACGTTTTAATTTTAGTTTTCGAACCGGCGCTACGATCAGCGGGAATTTTTCAACTGTTACATTGCTTTGTTCCAGGCCAAAACCTCTTTCTTCACTTAAGCTTATTTTTTTGATCCAGAAATATAATTTCATTACCAGCTTTTCAAAAAATGGTAGTTCATTATCCTGCGATAAGAATTTTTCCATTACAATAAATTGAAAATCGCCAACGACATTATTTTTTTGAAGACTTTCGTACCGACTGGTTATGTTCACCTCTTTATCAGCAACCATATCCTGAACTACTTTTCTGAACATCAGATTAATGCGTGGTTCCATTCTGAAACCCAATCTCAATTCTATTCTTATCACTTCGTTTGGAACAATCGTATCAACTGTATAGTCAGCAATGTAAGGATCGTCTTGAGTATCGACATGCACAAACCAATAAATATCCGCACGCTTTGGTTTCCGGTTTAAAATGGAATAAACAATCTTATGTTCAATTTCTTTGGGGTTGTTGGCGCTGGTAAGGTAAACCAAATGAGTTGCATATTTAGGAATACTCAAATCATTGCTAAGCTCCTGGATAGTGGGTAAATATTGATCAAGCCGTACAAATTCAACATAACGATTTTTGATTTTCCGTGCCCTGAACCAAACATACATCACCGTAAATAAACATCCACCGATAATAAGAGTTACAAAACCACCATGCGGGAATTTGTCGACAAGATTGGCAATTAAAAAGCTTAATTCAATGGTAAGATAAACAGCGAGGTAGAGGTAAACTAAAATTGACGGAGTGCGTTGTGAAATCAGGTAATTGGCAAACAAAATAGAAGTAGCCAACATGCACAAAGTAATAGCCAATCCATACGCACCTTCCATGTTGGAAGAAGTTTGAAAATAAATTACGATGCCAAGGCATCCAAAGAGCAAAAGTGTATTAATCCCCGGAATGTATAATTGTCCGCGTTCTTCTGTCGGATAATTTATTTTCATTTTTGGCCAGAGATTCAATCGAATGCTTTCACTGATCAATGTAAAAGATCCGCTGATCAAGGCCTGGCTTGCGATGATAGCAGCGATGGTTGCAATGGCTAACCCGATGATCTTAAAACTATCCGGCATAATTCCGTAGAAAGGATTGAAACCATTGTCTATCATTGCAGTAGTAAAAGTTTGTCCTTTAAAATTTGCCAAAATCCATGCGCCTTGTCCCAGGTAATTGATGATCAAAGCTATTTTTACATAGATCCACGAAACGCGAATATTTCCTCTTCCACAATGACCAAGATCGCTGTAAAGCGCCTCTGCTCCTGTTGTACAGAGAAAAACCGCACCGAGAATAAAAAAACCATTTGGATACAGCGCTAATAACTTTATTGCGTAATACGGATTGAGCGCCTTAAAAATATTCAAATTGTCAAACAGATGCATGGCGCCTAATATCATCAGCATCAGGAACCAAAAAAACATAATAGGCCCAAATAATTTACCAATCTTGGCCGTGCCAAATTGTTGTGAAAAGAACAGTGCAATTAAAATTACAATGACAATATAAATGATAGCTGTTCCGCTGATATTGCTGAAAAAAGGGATTTGTTTCAAACCTTCAACCGCAGAGGTAACTGTAATTGGTGGTGTAATCATTCCGTCAGCAAGGATAGAAGCTCCGCCAATCATTGCTGGAAAAACCAACCACTTTTTTTGACGGCGAATTAAAGCGTACAAAGAAAATATGCCACCCTCACCGTTGTTATCTGCCTTTAAAGTAAGAGTGATGTATTTGATGGTTGTCTGCAAAGTAAGTGTCCAGATAATGCAGGACAAACCACCCAGGATCAGATCCGGCGTTATCATTTTATCCCTGATAATGGCATTGATCACATAAAGCGGTGAAGTACCGATATCCCCGTAAACGATCCCTAATGCGATAATTAACCCAACTGGTGTAGCCTTATTAAAATTTTTCTTCACGCTTTTACTTTATTGTTATAACAATACAATTTCGTTTTGGCATTTGCTACTATAAAAATAAACTGCAAATGTAGAATGAAAGAATTTATTGGACATTAAATATTTTGGAAAAAAGGCGGTGAAAAGTGTTAGTTAACTTTCTAATTTAACCTGGTGATATTGATAATTTTGATAGGTGGCCGCAAATTAGTTTCATAATCCGGTTGTTCATGAATTTGTTTCACATATTTCATTCCGTCGATCACTCTTCCAAAAGTTACATAACCTTTCTTGTCGGGACTTGCATCGCCCCCATAATCGTAATCAGGCTCGTCGTCCATACAAATAAAAAATTCTGTATTTCCGCTGTTAGGATCTTCATTTCTTGCCAAAGAAATCACCCCTTCCTGATGAAGAATGCCGGTTTGTTTGGTAGTTTCCAACGGAATTCCGGGAATAGATTGTTGTTTTTTAAAATTGGTTTGCCAAAGTCCACCTTGTATCAATTGCGTTTTGGCAACATTCATTGATTGATCTTCTTTTTTTAAAACCCGGTAAAAAGAAGTGTTTTTATAATAGCCCGAATCGACATAAGAAAGAAATGCGGCAACAGTTTTTGGTGCTTTTTCAGGATACAATTCAACAATGATATCGCCAAAATAAGTTTTGATGTCAATTGTTGGTTTACTGTATTTTTTAGGCTGTGAACAGGCGGAAAATACAACAGCAATGAAGAAAATGTTTTTAAAAAATTTAGAAAACATCAATTAAGATTTTACATAACAATTCATAGGAAACAATTGAGAACGTGCAGTAAACGAAGAAATATTTACCATTTTTGTTTTACTATTATGTGCTTAAAAATCCACGCCCATACTGAAATATAAAATCGGTTTGCCGCGGAAGAATCCACTCATTGGCCAACCGGCATCAAATTTTAAAAAATAACCAAGTAACGTACTTCTTGCACCAAAACCATAGCCTCCTAAAAACGGACCAACTCCCGGAGCTTTCAGTTTAACTGCTACCGGACTTTGGGGATCCTGGTAAGTGATAAATGGCCTGCCAATCTTATCATAAGCCCCATTCCATGCAGTTCCAAGATCTATAAATTGTACCAATTGAAAGTTTCTTATAAAGGCATTATTGATCGGTTTACTGAAAAAAGTAGTAAATACAGGCAATCTGAATTCACTATTTATGACTGTCGCATTATTTCCATTGGCCGCATTCTGAATAAAGCCACGCAAATTCACTGCGAGGGATTGAAAAGCATAATCCTGGTCAGGCGCGGGATGATTGGCAGGATTGAAATAGCGGTATGTAGTTTCACCATTTTTGATTTTTTCATTGTTGCCAAACATAAACCAATTGTCAATTCCACCGAGATAATAAATCAGCTTTTGAGTGCCCCAGCTAAAATCCCCAGCTACCCTTCCTGCCCAGATAAAGTTGCGGTAAATTGGATAATAGGCTCTTGCATCAAAACCAAAATTGAAAGTATTTTTAGCTTCAGTGGTTTTATTGTTCAGTTGAGTGTTGAAATCGATATAGGCTTTGTATCGAATTCCATCCCAAATATTTTGTACCGGATTTAAAGTATTGTCATAGACATATTCCAGATGCATTAAGCCATAAGTAGTAGACGGTGCAGTGGCAGCAAGAGAAAGCGGATCTGTTCCACTGATGATCACATTATCTCTTCTTACTCCCGCGTTCAAACGAACACTTCTTACTTCATCAAACGGATAGGAAATGCTTCCCTGGTATAGGTTTGAAAAAATCTTTCCTGGATAAATACTGGAACCGCTTGTAAAACCGACCTGCTGTACATTCCGATAATACATCATTCCCCAATCCACTCTTCTTGTCAGATTGGAAAACTGGAACAACCAGTCGTTGTCTTTCAAATTGGTAGAAAGCCTGAAACCGCCTGAAACTTTAATATCTTCCATGATGTCAGCAGTTCCGAGATTGATGATTCCATTCAACCCGTTATTGGATGAAAGAGTGACAGGCCCTGCGCCGCCCTGATAGATCTGGTATCTTGTTCCCAGAACATTATTATTAAATCCTGCAATTACATAATCAGCCGCAAATTTTTTGGGTTTATAAGGATATAATTTAGCTGTTGATAAAACTACTGATTCATCAACAGGTTGTGCATTATTTAACTGAGCCATCTGTGCACTATCCTTTTTTTCAACTTTAAATTCATGTTGAAAAATATCTTCCTGTTGCGAAACGGGAGGCGGCGCCTGGATTTCTTCGCCTGAACCAATACGGCTTGTTTCCATTTTCCGCTTCATGTAAGCGGTGGCTCTTGTGGAAACATTCCTTCGCCTTAATGTATTTTCATCAATCTTTAATTTATAAAGAATTTTGTCATCACTTTGCTGTGTCACTTCACTCACCTGGTGATTTTCCCCTGCTTCTCTTGTTTCCAAAATACTACTTGCATAATTCGTTAATGGAAAAATATAAGCTGAATCATTAGTAATAGAAACGACAGCGATCGAATCAACATCCTGTTTTTTATAAACTTTCAAAGTTGAATCGATGTCATGCAAAGTTGGATTGCGCATGATCTCATCTCCAATAATTACCAAAGTGTCTAAACCCGCTTTGGTGCTGGTAAAATATCCTGCATACCGGTTTCCGATTCCATTCAGGTCTGAGATAAAAGTGAAGGTAGTATTGCTGTATTGAGTTGGATAACGTGCTTCTCCAAATTTCAATTTGGTAAGTTGAGTGATTTGATTGAGTGCTGCTTTATTCGTGTTGAAATCAGTAACCAGGAAAATATTATAACGATTGTTCAGCAAAGAAGTGTCGCTGCCTTTGGCGTCTGCAGAGGGGCGATTGCTTGAGAAAATAATTCCTGATTTATTTGGAAACGCCACATAAGAAGGGTCCAGATCATCATAAACATCATCCGTAACCTGTTTCAATTTTTCATTTTCAATATCATAAGTATAAATATCAGAATGGCCATTTTTTACCGCACTGAAAAGTAAAGTTTGGCTGGTGCTCATGTATTTCATATCCTGCACCTGGTCGAAAAGATTGGTCAGATCTCTTTTGTATGGTTTTACTCTTGTAATAACATCATACACAAAAAGTTTGATCCTTCCTTCTTCTTCGTAAAGCACTGAAAGCCTTGTTCCTTTTGGATCCCAGGCCATCATCGGATAATTGGGGTTTATTTCATCCTGCTTTGCTTTCACGCCAAATTTCAATAAAACCTTGTCTTCGCCATCTTCATTCAATATCAATTTGTATTGCCCTTTTTTATACTGAACTACTGCAAAATCTCCATTCCGTTTATTCGGATTTACATTGAAATGAAAATAATTCACTCTTTTTCCAACTGTATATTCTGTGATCTCGCTTCCTTTCGGATAATTTTTTCTTCTTGAAATATCATTCTCATATTTTTCTTCTTCATACTGCATAAAATCTGCAAGCACGTCTTTAAACTTTCTTTTCTTGGTAACTTCCTGCGTGGCGCGTTTCAAACTTTTATAAACTCTTGCCAGGTAAAATAAGTAGGAAGTATTTTCCTTTTTATATTTTTCTTCGATGTAGTACCAGAAAGCATGGCCAGCCAGCAATGGTTTATCAAAAGCAAGCTGGTAAAAATTCGTGTAAGTTCCACTCAGCATTGCGTTTTTTAATTCATCATCTAATTGCGTACTCCAGTTTTGACCAACATAAGCCACATATCCATCAATCAGCCATTGAGGAAGATCGAGCAATGCTGCATTTCCTGCAACTTCTCCAAGGTCTTCACCAAATAAAATATTCTGAACCAGGATTCCTGCAATGCCTTCACGAATTTGCCTTCTCAGATCAGCATGATTTCCATTGAAATAAATGATCATTTTATTGTTTACCAGTTTAGTAACTCCACCTGCATTTTGCCAATCCTGTCCAAGCCCGATGTTGCTTTGCTTCATGTCATTAAAGGTGTTATAAATAACAATATTGGCGCGCCTTTGAAGACTAAATTCAACAAATTTTTCAATGCCTGGCAGTTCTTCTTCTGCTACCTGTGCTACATATTTTGCAAGTTCTTGTCCATCCTGGTTAAAATAAGAATTAAAATTTTGAGTTTGATAATACTTCCATTTGAATTTTTTATATTGAACACGGTTTTTTCCAAATTGCACAGTGCTTACCTGCGCATTTGCGAAACCCGCCGCTATGATTAAAAGGAAAAAGAGAAATATTTTTTTGTACTTTGGTTTCTTCTGATCTTGCATGTGCTTTCTATTATAATCGCCTAAAATTAAACGTTTCGTAGTTATCAAGGAAATGAATTTATAGAACCTTATCGCATTATGTTTCAAATTAAAACTTTTACATTCAACCCTGTTCAGGAAAACACTTATGTTCTTTTTAATGAACAAAATGAATGCATCATTATTGATCCCGGATGCTATTTTGATGCTGAAAAGGAAGAACTAAAATCTTTTATTACATCTCACAAATTAACGCCCAAAATTTTATTAAATACTCATTGCCACCTCGATCATGTATTTGGCAATAAATTTATTGCAGAAGAATATAAATTAACGTTAAATGCTCATCCACTGGAAAAACAAATTCTGGACATGGCTCCGGCTTCAGGATTGATGTTTAATATTCCATTTGATAATTACCAGGGAGAATTGATTTATTTGGAAGAAGGTGATATTGTTTCTCTCGGAGAAGATCAGTTGGAAGTGATTCATGCGCCGGGACATTCGCCGGGAAGCATTTGTTTTTATTGTGAAAAACAACATTTTATCATCGGTGGAGATGTATTATTTCAAAACAGCATTGGGCGAACTGATTTGCCATTTGGAAATCATGAACATTTGATTAAAAATATAAAGGAAAAGCTTTTCAAACTTCCTGCTGATGTAAAAGTTTATCCCGGACATGGGTCTCCGACAACTATTGGAGAGGAAATAAAAGAGAATCCGTTTTTAAAGGAATAAGCTAATTCAGTTTTACAATGAATAAGGAAATAAAGATGATTTCTTTTTTTGTGAGCTATCCATTTTCAGATAATTCCGCAAAATATTTATGGAAATAAGGAATGGTTTCTATCCCTTTATCAAAATTGACAATTCCATATTTTTCATTAGGAGAATGAAGATTATCACTATCAAGGCCAAAGCCCATAAAAATTATTTTGATGCCTAATTCTTTTTCCAAAATACTGCAAATAGGAATGCTTCCTCCACCACGAAGTGGAACCGGTGTTTTTCCAAAAGTAGTTTCGATGGCTCTTGTAGCAGCTTTATAGCCATTGCTGTCAATCGGAGTCAGATAAGGCTCTCCACCATGATGTTCAAATGCTTTTACAGTAACAGAAGACGGAGCGATGGAAGTAAAATAATCCAAAAGTTTTTGGGTCATCTTTTCAGAACTTTGATCAGGAACCAATCTGGCAGAAATCTTTGCAGTTGCTTTGGATGGCAAAACAGTTTTAGCGCCTTCTCCCATATATCCGCCCCAGATACCATTCACTTCTAATGTAGGCCGGATGCCGGTTCTCTCATTTGTTGTATATCCTTTTTCGCCTACCAATTCTTTAGCGCCTGTTTCTTTTTTAAAGCTATTTTCGTCAAAAGGAGCTTGATTCAACAACGCTCTTTCTTCGTCAGAAACTTCTACAACATCAGCATAAAAGCCTGGAATGGTAACATGATTATTTTCATCATGGCAACTCGCAATCATTTTGGCCAAAACAGTGATCGGATTGGCAACCGAACCACCATAAGTTCCGCTATGCAAATCTCTTTCAGGGCCGGTAACTTCCACCTCAATGTAGGATAAACCACGAACACCGATATCGAGAGATGGTGTTTCCAAACTGATCATCGAGCTATCGCTGATCAGGATCACATCTGCTTTTAAAAGCTCTTTATTTTGTTCAACAAATTTTCCAAGATTCGGCGAACCTACTTCTTCTTCTCCTTCAATTAAAAATTTAATGTTGGTAAACATGGTGTTTGTTTTTACCATCATTTCCAACGCTTTTACATGCATGAAAAATTGTCCTTTATCATCTGCAGATCCGCGGGCAAATACTTTTCCATCTTTGATAACCGGTTCAAACGGATTGCTGTGCCATAGTTCGAGCGGCTCTGCTGGCTGAACATCATAATGCCCATACACCAAAACAGTAGGCTTATTTTTATCTATGATTTTTTCTGCAAAAACAACAGGAAATCCTTCAGTTTGCATCACTTGTGCTCTGTCAACGCCGGCTTCAATGAAAGCGTTTTTAACAGCTTCCGCGCATTTTGTCATATCTTCTCTGTGCTCTTTTTTGGCGCTTACAGATGGAATTTTTAGCAGTTCCATCATCTCTTTCAAAAATCTGTCTTTATTTTTTTCCTGGTATTCTTTCCATTCTTCCATAAACAAATTTCAATTTTTATAAAGTAAATTGGGCGAATATAAATCTTTTTAAAAGGATAAGTCGTAACAAAAAATTTTAACTGAAATCGTAAAAAATCCTCATAAAATATTTGGTTTTGTGACCACGGATTCTTTACATTTGCAACAGATTGCTTTTCAATTTATCAGCCTTTGTTTTAGTTGCATCAAATCGGGTGCTTCTACTGCAAAGGCTGAGTCTATTTAAGGAATCGATGATATTAAACCTGGGATTCAAATCTGTCTGAAACATATTTCCAGTTCACAACTTTCCACCAGTTATCAATATAATCTGCTCTTTTATTTTGGTATTTTAAATAATAGGCGTGTTCCCAAACATCAAGGCCTAAAAGTGGAAATCCTTTAATGTCACTAACGCTCATCAATGGATTGTCCTGGTTAGGAGTAGAACCAATTTTTAAATTTTTATTATCCATGTAAAGCCATGCCCATCCGCTTCCAAAGCGGGTTTTAGCGGCATCACCCAACAGGTTTTTAAAATGATCGAACGAACCGAACTGGCTGTTGATCGCTTCACTTAGTTTTCTTTCCGGTACATTATTTTCCTGCGGTTTGCGCATGCACTGCCAAAACATTTCGTGATTATAATGTCCGCCTGCATTGTTGCGCATCTTTACAGAATAGTTTGAAAGTTGTGCTAAAATTTCTTCAACAGACTTTCCCTCTGCTCCTTCTGCCTGTGCTGCTTCTTTCAGATTTTTTGAATATCCTGCTGCATGTTTGGTGTAATGAATTTCCATTGTTTTTGCATCAATTACATTTTCCAAAGCATCATAGCTATAAGGCAAAGGAATCTGGTCAAAACCAGTTTTTGTAAAATGTTTTGAAACATTTTTTGATGAAGAACACGATTCTAACATAGAGCCGAGAGAAGGAATTGCAACAGAAGCAATGAGCCCTCCTTTTACAGTTGTTTTAATAAAATTACGGCGATCAGTCTTTTTAAATTTTTCCATAACATTAGTTTTAATTCAAACTTTTTGATTACGGATAAAAGTACCAAAAACAGTTTGCATTGCAACTCTTATATTTTTGAAAAGCCGGTAATAATATTCTTTATTGAATAATTGCGAATCATGCATCGCTTTATAAGTGAGAAAAAACCCAACAGGAGTAAGTACGATCACAGGCAACCACATGCCGATAATAGGAATTAACACATGATCTTTTGTAAATTTTTCTCCAAAAATATTTAATAAATAAAAGATCATAAAAAATAATAACGCCATCACCAAAGGCATGCCCAGACCACCTTTCCTGATAATAGAACCAAGCGGTGCGCCAATAAAAAATAAAACCAGGCAGGCAATTGAAAGGGATAATTTTTTATGCCATTCAATTTCGTGAGAAGTGAAATCATCGTTTTGACTTTTGTAATCAACACTCGCCATTTGTAACACATTTCGCGCACTGCTTACATCACTGATTGTCTGGTCATATACAATTGTTTTCAAACTATCAGGTATCAATGAATCGAAAGAAGAAATCTTTTGTGAAGTATTTTTTGGAGTTATTGGTACTGCTTGTTTTGCAACAGCAATTTCTTTTTTTGTAGGAATACTATCTTTAAATTTTGAATACTTTATATAAGAAGCGAGTAGCGTTTTATTTCGTTTATAAAAAGAATCCGGAACTTTTTTTAAAGAATCCAAATCTACATTCAACTGCCTCATTGTCTTCATACGAATATTGTTCATAAAAAGACTATCAGAAGTTTTTTGCAGATTCAATTGGCTCAGATCAAATAGTTTATTGTATTCTTTAAAACCGAGTTGTATAAATTCATTTTGTTTAGAGTTAAATGTTCCGTTTTCTTCATAACGATTTCCATTGATCAATCGAAATTGAAGAAACTTTTTGTCGGTGCTCATCGACATGATACCGCTTTCAGAAATGATCGTGTTATCCTGAACACCATTTGATTGTTCATAAATCAGCACATGATGCAATGTACTTCTATCGTTATCTTTTTTATCTACTTTAATCGAAAATCCACGAAAGCCATTATAGAAAACACCGTCTTTCAAATCAAATGCAGGACTCTTTTCATAAATATCGTGATAGATCACAGCGAATTTTAAATTCGCAACCGGCGCAATATAATTAGCAAATAAAAATGCAACTCCTGAAAGAAAAATGGTTACAAAAAGTAATGGCCGCATAAAACGCAGCAAAGAAATTCCAGAGGATTTGATCGCTACGAGTTCAAAATTTTCACCCAGTTTTCCAAACGTCATGATAGATGAAAGCAGAATCGCTATTGGCATTGCCAGCGTCACAAGTGTAGCGCTTGCGTAAATTAAAAATTCAGTCAGCGTGAGCAGATCCAATCCCTTCCCAACAAGATCGTCAATGTATTTCCACAAAATCTGCATCATAAATACAAATAGTGTGATAAAAAAAGTGGCTGCAAACGGCCCCACAAAAGCTTTGAGTATGAGTTTGTCGAGTTTTTTAAACATCTAAAAGTGATGCAGTATTTATAAGCTGATGGACAATTTCAAAATGAACGAAGCAAAAATACGGCTTTCCAATTTTGAAACAGAACTTGTAAAAACCGGAGAACCGATTTTGCAAAACAATAGCGATTCTGTTTTTGGAATAAAAATATAAGAGAATTGTTTTCTTAAACGAAAAATGAAGAGAGTATTTTAAAAAATAATAGAAAAAAAAGTTTGTTCTCAATATGAGAATGAATAAAAGCCAAAGAAATTTTTACAAAGGAAAATTAACTTCCCAAACGATGAAATAATTCTTTCACCTGTGTTTCCCAAAGTTGGCTTTGGTCTTTGATATCTTTCTTTTCAGCAAAATCATGAATCACCAGGATCGTTTGATTGGTCACTTCAGATCTTTCAATGCTGAATTCAAAAAATTCATCTTTTGGAGAATCTACCCAATGAAATCTTACCATTCTGTTTTCTTCCATTTCCAACACCTGTGCTTCTTCGGCAGAGCCTGACCATGAAAACGTAAATAATCCGTTTTCATCTTCCACTTTATCCGCAAACCATTCCTGCAAGCCAGAAGAAGTGGAAAGAAATTCATATAGAATGGCCGGAGAACATCTCACAGGGTATTCAACAGTATATTTTATTTTCTTACTCATCGCTTTTAAAAGACATTATCTGCAATAATAGAAAATAAATTAACTAACCAACAAGATTTATCTTTTTTTTTGGTAATTTATTTAAGAAAATAATTATTTTATACTGAAAAAATATAGTCAGGTAAGAAAAACCAATAATATTTTTTTTCAAACATACTTAAAGTGTCATAAATTACGTTTGTTATATAAATAACATTTTGAAGACCGGCTAACATCTTCTTAATTTTTAAAATTACCTCTATGAGTATGCGTTCTTTAAAGATTTCAAAATCTATCACCAATCGTGAAAGTGAGAGTTTGGAAAAGTATCTGCAGGAAATTGGAAGAGTTGATATGATCACTGCTGAAGAAGAAGTAGAATTGGCAAAGCTGATAAAAGAAGGCGATCAAAATGCAGTTGACAGACTAACCAAAGCCAATCTGCGTTTTGTAGTTTCTGTAGCAAAACAATACCAAAACCAGGGACTTTCACTTCCTGATCTTATCAATGAAGGAAATGTCGGTTTGATAAAAGCCGCACGAAAATTTGATGAAACACGTGGTTTCAAATTCATTTCTTATGCCGTTTGGTGGATTCGTCAAAGCATCATGCAAGCCATCGCCGAACAATCACGGATCGTAAGATTGCCTCTCAACAAAGTTGGATTAACTAGCCGGATCAGCCGCGCTTTTTCGCAGCTGGAACAGCAATACGAACGCACTCCGACAACAGAAGAATTGGCCGATGTTCTGGATATAGAAATTGAGGAAATCGCTGCAACGATGAGTGTTGCGGCCCGTCATGTAAGCATGGATTCTCCGTTGGGAGAAGGCGAAGAAAGTACTTTGATGGACGTGCTTGAAAATGGAAATGCAGAAAGCGCCGACAAGCAAATGATGTTCAACGATTCATTGCGCCAGGAAATTCAACGATCACTAACCTTATTAACGCCTCGACAAAAAGAAGTCATTTGTTTCTTTTATGGAATAGGCGTTGATGAACCGGTAAGTCTTGAAGATTTAGGCGTAAGATATGGACTTACAAGAGAAAGAGTTCGGCAAATAAAAGATAAAGCACTAAAAAAATTACAAACATTTTCGGCAAGCAATCTCCTGCGCGACTATATGGGAGTTTAGAGTAATGGTCCTTTTTTCATAGCTAAGTGAATGTCTGATCTTCAGATGTTCACTTTTTTTATTGAAAAATTTGATTGCAAAACGAAATAAAAACTAGCTTTATTTCTTTGTTTACTGCAATTTTTTATTTCATTTTCAAATCGTAGCGTTGTTCTTTAACTTTCTTTCCGAAAGCATCTGAAAATTTTTCTTCCGTTAAAATAAATCCGGATTTTTTGTAAAGCGTCGCGGCAGATTTTTGTTCTTCTGTCGTCCACAAAAATGAAGACCTATATTTACCTTGATGAAGAAAATTTAAAAATAACTCCATCAGTTTTTTCCCAAGTCCAATGCCACGAAATTCAGGTTTCGTTAAAAAATACCGAAGTTGGGCAGCATTATTTTCCCGATGCATCAAGACAAGCGATCCAATAATTTTATTTTGATATTCACAGATCCAGATTTGGTCTTTTTGAGGATCGTAATTTTCTAAAAATTCCAACAATCCTTTTGCTACATACATTTCAAACTCAATTCCATAATTGTATTCCTCTTTGTATAATTTTCCATGCAGATAAATGATATAACCAACATCGCCGGATTGAAAATCATTTCTGATAATGATGTTATTTAGTTGAACCAAGGTTTAAATTTTTAAGCAAGTTAAAATGGATTATTGAATCCCGAATCGAAGTGAATGATTTCTATTTTTAAAGAATTAAATTTATAAGAAAGAATTTTCTATGAACAATTCCAAAACATTGGATAAGCAAATCAGAGAAGCAAAAATTGATTTTTTCCCTTACTTCATTGTTTTTAAAAATTAAGAACAGGAAAAAGGAAATTTTTATTTCAGCCATTTATCATACAAGAAGAAATCCGAGGAAGAAGTATCGAAAATAATTTCTACCGTTATTTGGTTGTCTATTAGAAATTACTAATAATCCTATTTTTGCCCACATGAATCAGTATTTCAAAATAGGCAAACTGGCAGCCACTTTCGGAGTCGAAGGACAATTAATTCTTCAACATAGTCTTGGTAAAAAAAATTCATTAAAAGATTTAGAAACGATTTTTATTGAAGAAAAAAAAGATTCATTTCTTCCTTATTTTATTTCAGCAGTAAAAATAAAAAACGATAAAGAGATTTTAATTTCTCTCGATGAAATCTCTTCAAAAGAAGCAGCGAAGTTTTTATTGAAAAAAGAAGTTTGGCTAAGCGAAAAAGATTTTAAAAAATTCGTTGCAACAACAGCGCCGATCTCATTTCTCGGTTATATGATCGTCAACAACAAGGAAGAATTAGGCGAAGTAATAGAAGTGATCGAGCAGCCTCATCAATTGTTGTGTACCATATTAATCAATAACAAAGAAGCGCTGATCCCAATACATGAAGATTCACTGAAAAAAATAGATAAAAAAAACAACAAACTTTTTCTTGATCTCCCCGATGGCTTACTGGAAATTTATAAAAACGGATGATGAAATGATTTTGTAAATTTATAATTCCTATGGCTGTTCCTTCAAATATGATTGCACATTTCGACCTTGATTCATTTTTTGTTTCTGTTGAGATTTTAAAAGATCCTTCTTTAAAAGGAAAGGCCGTAATTGTTGGCGGACACAACGAAAAAGGAATTGTAACAACATGTACATATGAGGCAAGAAAATTTGGTGTTCATTCTGCGATGCCTATGAAAACCGCAATGAGATTGTGTCCGCATGCAATCGTTGTTTCAGGAAATTATTCAGAATATTCCAGGTATTCAAAATGGGTAACCAATATTATTGCATCAAAAGCGCCACTTTTTGAGAAAGCTTCCGTTGATGAATTTTATATTGACCTGCACGGAATGGATACATTTTTTCATCCATTGAAATGGACAATTGAATTGCGCCAATTAATTATGAATGAAACCGGATTGCCGATTTCTTTTGGAATTGCAAAAAATAAAATGGTGGCAAAAATGGCAACCAATGAAGCGAAGCCAAATGGATTTTTACAGGTTCCATTAGGAAAAGAAAAAGAATTTTTAGGACCGCTGGAAGTAAATAAAATTCCTGGCATTGGTGAGCAAACGGAAAAAATATTGAAATTTCACAACATCAGATTCATTCGTGACATTCATAATACGACACCTGAAAATCTTGAAAAATTATTAGGAAAATGGGGCTACGAATTATGGAATAAAGCACAAGGAACGCATGTATCAACAATAACAGAATATCGCGAACCAAAATCAATTTCAAAAGAAAATACTTTCGAAGAAAATATTTCTGACATTGAATTTTTGATGAGTGAAATTGTTCGGATGACAGAAAAAATCTGTTTTGAATTAAGAAAAGAAGAAAAGGTTGCAGGTTGTGTTACGATCAAATTACGCTATCCTGATTTTGAAACAACGTCGCGCCAGGCAAGTATTCCATACACTTCTGCCGATGACGAAATCATTCCTATTGCTAAAACTCTTTTTCATCAATTATATAAAAAAGGAAAAACGGTTCGGCTGCTTGGCGTTAAACTCAGTGATTTCAACAACAATGCTTTACAAACAAATTTGTTTCATGATTCGGAAAAGAAAAATGTTTTGTATAAAACCTTAGATGAAGTAAAAAACAGGTTTGGAAAAACGAGTGTGGTAAGAGCTTCAGGAAAATCGTAAGATCAATTGAATCAAAAAAAATCAGCAAAAAAATCGTTGTTATTTATTCGTTTACTGTTTCTTATTCCTGTATCATATCAGTGAGTGTTTTTTTTTCAAGCACTTTTAAAGTAGCATCTCTTGCTATCAACATCATCTTTCGGATACCACACGTTTCTTCATTACAATCCAAACACTTTTCATAAAAATTCAAACTAACGCAAGGCAATAAAGCAATTGGGCCGTTGATAACGCGAATCACAGTTGCAAGATTAATTTTTGACGGAGAAATTTTCAAAGCATAGCCTCCTCCCTTTCCTTTTTTACTCGCTAGCAAATCTGCTTTTTTTAAATCATTCAGAATATGTTCTAAAAATTTTAAAGGAATTTTTTGTTGAATAGAAATATTGGAAATTTTTACAGGTTCTTTCCCATAATTTTCGGCAAGATGAACAAGCGCACGAAAAGCATATTGGGTTTTTTTTGAAAGCATATAATGGCAATTATTTTGTCTGGCAGAGCATAAAATTAATGGAAAATGCAAATTTACAAAATAAAACCCTACTGATTTTGTAGGATATTACTATATTCGCAAAATCTTTTACAAAAAAATAAAAAAATATGAGTTTACAATTAGGGGACACCGCTCCCGATTTTACAGCGGAAACTACCCAGGGAAAAATTAATTTCTATGAATTCCTTGGTAATCATTGGGGAGTAATTTTTTCTCATCCTGCAGATTATACTCCGGTTTGCACCACAGAATTGGGAAGAACAGCACAGTTGCAAAAAGAATTTGATAAGCGTGATGTAAAAGTAATTGCAGTTAGTGTTGACCCGTTAGACAAACATCATGGATGGACAAAAGATATCAATGAAACACAAAATTGTAATGTTGAATTTCCGATCATTGCAGATGAAGATAAAAAAGTAGCCAATCTTTATGGGATGATTCATCCAAATGCTTCTACCACAGCCACCGTTCGTTCTTTATTTATCATTGGCCCTGATAAAAAAATAAAATTAACGCTTACTTATCCAGCTTCAACCGGAAGAAATTTCAATGAAGTATTGCGCGTGATTGATTCATTACAACTTACCGCAAATCACAGTGTTTCAACTCCTGCAGATTGGAATCATGGTGAAGATGTAATTATTTCTCCTGCAATCAGTACGGAAGATGCCAAAAAGAGATTTCCAAAAGGTGTAAGAGAAGTAAAACCTTATTTACGCTACACTCCGGATTTGTCTTAATATTTTTTTAAAAGAAAAGAGGGCAACTTTTTATTTTCTAAAAGTTGTCCTTTTTTATTTTCTGTTCTTTCGCAATTGTTGCAAAAGTGCTTTCATATCTTTTGGCAAAGGCGCTTCAAGAAAAAATTGTTCCCCGCGTATATCAGTAAAACGTAAACTTGCAGAATGCAGTGCCAGCCTGCTTATCAGCGGCCTTTCTTCCAGTTCATTATCACTGAGTTTATATTTTTTTTTGAATGAAGAAAGTAAAATTGGTTTTCCATCTCCATAAATTTCATCACAAATAATCGGGTGGCCTATTGATTTTAAATGAACGCGAATCTGATGTGTTCTTCCACTGTGAATTTCAAATTCAACCAGGGAATAAATTCCATAATCTTCCAAAACTTCATAATTCGTCAATGAAGGTTTTCCTTTTTTGCTGATGATCATCATGCCTTTTTTCACCGGATGTTCTGCAATCGGTTCGTTAATCGAACCATTTTTTTCAGGCATGCTTCCGCGTACAATTCCTAAATATTTTTTCTGAATATTTCTTTGTTCAAATAACTGCGAAAGATATTTGTGAGTGGTTTCATTTTTTGCAAAAAGAATCAAGCCGCTTGTATCACGATCAAGACGATGTACAATAAATATTTTTCCATATTGATGGTTCAATATTTTGTACAATGATAATTGCTTTTCGTCGTGTCTGTCAGGAATGGTAAGCATTCCAGCTTCTTTGTTGATTGCAATAAAATCGTCGTTTTCAAAAATGATCGAAAATCCTTTCAAGACTATTTATTTTTTAATTTCCTTTTTTACAATTTTATTATTTCCGGCACCGCTGATATTTTTTTGTTTGTTCATGTATTTGAGCAAACGGATTTCTTTTTCACTCAAATATCTCCATCTTCCACGCTCTACATTTTTTTTGGTAAGATTCGCATACATCACGCGATCCAACGCTTTTACATCATAACCCAGATGTTCAAAAATTCTACGCACGATTCTGTTTCTACCGCTATGCATTTCTATTCCGATAATTGTTTTATCTTTTGGATCAGCATAAGCCAAAGCATCAGCAAAAATTTCTCCATCTTCCAATTTGATTCCGTTCAATATTTTTTCAAATCAGCTTTCGTCAGCGGCTTGTCCAATTTTACTTCATACACTTTTTTTACATTAAAGCTTGGATGCGTTAATTCCTGTGTAAGCGCGCCATCATTGGTTAAGAGCAAAACGCCTGATGTATTTCTGTCCAATCTTCCTACGGGATAAATTCTTTGATCTGTAGCATTTTTCGTGAGTTGCAAAACAGTTTTTCTGTTCTGCGGATCGTCTGTTGTAGTGATATAATCTTTGGGTTTATTTAATAAAATATAGACAAGATTTTTTGTAACGAATAACTTTTTACCATTGTAAAAAACGTCATCTTTTTCATTCACTTTAAAGCCGGGTTCAGTGATCACTTTTTTATTTACCGAAACTTTTCCTTCTGTTATTAAAGCCACTGCATCTCTTCGGGATGTGATTCCACAATGCGCAATAAATTTATTCAAAGGCATCTCCGAAAATGTTGAATTCTTTTTTACACTGGCAGCAGTGAGCGAATTTTTACCTGCGATTTCAGTTTTCTTCTGAGGATATTTTTGTCTTTTATCCACCTTTTTTTCTCGCTTATTTTCAAAACCTTTTGAACGTGCAGCACGCTTTTCTTCAAAATGCTTTTCAATAGCTGCCGCTCTTTCTTTTTTTGCTTTCTTCTTTTCCTGCTTATGTTTTTCTTTTATAGCAGCGTTGTTTTTCGGATTGATAAATTTCTGGAAAGGTTGTTGGCTCATGAGAATTGATTTACTGTTTTTACAACAGGAATGAATGACAAAGATAGTTTAAAAGAAATCTGTGTTCATTGGATTAACATTGTTGTAAATAAATTTACCCCACAAAATATTTCTTCTCTTATTTTTTTTATTGCTAATTTGACCCTCAAAATATTTTTTCAATCTTTTAAATAAAAGTTATGCAAACCGCCTTTGTGAACGGAACTATTTTTACCAGCAAAGAAAAACTTGAAGGAAAGGCGCTGATCATTGAAGATGACCGGATAAAAGCGACTATAGAAAATGATTTGGTTGAAGAGAACATTAAAAAAATTGATTGTAATAATCTGATTATTACCGCCGGTTTGATTGATCTCCAGATTTACGGCGGCGGCGGTTATATGTTTTCTGATGCACCTTCACGTGAATCTTTATATGGTATGGCAGACGCGCTTGTCAATTCAGGAACGACCGGATTTTATGTAACGCTGGCAACCAATTCCCTGGACGTATTTTACCAGGCGATAAATGTGGTAAAAGAAAATCCGCATCCGGCAGTATGGGGTTTGCATTTTGAAGGCCCGTATTTGAATCCTGCAAAAAAGGGTGCCCATATTGAAGAATATATCAAGCGCGCCGAAAAAAAAGAAGTGGAAGCATTATTAAAAGAAGCGGATGGAGTTTTAAAAATTATGACCCTTGCGCCGGAATTGTGTGATCCGGAAATCATCAAATTACTGAGAGATAATGGCGTCGTTGTTTCTGCAGGGCATAGCAATGCTACGTTTCAGGAAGCGGTTGAAGGATATAAAAATGGAGTAACTACGACCACTCATTTGTTCAATGCAATGTCGTCTATGCATCACCGTGATACCGGTTTACCCGGTGCTGCTTTTCTTTCTGACAAAGCATATGCGAGCATCATTGCCGACGGAATTCATGTGGATTTCAATGCGCTCAAAATAAGTAAGAAAATGATGGGCGACCGTTTATTTTTAATTACTGATGCAGTAGCTCCGGTTGCTAATGGAAAATATATTCACGTGGAAAAAGAAGATCGTTTCACACTGCCTGACGGAACTTTATCCGGTTCTAAACTTACCATGTTGAAGGCTGTAAAAAATTGTGTGGAACACGCCGGAATCCCACTGGATGAAGCTTTGCGCATGGCATCCACTTATCCCGCGCAAGTGATGAACTTATCAGATCGCGGAAAAATTGAGGAGGGATGTAAAGCGAATCTTACTATTTTTTCAGAAGAATTTCAGCCACAATTAACAGTGATAAATGGAGAAATCAAAAATGATTAAATTATTTTTTCAGTCAATAATTTCTTTTAAACCAAGCTTAAACTTCTACAAAATCATGCTTAAAAAATTAACCGGCAATTATT
>Ga0157373_10000874_pt1 | contig 23320 bp, 17 predicted proteins | sample C65metaG_FD_113460 | JGI IMG/M metagenome (GOLD analysis project Ga0157373, IMG submission 113460) | Corn rhizosphere microbial communities from Kellogg Biological Station, Michigan, USA - C6-5 metaG | ecosystem: Host-associated > Plants > Roots > Rhizosphere > Soil | place: USA: Michigan... | reverse complement strand
GGGGATAAATCCCCTCGCCACAAACCCGTGGCAAATTTGAGCAAGCGGCTTGCTCTTGCAGCTAATTATCTGCGCCACTAAGCTGCCCACTCGTCCATTCCAAGCAGTCCGAACATGGCCAACCCCAGACCATCATTGACGCTGACCCTGCTGCAAGCCCGCGAAGCGGCCATGGCGTTTTTCCGCCCGGCGTTGAACCAGCACGACCTCACCGAGCAGCAATGGCGGGTGATCCGCATCCTGCATCAGCAAGGTGAATTGGAAAGCCACCAACTCGCCCAGCAGGCCTGCATCCTCAAACCGAGCATGACCGGCGTGCTCAGCCGCCTGGAGCGCGACGGCCTGGTGCGCCGGCAGAAATCCAGCCAGGACCAGCGTCGGGTATTCGTTAGCCTGACCGACCGCGGCCAGCAATGCTTCGTGTCCATGAGCGAGGGGATGGAAGGCAACTATCGGCGGATCGAAGAGCAGTTCGGCGAGGAAAAGATGCAGCAACTGCTGGCATTGCTCAATGAGCTGAAGAACATCAAGCCTTGACGCCGCGAGCTGCCGTTATCGGCCCCTGAGCGACGTCCCGCATTCCTGGTAACAGCGAACAGCTGCCCCTCGACACTGTGAACCTTCCGCCAATGCAGCGCTCACTTGTTAGGCGAGTGATCGCGCTGTCTCCTTGCCGATAAGGATTTCGCATGCTTCAAACCTCGTCATCGCTGCCCCTCCATGCCCCGGTCGAACGGGAACTCAGCGTGCGCGCGGTCGTTACCGGCATCGTGATCGGTATCCTGTTGACGCCCTCCAATGTCTACGCCGGGTTGAAGATCGGCTGGTCGTTCAACATGTCGATCATTGCCTTACTGATCGGCTATGGCATCTGGCAAGGCCTGGCCAGGCGTTCAGCCGCGCGACTGCCCTGGACGTTGCACGAAAGCAACATCAACCAGACGGTGGCCTCCGCGGCGGCCTCGATCATTTCCGGCGGGCTGGTCGCGCCGATTCCGGCCTACACCTTGTTGACCGGCCAACAACTGGATGCCATTCCCATGGTCGCCTGGGTCTTTTCGGTAAGCTTCCTGGGCATCTGGATCGCCTGGTATCTGCGACCGTCGCTGCTCAACGACAAGGCGCTGAAGTTTCCCGAAGGCATGGCAACCCTGGAAACCCTGTTGCACATCTACAACCAAGGCCATGAAGCGGCGACGCGCTTGAGGGTATTGCTTGGCGCCGCGTTGTTGTCCGGCGTGGTCAAGTGGGTGGACACCTTCATGTGGGCTTTTCCGCGCTGGTCGCCAACCGCGCAACTGGAGCGCCTGACATTCACCGCGGATCCTTCGCTGCTGCTGGTGGGGTTTGGCGGAATCATCGGTATTCGCGTTGGTTTGACCCTGCTGCTCGGCGCCTTGCTGGCGTGGGGCGGGCTGGCGCCGTGGTTGCTGGAGCAGGGTCTGGTGCAATTGTCGCAAGGCAGCACGGGTCCGCAGTTCGCGGCGCTGGTGGAGTGGTTGCTGTGGCCAGGCGTGAGCCTGATGGTCTGTTCGACGTTGGCTTCCCTGGGGATTCGCTTGTGGGCTCTGCACAAGACTACCCGGGCTGGCGGTGGGGCGATCTGGGTGGTTCCCAAGGCCGGACCTGCCGTTGGCTTCTTGGTGTCCATCGTACTGGTGGTGAGCTTGCAGGCGCTGTTGTTCGGCATCAACCCGTGGATGGCGCTGTTGACCATACCCCTGGCGATCTGCCTGGCGGCGGTGGCCGCCCGGGTCGTCGGCGCCACGGGTATCCCGCCCATCGGCGCTATCGGACAGTTGTCCCAGTTGAGCGTCGGCATCGTTGCGCCGGGGCAGGTGCCGATCAACCTGATGAGTGCCAACACCGCCGGTGGCTCGGCGGGGCAGTGCACGGACTTGATGAACGAGTTCAAGGTCGGCCGGGCCATTGGTGCGACGCCGCGCAAGCAGTTGGTCGCCCAGACCCTGGGTATTTTCGTCGGCAGCATCGTCGGCGTATTGGCCTATCTGGCCCTGATCCCGGACCCTCAAGCCATGCTGCTCTCCGAAGAATGGCCGGCCCCGGCGGTGGCCACCTGGAAAGCCGTGGCGCAAACCCTGACCCAAGGGCTGGAGTCATTATCGCCGAGCATCCGCTGGGCGATCTTCATCGGTGGCCTGGCCGGCGTGCTGTTGGGCGTGCTCGACAGCTTGCTGCCCGAGCATCGGGCCCGGTACCTGCCGAGCACCGCAGCCCTGGGCCTGGCGTTCGTGCTGCCGGCCTCGGTGTCATGGATGATGGCCCTCGGCGCGGTACTCACCTGGGCGGTGGGCAGTCGATGGCCAAGCCTCACGGAGCGCTTCGCAATCACCGCGGCGGCGGGGTTGATTGCCGGGGAGAGCATGACCGGGGTGGGCGCGTCGTTGTGGCAGATGCTAGGGAGTGGGTGATTCACCGAGCATGGCATGCGCGGATAGTCAACGTACCCGCTCGCGACTTTCCACCGCCAGGTCCAATGCCTTCTGCATGTCCAACCGCGCCGAGCGCCCCACGTCCTTGTCATTGAGCTGGTAGCGGCGCTCCGACGGCAGGATGGGGGCGGTGAGGTCTTCCGCGTCCATCCGTTCGAAGTCGTGGTTGTCGCCGATGGTCAGGGCGCTGCGGCGCAGCAGCGTGCGCAATTGCTCGGGCTGAAGTTGCGGGTTGATGGACAGCATTGCCGCCAGCAGGCCTGCGACCATGGGCGTGGCGTAGGAGGTGCCGCAATGCACCGCACCGTCCTGGCCTGCACCGGGCGTCGAGGCGTGAGTGCAAGCGGCGGCGGTGATGTCGACGCGCATGTCGATGTTCGAAGAGCTGCGCTTGACCGCATAGGCCGGATCGTCGACGGCGACCCCGGGCCGCTCGCTGCGTTGGTGACCACCGACCACCAGCAACTGCGCGGTGATGAAGGAGGAGGGCAGGCGGTATTCATCGCTGCCCGAGAACGAGGAGCCGTTGCCGGCGGAGTTCACCACGATCACGTCGGGGTGCTCCTTGCGCAGCCAGAGAAAGAATTCCTCCAGCAGTTCCTCGTAGCCGCTCATGGCGATGCCCGAGCGCAGCAGGGAATCCACATCGTCCCCCTTGACGTCCTTGGCGCCCACCCGGTGGATACCCCAGCTCCAGTTGAGTACGCGTACGCCATCCTCCACGAGGTTGACCGAGGCGGCGATATTGGCGGTAATCCCGGCATCGGAATTACGTTCGACGATGACCTCGAAGCCACCGCTGGCCTTATCCAGGCCGCGCAGAAAACCCGTGTTGCCACCGTCGTTCCAGCGCGCGGCGAGGATGCCGGCGACGGTGGTGCCATGATCGTCCGGGGCGCCGGCATCGCGGGCGTAGACACAGGTGCGCGGTACCGAGCAGGCACCGAGGTAGTCGGCAAAATCCGCGGTGTCGAAATCCACGTCGCGCTCGATCAGGCCGATACGCACGGGTTGCGGCCGGATGGGCGCTTGCCGCCCGGGGATGCGCCGCTGGTAGTAGTGCACCGCATCGAGAAAGCGGTTCGCGGCCCATTCGTCGGAGTCCTGCGCCGGTTTCTTCGGTTCTTCAGGCCGAGCGGCGGATTGCTCGGTTTCTTCCGCCGCGGACTCCTCGATCACCACCGCATCCACACTGGTTTCACTGCCCAGCCGCAGCACCAGTGCGTCACGCTGCATCAGGTCCGTGGCCGGCAGGCGAAGCTGATAAAGGTTCAAAGGGGCAATGCTGCCGACCACAGTCGCGCCGTACTTGCCGGCAAGGCGCTCGGCTTCCTGACGGCCGTCGCGATCTTCCTCGATCAGCAGTCTGACCAGATTGACGTAAGTGGTCAGCCCGTCCATGTTCTTCGCCACTTCGTCCGGGCCGGCGGCCATTACGTGGCTGTTGCGCAAGGTCAGCCAGGCGGCGTTGCTGGTGCGTAGGCTATCCTCCAGCCAGAGAGGGCCGCTCTGGTAGTCGGCGCTGTCCAGTTGCAAGCGCAGGTGCTGTCCCTCGCGCTGGACAGCGTCCGGGGGGATCGCTCGGTTACCCAGCTTCAATTGCGGCACGCCATCGTCCAACCCGCGCACAGTCAGGCACCAGTCCTGGCGCTGGTTTTCCAGAAGATTGCCGCAGCGCTTCAGGTTTTCCAGGCGTAGCGGTTCCTGTGCATCGGCGGCTGTGCCAGTCGCCAGGGTGAATAGCGCAGCGAGGACGGCTGATTGTAAGGGCATGGGACGATTTCTTTGCCAAGGGCCTGATTGCTCCGACTGTCTTTGCCATCGTTACGTTCCAAGGAAGACCGGCCCTGGCCGGACCGAAACTCCCCGGCGTGTTCAGGTGTCCATTGATCACCCCACAGCCTGTGCGCCAACATCTCAGGACCTGGCATCCTGATCGCGTGGTCCTGGGGTGTATTCATCGGGAGGTTGAATCGGAGATGATGGACGCCGCTAGCAAAACAAAAGTCGCGCAGATATTCGATCAGCTCCTGGCCCTGCGGGAAAGCGTGAATGAGCTTCAGGAAAAAGAGCTGCGCAGGGTGGTAGCGCTTCGCGGACATCAGACCGTAGACGCCAACGAAGCGGTCCATCAATCTTTTGTGGACCTTCAGAGTCACATTGCCGGAATGGAAGAAGTGCTGGCGACGATTGCCGAGGCCACGGGGATTATCCCGAAGCTCTGATGCTCCCCGGAACACCTGTGGGAGCGAGCCTGCTCGCGATGGCGGCGGCTGTGCTTGCATCTATCTCGAATATGCCGCCATATCGCAACCGCCCATACACATTGCCGTTACTTGAAAGGAGATACTCAAATGGAATTGCGCTGTACATCCATCGAAGAAGTCCGCCAGCAGATCGACCAGATCGACCGCCAGGTCGTTGCGCTCCTGGCCCGGCGCGGCCACTTCGTCACGCAGGCGGCAGCCTTCAAGAAAACCACCGACGATGTGCGCGCACCGGCGCGGGTCGAGCAGGTCATCACCAAAGTGCGCGGGCTTGCGAGCGAAACCGGTGCCTCGCCTGATGTCGTGGAGCGGGTCTACCGGGCGATGATCGCTGCGTTCATTGACGAAGAATTGAAGACCCACTCGGCCCTGACAGCCCAGTCCTGACGCCATCCGCTTCATCATGACCATGTTCAGCGAGGCTGGAATCCCGGCTTCGCGACACCGAGGCACGCGTGCCTGACCCCGTAAGGCACGCAACTATCGTTAGAAGTAATAGTGACCATCACTAAACGCATGTTCTGCTTTGTCGCCAGTCATTGGACAATTGCACCCATCGAACAGGTGGCTCCAGACATGACGCAACAGCCTTCCGTCGTCATACGAGTCTGACCCTTTTTATTTTCGGGATGAAACTGATGCGCTTTTTATTCGTGCCTGTCATGGCGTTTGCCTCTTTGCTGCTCGCCGGTTGTGCCTCCGCGCCAAACGATCCGACGCTGACCCTGCAGACCCAGAAGACCCCGGCCGAGTATGCCGAGTGCGTCATACCGAAATTGCAGGACAGTCAGTTGAACCCGATGGTCTCACAGACCCAGCGCAGCTATCGGATCGTCGTGCCGAGCAAAGTCTCCGCGGACAACGTGCTGGAGGCCTACAAGGCCGGGAACGGCGGCAAGGTGTTCATCTATGAGCGGCACCTGCTGGCCTCGAACCTGCTGCCGTCGAGTTTCGAGCGTGCCGCAGAAGACTGCATCTGATTCAACGGATAGACACTTTTCACAGAGCTCCTTTGGTTGGCCGCAACCAACCAATTCCTTGCCCCGCCGACCCATTTGGTTTGCGGGGCTTTTTTATGTCTGCGATAACTGCGGGACGGTTAGATCTGCTCCAACAACCAGCCACGAAACGCCCGTAACGACGGCAGCATTTCGTTGCGCGGTGGATAGGTGAGGTAGTAACTGCGCCGGCTGGCGAACGGCAGGTCAAGGCCGATCAGTTCGCCATTGGCCAACTCGTCGGCCACCAGGATGCGTGGCACCAGGCCAATGCCGATATCCGCACGCACCGCCTGGATCAAGTGCGAGGTGAGTTCGAAGCTGGGGCCCAGGCGCATCCTGGCGTGGGGCAGGGTGTAGTGACTGAACCAGTCGCCCCACACGTTGGGGTTGTTCGCCACATTGAGCAGCATCTGTTCGCTGATCCGTTCCGGCGTCCACATCTCATGGGCCTTGGCCGCCTGGGCCGAGATGATCACGATCAGTTCTTCGGCATGCAGGCGGTGGCTGATCAGACCCGGCAGGTCGGCCGTGCCGACAACGATGGCGGCGTCGATGCCGCTGGTGTCGAAGTCGATGGCGTCGATCCGGGAACTGATGTGCACCAGTATGCCGGGGTGGGTTTTGTAGAACTCGTGCAGGCGCGGCAGCAGCCACTTCGAACCAAAGGTCGGCAACGTCTCCAGGCGCAGGGTGCCGCTGCCGGATTGGTACGCCATGGCCTGCAGCGTCGCGCTGCGGATGCGTCCGAGGGCCTCGCTCATCTCCCGTTGGTAGAGGCGACCGACATCGGTCAGCCGGACCTGTCGGCCTTCGCGACGAAACAGCGTCAGCCCCAGTTGCTCTTCCAGCGCCTGGACTTGTCGGCTGACGGCACTTTGCGTCAGCGAGAGTTCGACCGCGGCCCGGGTGTAGCTTTCATGTCGAGCGGCGGCTTCAAATGCCAGCAGCAGTGACATGGATGGCGTGAGGTGGCGGTAATTCATTCGAAAAAGTCATCGATAGCGGCAGGATTATCCGGTTGTCTGCGCCCGGAACCTGAAGGAACATTGACGCAGGTCGTTCCGAGCCTGACCTATTCATGCGCCGGCGACAAGTATTTACGTGATTAGCCCACCAAGAGGCCGTTAATGATTGCCCAACTGCCCGTGGTTGCCCCCGCGGCCCACTACCCGGAATTCATCGAGGCCCTGCGCGCCAGCGGCTTTCGTGGTCACCTGAGCGCCGACTACGGCACCCGTACCGTGTTGGCGACCGACAACTCGATTTACCAGCGCCTGCCGCAAGCCGCGGTCTTTCCCCGGGACGCCGAGGACGTCGCTCGCATCGCCACGCTGATGGCCGAACCACGGTTTCGCCAGATCAAGCTGACGCCACGGGGCGGGGGTACCGGGACCAACGGCCAGTCGCTGACCGACGGCATCGTGGTCGATCTGTCGCGGCACATGAACACCATCCTTGAAATCAACGTGGCCGAGCATTGGGTCCGGGTGCAGGCCGGTGTGGTCAAGGACCAGCTCAATGCCGCGCTCAAGCCTCACGGGTTGTTCTTCGCGCCGGAACTGTCGACCTCCAACCGCGCCACCGTGGGCGGCATGATCAACACCGATGCCAGCGGCCAGGGCAGTTGCACCTACGGCAAGACTCGCGACCATGTACTGGAACTGCACAGCGTGCTGCTCGGAGGAGAGCGCCTGCACACCCAGCCGCTGTCCGACGCCGAGCTGGAAACAGCGTGTGCTGAACCGGGTCGGATTGGCGAGGTGTACCGCACCGCCCGGCAGATCCAGGAGACCCAGGCCGAGCTGATCGAGTCGGTGTTCCCCAAGCTCAACCGTTGCCTGACCGGTTACGACCTGGCGCACCTGCGCGATGACCACGGTCGCTTCAACCTGAACAGCGTGCTCTGCGGCGCCGAGGGTTCGCTGGGGTTCGTGGTCGAGGCCAAGCTCAACGTGCTGCCGATTCCCAAGTATTCGGTGCTGGTGAACGTGCGCTACGGCAGCTTCATGGACGCCCTGCGCGATGCGAACGCATTGCTGGCCCACAAGCCGCTGTCCATCGAAACGGTGGACTCCAGGGTGTTGCTGCTGGCGATGAAAGACATCGTCTGGCACAGCGTCGCCGAGTATTTCCCGGCCGACGCCGAGCGCCCGACCCTGGGCATCAACCTGGTGGAATTCAGCGGTGACGACGCTGCGCAAGTGAACGCCGAGGTGGCGGCCTTCGTGACGCATCTGCAGCACGACACGACCATCGAGCGCCTGGGCCATACACTGGCGGAAGGCGCCGAGGCGGTGAACCGCGTCTATGCCATGCGCAAGCGTTCGGTCGGGCTGTTGGGCAACGTCGAAGGCGAGGTCCGTCTGCAGCCGTTCGTGGAAGACACCGCCGTGCCGCCGGAACGGCTGGCCGACTACATCGCCGAGTTTCGCGCATTGCTGGACGGCCACGGCTTGAACTATGGCATGTTCGGTCATGTCGATGCCGGCGTGTTGCATGTACGTCCGGCGCTGGACATGAAAGACCCGGCCCAGGCTGCACTGGTCAAGCCGATTTCCGATGCGGTGGCTGAACTCACCCAGCGTTACGGTGGCTTACTGTGGGGTGAACACGGCAAGGGGCTGCGTTCGGAGTACGTGCCGGCGTTCTTTGGCGATTTGTACCCGGCACTGCAATCCCTCAAGGGCGCGTTCGACCCCTATAACCAGCTCAACCCCGGCAAGATCTGTACACCGCCGGATGCCGCCGAAGGCCTGCTCAAGGTCAACGAGGCCACGCTGCGCGGTGACTTGGATCGGCAGATCGACGAGCGCGTCTGGCAGAGCTACGGCACCGCCGTGCACTGCAACGGCAATGGCGCCTGCTACAACTTCGACCCCGACGACGCCATGTGCCCGTCGTGGAAAGCCACCCGCGAACGCCAGCATTCTCCCAAGGGGCGGGCATCGCTGATGCGTGAATGGTTGCGCCTGCAGGGCGCGGCCAATGTCGATGTGCTGGAAGCGGCGCGGGGCGGTGCGTCGTGGTTGAAGGGCTTGCCGAAGCGGCTGCGCAACAATCTGGCGCGCTCACGGGGCGAGGCGGATTTCTCTCACGAAGTCTATGACGCCATGGCCGGCTGCCTGGCCTGCAAATCCTGCGCGGGACAATGCCCGATCAAGGTCAACGTGCCGGAGTTCCGCTCGCGTTTCCTGCAGCTTTACCATGGCCGCTATCAACGGCCGCTGCGTGACTACCTGATCCGCTCGCTGGAATTCACCATTCCCTACATGGCTTACGCGCCGGGTCTCTACAACGCGGTCATGGGTTCGACCTGGCTGAGCCGGCTGTTGGCGAACCAGGTGGGCATGGTCGACAGCCCGCTGATCAGTCGCTTCAACTTCCAGGCCACCTTGAGCCGTTGCAAAGTCGCGGTCGCCAGCGTACCGACCCTGCGTGAACTCACGCCGGCGCAAAGGGAGCGCAGCGTGGTGCTGGTGCAGGACGCCTTCACCCGCTACTTCGACACGCCGTTGCTGGCGTCCTTTATCGAACTGGCGCATCAACTGGGCTACCGGGTGTTCCTGGCGCCCTACAGCGCCAACGGCAAGCCCTTGCATGTGCAGGGCTTTCTCGGTGCCTTCAACAAGGCGGCGATCCGCAACGCTACCCAGCTCCAGGCGCTCGCCGACTGCTCGGTGCCCCTGGTGGGCCTGGATCCGGCCATGACCCTGGTCTACCGCCAGGAATATCAGAAGGTGCCAGGGCTCGATGCCTGCCCGAAAGTCCTGCTGCCTCAGGAATGGCTGGTCGATGCGGTTCCGCAGACAGCGAATCCTGTTGCCCGGACGTTCCGCCTGCTGGCGCACTGCACCGAAAAGACCAATGTGCCCGCCAGTACCTCGCAATGGCAAAGCGTGTTCGCCAAGTTGGGGCTCAAGCTGATGACCGAGGCGACGGGCTGCTGCGGCATGTCCGGCACCTACGGCCATGAACTGCGCAACCAGGACACCTCGCGGACTATTTTCGAACAGTCCTGGGCCGGCAAGCTGGACAAGGAAGGGGAGGCGCTGGCGACGGGGTACTCGTGCCGCAGCCAGGTGAAACGGTTGGCGGACAAGCAGCTACGGCATCCGTTGGAGGTGGTGTTGGAGCAGGTGTTGGCTGGGCGGCGCGGCTGACGAAAAGAAAGGGACCGACTGATGCCGGTCCCAGGTCCCCTGTGGGAGCGAGCCTGCTCGCGATAGCGGTGGGTCAGCTTGCATCCATGTTGAATGTGCTGCCGTCATCGCGAGCAGGCTCGCTCCCACATGGGTTGTCCGAGTTGCCCACAGAAATCATGCCCACCCCAAATCCCTGTGGGAGCGAGCCTGCTCGCGATAGCAGTGGGTCAGCTTGCATCCATGTTGAATGTGCCACCGCCTTCGCGAGCAAGCACGCTCCCACAGTTCCGTGGCTGAGCTGACATCAGCTCCCTGCCTCCAATGTATCTCTATGTATCCAGCCCCTTTGTCGATACGGACTGTTTCTTTACAGGCTGTTGCTGACACATCCGCGATACCTCCCCGGCCTTAAATGATCCGCATCGAGACAGCACACGAAACCGCGCGCGTCATACCTAGGTATCGACCGACACCATGGTGCAATCCTCCATAGGACATCGCGATGGTTTGATCGAGCTGCTTGAGCCGATTAGTCAAAAGGAGAACCACCATGCAAGCAGCTTCTTCCGCTTTTACCTGGCAACGTTGTCTGGCGTCATCCGCTCTCGTCAGCGTGTTCGGTCTTGCCCTGTTTGCCGGCAGCGGCGTCACCCTGGCTGCGGACAGCCCCTCCGCCAGCGCTGCATCGGCCGGGTCGGAGGCCATTCGCTCGTACCATATTCACGTCGATGAAGCGCAGTTGACCGAACTGCGCAAACGCATTGCGGCCACCCGTTGGCCCGACAAGGAAACCGTCAATGACGTTTCCCAGGGCGTGCAATTGGCCCAGGTCCAGGCGCTGGTGAAATACTGGGGCGACGGTTATGACTGGCGCAAGGCCGAGGCCAAGCTCAATGCGTTGCCGGAGTTCATCACGACCATCGATGGCGTCGACATTCAGTTCATCCACGTGCGTTCGCGCCACCCCAACGCCATGCCGCTGATCCTCACCCACGGTTGGCCGGGATCGCAGTTCGAGTTCCTCAAGACCATCGGCCCGCTGACCGATCCGACCGCTTACGGTGGCCGCGCGGAAGATGCCTTCGATGTGATCATCCCGTCGATTCCCGGCCATGGCTTTTCCGGCAAACCGACCAAATTGGGTTGGGGCCCCGACCGGGTGGCGAAGGCCTGGGACGTGCTGATGAAGCGCCTGGGCTACAGCCATTACGTGTCCCAGGGCGGCGATCACGGTTCGGTGATTTCCGATGCGCTGGGCCGCCTGGCGCCGCCCGGATTGCTGGGCATCCACCTGAACATGCCGGCCACCGTGCCGCCGGAGCTGGTAAAGCCGATCAACAGCGGCGATCCGGCACCGTCGGGGCTGACCGATCCGGAACGCCGGGCCTACACCTCCCTGAGTACGTTCTTCGGTCGTAACGCGGCCTACGGCGCGATGATGGTGACCCGACCGCAGACCATCGGTTACCTGCTGGCCGACTCGCCCACCGGGACGGCGGCGTGGATGTACGAGAAATTCGCGGCCTGGACCGATAGCGACGGCAAGCCTGAGCGCGTGCTCAGCCGCGATGAAATGCTCGATGACATCAGCCTCTATTGGCTGACCGACACCGGGGCGTCGTCCTCCCGTTTCTACTGGGAGAACAACAACAATAACTTCAGCGCGGCCGCGCAGAAGACCACGGACATCAAGGTGCCGGTGGCGATCACGGTATTCCCCCACGAAATCTATCAGGCGCCGAAGACCTGGGCACAGCGCGCCTATCCGTCGCTGTCCTACTTCAACGAAGTCAGCAAGGGCGGTCACTTCGCGGCCTGGGAGCAGCCGCAACTGTTCAGCGAAGAACTGCGTGAAGCATTCCGGCCATTGCGTGCCGCGGCGAAATAATCCGGCACCGCGGCGCGTCCGGCAGACACCTTCGATTTCACAACTCGCGACCGCCGGGCGGCGGTTCGCAAGGGAGACTCACCATGACTACGAACCTGTTGAACCACACCTCCACACCGCGGCGCCGGCGTCTGCTCGCGCCGGCTGTCCTGGCGGTCGCCATGATGCAGTTGGGCGCCCTGGCTGCGACCTCGTCAGAGGCGAACGCTGCCGAGGTGCCGGCCGGTACCATCGGCGCCATCACGCCGGGAACCAATACTTCGTTCGGCCCGTTGAAGCACGTCAAGGCGGGTCTGCTGGACGTTTCCTATGCCGAGGTCGGCCCCGCCGATGGGCCGGTGGTCATCCTGCTGCACGGCTGGCCGTACGACATCCACAGCTACACTGATGTGGCGCCGGCGCTGGCCCAGAAGGGCTATCGCGTATTGATTCCCTATGCCCGGGGGTATGGCGATACACGTTTCCTGTCGGCCAAGACCGTGCGTAACGGCCAGCCTGCGGCGCTTGCCAGTGATCTGATCGATTTCATGGACGCACTGCACATCAAGCAGGCCGTGCTCGGTGGTTATGACTGGGGCGCGCGCACCGCCGACATCGTCGCGGCGCTGTGGCCGGAGCGGGTGAAGGCATTGGTGGCGGTGAGTGGCTACCTGATCGGCAGCCAGGAAGCCGGCAAGGCGCCGTTGCCGCCGGCCGCCGAGTTGCAGTGGTGGTACCAGTTCTACTTTGCGACCGAGCGTGGTCGCCTGGGGTATGAAAAGAACACCCACGACTTCGCCAAGCTGATCTGGAAACTGGCCTCGCCGAAGTGGAACTTCGACGACGCGACCTATGATCGCAGCGCCGCGGCGTTGCAGAACCCCGATCACGTCCCGGTATCGATCTTCAACTACCGATGGCGCCTGGGACTGATCAAGGGCGAGGCCAAGTACGACGCGCTGGAGAAGAAACTCGCGGCGTTCCCTTCCATCGGGGTGCCGACCATCACCCTTGAAGGCGATGCCAACGGTGCGCCGCACCCACCTGCCGAGGCCTATGCCAAGCGCTTCACCGGCAAGTACGAGTATCGGCTGATCAGCGGCGGTGTCGGTCACAACCTGCCGCAGGAGGCCCCGCAAGCCTTCGCCCAGGCCGTGATCGATGCCGATCATCTTTGATCCGGCACGAGGGATAGCAACGATGAAACTCAAGCATCTGGCGGCCTCCGCCGCGGTTGCATCGGCGGCGTTGATCACTGCCGGCGTTGCCTTGGGCGATGCCGGCAGCGGTGAAGCATCACCGATCTACGGTGTGAAGTTGCCCGATGGCTATCGCCAGTGGGCGCTGATCGCACCGGCGCAAGAAGCCGAGCCGCTGAACGAGCTTCGCGCGGTACTGGGCAATGACCGCGCCATCAAGGCTTACCAGGACGCGACGCTGCCGTTTCCCGACGGCACGGTCCTGGTGAAGCTGGCCTGGAAGCACGTGCAGTCACCGGAGTTCGAGCCGGCCTCGATTCCTGGAGCGGCCACCACCGTCCAGGTCATGGTCAAGGACTCGAAGAAATATGCGTCAACCGGCGGTTGGGGGTTCGGTCGTTTTATCAACGGCAAGCCCGCCGACGAGGCCCAACACCAAACCTGTTTCGCCTGCCACCAGTCGCGGGTGCAGAACCATGATTTTGTCTTTACACGTCTCGCTCCATAACCCAGGTATCCAAGGAGTTTTCCATGAAAAAAGTCATTGCCGCATTGGCCTGCACGGCCGGCCTGATCATCGGCGCCAACGCCTCGGCGCAGACTGTGAAACCCACCGTCGTTCTCGTGCACGGCGCCTTTGCCGATGCGTCGAGCTGGAATGGCGTGGTGAAAATCCTCGAGAAAGATGGCTACACGGTGGTGTCCGCCGCCAACCCCTTGCGCAGCGTGAAAGGTGATGGTGCTGCGGTTTCGGCGCTGCTGGGCAGCATCGAGTCGCCGGTGGTGCTGGTGGGCCACTCCTACGGCGGCAACGTCATCAGTGAAGCGGCCAATGACCACGCCAACGTAAAGGCTCTGGTCTACGTCGGCGCCTTCGCCCCCGAGGCGGGGGAAACCGTCGCCGGGCTGGCTGGGAAGTTCCCCGGCAGCACCCTCGGCCCGACCCTGGCGCCGCCTGTCGTATTGGCCGATGGCGGCAAGGATCTGTACATCCAGCAGGGCAAGTTCCATGACCAGTTCGCCGCCGACGTCCCCGCCGCGCAGGCGGCCTTGATGGCAGCAAACCAGCGTCCGGTGACCGAAGCGGCGCTGAACGAGCAGGCGGGTACGCCGGCCTGGAAACACATTCCGTCCTGGTACATCTACGGCGACAAGGACAAGAACATTCCACCGCAAGCCATGGCGTTCATGGCCAAGCGTGCCGATGCCAGGGATGTGAAGGTGGTCAAGGGGGCTTCCCACGTGGTGATGGTGTCCCATCCGGAGCCGGTGGCCCGGTTGATCGAGGAAGCAGCCGCGGCGAAGTGATTCCTGCGCCTTGAGAGGGTTCCGCTCACGCATCGACTCCCGATGCGTGGGGGGCTTTCGATCAAGCCATCCATTGCCCATAGGGCCGATGGCGTATGCAAATGCTGCGCACGCCCTAATCCAATGTGGGAGCGAGCTTGCTCGCGATGGCGGCGGATCAGCTTGCGGTGATGTTGACTGTGCTGCCGTCTTCGCGAGCAGGCTCGCTCCCACAGGGATTGGCGTCATACCGGATGTTGTGATCAACCCGCAATCAGGGTGGGAGCGGGCTTGCTCGCGAAAGCGATGGGTCAGCTTGCGGTAATGTTGACTGTGCCGCCGTCATCGCGGGCAAGCCCGGCTCCCACAGGGCTGGATGGTGTATGCAAATGCCGCGTACACCCCTAATCCAATGTGGGAGCGAGCCTGCTCGCGATGGCGGTGTTTCAGTCGCTCTGTCCTGGATCACTCAGGCCAGGGTGATTTCGACGTGGATGTTGTTGCGTGACAACTTCGAGTAGGGGCAGGTCTCGTGCGCGGCGTCGAGCAAGGCCTGGGCAGACTCCCGGTCGACTCCAGGGACACTGACCTTAAGGCGCGCTTGAAGAAAGTAGCTGCCGTCCGCCAGGCACAGATCCACTTGTGCGTCGATCGCCGGATTTTCCGGTAGCTTGATTTTCAGGCGCCGAGCGGCCAACTGCATCGCGCCTTCAAAGCAAGCGGACCAACCAGCCGCGAACAATTGTTCCGGGTTGGTGCCGGCCCGTGACGAGCCCGGGCTTGAAAGCTGGACGTCCAGGCGTCCGTCGTCGCTGTGCGAATGACCGTCGCGGCCACCTGTAGTGTGGACATTGGCGGTATAGAGCACATTGTCGGAACGGGTCGAAGCAAGCATGGGATTCTCCTGGTTGAAATCGGAAAATCCATCTCACCAAAAGCCTTCCGGACGGGCCATTGCACCAAGGTGTCGGCCTCAACTTCGACCGCGTCCCCAAGCGAGGGCCAGCATCGCCAACAGCAGGCTGCCGGCATAAAACATGAACAAGGCCTGTGCACTCCAGTGCGCATCCAGCAGCGTGCCGGCGACAATCGGTGACAGGATCGCACCCAGGCGACCCAATCCCAGCACCAGGCCGACGCCTCTGGCCCTTTCCTCGGTGCCATAGGTCTGCGGCGCGAGGATATACAGGCCGGCGATGGCCGCGTTGAGCAGCAGGCCGATGGAAAATCCCATGCCGATGGACAGGCTCAACACCTGGGTGGCGGGCATCATCAAGGTCATCAGCAAGGCGTTCAGCAGCAGGCAACCCAGTAGCAAGCGGCGGCTGCCAAAACGATTCGCGGCAAGTCCCAGGAGCAGGGCGCCCAGCATGCCGCCCAGATGGAGCAGCATGCCGCCCTTGATGCCATGGGTTGCGGATGCCCCTGTCTGAACCAGCAGTGCCGGTGTCCAGCTCACCACGAAGTAGAAGCAGAACATGACGAGGAAGCATGCAGTTGCCAGCGAAACGGTTGCGCGCCACTGCCTCGACCAGAAGTCTCGTCGAAGCCCGCGCCCGGCATTCGAGGCAGGCCGATGGCCGGGCGGGTGGGCGGGGGAAGCTTTCACGGCGAGGAATTCGAAGGACTCACGCAGCCACAGTGCACCGCTCAAGCCAGCCGCGAGGGTGAAGGCACCTCCGGCGAGGAACACGTAGCGCCATCCGACGGCGTCGTTCAATGCATGCGCCAGCAGGCCGCCCAGGGACACGCCCAAAGCGAAGGCCACGGACTGAAGCGCGATGGCCAGGTCTCGCCGGTGCAGGTGGGTGCACTCATGGGTCAGCACATTGGCACCGACGAGCGTCGCCCCTACACCCATCCCCGTCAGGGTGCGCAACAGCCAAAGAAACCAGAAGTCCTGGGACCAGAATGACAGCAGCATGGTCGTGCCGCTGAGCAACAGGCTCGCCAGCAGCAAGGGACGACGGCCATGACGGTCCGCCATGGGGGCGGCGAATGTCGATCCGCTGGCCATCCCTATGAGGCTTGCACTGAGCAACAAGCCCTGCTGGAAACCGCTCAACCTCCATTCTACCGAGAGGCTGGGGAGCACGAAGGCCGTGGCCAGGGTCGCCAGGCCGTTGATCACATTGAACAGCATGCACAGGCCGACGACCGTCCATTGCCCCGTCGCCTTCGAGCTGGCGGCCGAATGTTGTTGCCTTGAGGTAGTGCCTGTTTCCAGCGTTCTGTCTCGCAAATGCCGTTCCTTTTGACGGTGTCTGTTGCCAGGATGAATCAGAACAGGGTGTTGCCGAAAGGGCGATTACACGTTGGTATTGGTCAGTTTTCCATCCCCGGCGCTACACTGATCGGCGCGTGTGACACCAAGGTATGATAGGCGCGCCCCATCACCGGGGGCATGCTCTCTGAAGGGCCATTACAGAGCGGGACCGGCATGGATAACGAACCCGACAGCATCATCGACGGACTGCCAGGCATGGCCTGGACGGCCCGTGTCGATGGCGGCGTCGACTATGTCAATCAGTACTGGAGCCGGTACACCGGTCGCAGTCGTGAGGAGGCAATGGGAGAGGGCTGGCATGCTTCCATCCATCCTGACGACCGTGCGCAGGTGTTCGAGTGCTGGCGCGCCGTGCTGAAGGGCGACGAGCCACGAGGCATACAGGCCCGCTTGCGGCGGGCCGACGGGGTCTATCGCCGATTCGTCGTGCGCGTGAGCCCGCTGACCGACACGGCCGGAGCCGTCCGCAAATGGTGCGGAGTCTGCACCGACATCGAGGATTACTGTGCGGTTGCCCAGCCCGTCAACATGACCGAGCCCGGTCTGCGCACGATGATCGACAGCATTCCGGCCCTGGTTTCGCTGATGAGCCCCAGCGGAGACCTGGAGTGCGTGAACATCCACAACCTTGAATACATGGGGACCACCCTTGAGGAGCTCAAGGAGTGGGCCGTGAGTGAGATCGTCCACGTCGAGGATCGTCCCAGGATCATCGACAGCTGGGCGCAGGCGATGTCCACCGGTGAGCCTTTTCGCGCCGAGTTGCGCATTCGCCGCGCGGATGGCGCCTACCACTGGTTCATTGCCAACGGTATGCCGATGCGGGATGAGACCGGTCGCATCACCCGCTGGTGGGTCATCACCATCGACATCGACGAACAGAAGCGCGACAAGGCCTTGATCGCCACGGCGCTGGCCGAGATCAGCGCGTCTGAAGCCCGGTTGCGCAGCATCATCAACGCGGTGCCCGGTTTTGTCTGGAGCGCCACGCCCGATGGCAATGTCAGTTTTCTCAACCAGCGGTGGTGCGATTACACCGGTATCGCGCTGGAGGACGCCTGCGGTACCGGCTGGATGGCCGCGATTCATCCGGATGACGGCGGTGCACTGGCTGCTTACTGGAAAGCGTTGGCGACGGGCGAACCGGGTGAATTCGAGGCCAGGTTGCGTCGCTTCGACGGCACGTTCCGCTGGTTTCTGATCCGGGCGGTACCGGAGCGCGATGAGTCGGGCCAGGTGGTGCGCTGGTACGGGGAAAACACCGATATTGAAGATCGCAAACGCGCCGAAATGCTGCTGGCCGGGGAGAAGCGTCTGCTGGGCATGATCGCCGGAGGTTCCGCCCTCAAACGGGTTCTCGAGGCGCTTTGCACCTTGGCCGAGGCGAGTTTCGATGGCTGCGTGTGCAGCATCGTGCAAGTCGACCGCAAGCACCCGTATCCGACGCAGGAAGCCATCCAACGGATATTGCCAGGGGCTGCCCCGAACGTGCCGGCGAGCCTGGTGGCAGGCCTGGAGGGGCGCGTGGCGGATGCGGACGCATGTCCAGCCGCCTTGGTTGCGATCCGTAACGAACAGGTGATTTGCTGCGACCTGGCCAGTGAGACGCGCTGGAAAGATTGGTGCACGACTGCCCTGGCCCACGGTTTGCGGGCGAACTGGTCGACACCGATCACCTCCGTCAACGGTGAGGTGACAGGGGTTCTGTCGATCCTGCATCCCGAATCAACCGCCCCTGGACCCCTGCAGCAGACCCTGATCGCCCAGATCACTCACCTGGCGAGCATCGCCATTGATAGAGCACGGGGCGAGGCGGCACTGCGCCAGAGCGAGGCGTTCCTGGCCAAGGCGCAACGGCTCAGCTCCACAGGCACCTTCTTGTGGCGCGTCGGCTCGGACGAGCTCACCTGGTCCGAAGAGATCTATCGGATACTCGACCTGGAACCAGGTGTGACGCCCACCCTGGATTTCATTTACACCCGCGTCCACCCGGACGATATCTCGGCCTAAGGAGATGATCAGGCACCAGCGCAAGAAAGGTCAGGACTTCGAGCATGAACATCGGCTGCAATTGCCTGACGGCACCATCAAGCATGTCCACTTGGTTGCACACGCGATGAAAGACGGGGAAGGCCAGCTAGAGTACATCGCTGCGTTGCAGGACGTGACCCAGCGGCGTCTTTCCGAAGCCGCGCTCGGCAAGGTCCGCTCGGAGCTGGCTCATCTGGCCCGGGTTGCCAGCCTGGGCGCGCTGACCGCGTCGATTGCCCATGAGGTCAACCAGCCGCTGGCCGGTATCATCACCAATGCCAGCACCTGCTTGCGCATGCTCGGCGCCAATCCACCGAATGTCGAGGGCGCCCTGGAAACCGCGCGGCGCACCATCCGAGATGGCAACCGCGCCTCCGACGTGATCAATCGGTTGCGGGTGCTGTTCTCGAAGAAAAGCATCACGATTGAAGACGTCGACATCAACGAAGCGGCCCGGGAGGTGATCGCCCTGTTGCTGGGAGAGCTGCAGCGGGGCGCGGTGATACTGCATCCCGAATTCGCTGACGGCCTGCCGCCGGTCAGGGGTGATCGCGTACAGTTGCAGCAGGTGATCCTCAACCTGATCCTGAATGCGAAGGAGGCGATGAGCAAGATGAACGATCGGCCGCGGCGCATGCAGGTCAGTACCGGACTACAGGACGGTCATGTCTATCTCGACGTCAGGGACAACGGCGTCGGCTTCGATCCCCAGGACGCGGCGCGCCTGTTCAGTGCTTTCTACACGACCAAGAGTTCGGGCATGGGGATCGGTTTGTCGGTCAGCCATTCGATCATCGAAAAGCATGACGGACGGATCTGGGCCTGCGTGAACGATATCGGACCTGGCGCAACGTTTCGCTTTGCGATTCCCTGCAAAGGCCTGCGCGATCCAGTCGACGTCATAGAGGGTATCCGCGAGCCCACCAGAGAGGTTTTCAATGGATAAGCCTTTGCTCGTATCGGTGGTTGACGACGACGAGTCCGTGCGGGAAGCGTTGCCGGATCTGCTCAAGGAGTTCGGTTTTGCGGTCCAGGCCTTTTCGTCGGCCCAAGCGTTTCTTTCGTCCGGATACCCCAGCCAGACCCACTGCCTGATACTGGACGTCGCCATGCCGGGCATGTCGGGTCCGGAGCTGCAAAAGGAACTCGCCTTGCGCCATTTCAACATCCCGATCATCTTCATCACGGCGCTGGGCGATGCGGCCCAATGTTCACACCTGATGAGCCAGGGCGCCGTGGACTGCCTGATGAAACCCTTCAGCGAGGCGGCGCTGCTCAAGGCGCTCAGCGCTGCGCTGCCGGTCAGTTGACGGGTAATGACGACTACGGGAGGAGGTAGCGTGTTGAGCGCGAACAATAGAGCTGGTACCGAACGTCGTGGCTCGGCGATGAACAATACGCCCATCGTATTTGTGGTCGACGATGATATTTCCGTGCGCGAGTCGCTGGAATTGCTGATTGGCCACGCACAGTGGCGACCGCAACTGTTCGAGTCCGCCCAGGCCTTTCTCGCCCAGCCCCGGCCTGCGGTTCCCAGTTGCCTGGTGCTCGACATCAACCTGCCGGACCTGAGCGGGCTGGACTTGCAGAATGCGATTGCCGCTGACCGGCCCATGATCCCGATCATCTTCATTACCGGCTACGGCGATGTGCCGCGTTCGGTGCGGGCCATGAAGGCCGGCGCCGTGGAGTTCCTGACCAAGCCGTTCGATGACGAAGTGCTGCTCAGCGCCATCGCCGATGCGCTGGAATGCAGCCGTAGCGCCTTGAGCCGCGAGGGAGACCTGCGTGCGTTGCGAGAAGCCTACGCAACGTTGACCCCCCGTGAGCAGGAGGTCCTGACCATGGTCGTTGCGGGGCGCATGAACAAGGTCATCGCGGCGGAGTTGGGAATCAGCGAGATCACCGTCAAGGCCCATCGAGGCAAGGTCATGCGCAAGATGAAAGCGCGCTCCCTGGCTGACCTGGTAAAGATGGACGCCCAGTTGTCCCTGGCGCTCAGCTGAGCCCCGGTGGCGCCAGCGTCCTTTGCCACAAGGTTTGCAGCTGGCGTAGGTCCAGGGTGTCATATCCTTCGGACATCTGCGCGCTGCACGACCTCAGCAACTCCCTGGCCTCATTGACCCGAGCCTGCTCCAGCCACAGGGTGGCCAGATCCATCGAGGACCGCAGTTCCCACGACAAGGCGCCTTGCTGCTGGCTCAGGGCAATCGATTCATTGAGCGTGTCTTCGACCGCAACGGGATTGCTTGGGGCCAGTGTCTTGAGGATAGCGGCCTTGATCCGAAGCAGTTCCGGCAGGGCATAGGCGTCGCCGCTATGGCGGCAGTGGCGGATGGTGGCTTCGACCTGCATCGAGGCCTTCTCGTACTGACCGTTCAGGATCAGACCTTCGACCAGGGACGTTTCGAACGAAGTGGTCAGCAATTCGTAACGCATGCCACGCAGCCGCGCCAGGCTTTCCTCCAGCAAGGCAACCGCGTTGCCGGGTTGCCCGGCACGTATCGCGATAGCCCCTTGCACGCCCATTGCCGCCGCTACATAGGGGGCCAGTGCATTGGCCTCGGCGGTCTTCCTGAAAGTCTCAAGACCTGTGGCGGCCTTCTCCAGATCGCCTGTCCAGATATGGATGCAAAGCGTCCAGACCCATGCGATGCAATAGGTCACCGGGTGGTCCAATGCGGCGGCCTCCGCTTCGACCTGCTCGGCCCAGCGCCTGGCCTGATCGGGAAAGCCCATCAACCACAGTGTCCGCGCCAGGGCCAGCCCGGTGCGGTTGCGATGATCAAAGCCATAATGAACCGTAATGCTGCGTTCTGACGGCAGGCTGTTGCGCAAGGACTTTTCCAGCTCCCGCCGCGCCAGCGTCTGGTTGCCGAGCAGGTGATGGGAAATACCGGCCAGCGAGGCAGCCACGGCGATGGCCTCGGGTGTGCCGATGAGGTTGCCCACTTCGACGGCTTGTTCGGCCCAGGCCAGCGACGACGGGAAGTCGCCAATGCGCTCCGAGAAGATTTGCAGGCGCCCGAGCAGCCTCAGCCTGGATTCGTGATCGCCCAGCCCCTCGGCAATGTCCAAGGCCCTGAGCAGGGCTTTCCGTGCGGCCTCGCTGTTACCCCGGGTGAACATCAACACCAGGCCCAGGGCGGCCTGCAACTCCATTTCGGTCGGTGTTCCGAAGTAACCCAACTCAAGTAGTTCGGTGGCCCGGGAGCACCAGGTCCGACACTCGACCATCAACGAAAAATGCAAGAACAACGGTGCACTCGCGGCGGCCAGCGGCAATGCCAGCCCCGGGTCGCCCTGTGGGCCAAAGCTCCATTCCAGCGCATTCCTGATATTGCCCAGCTGGCTGGCGAGTCGAGAGGACTGCTCGAAGACTTCATCGGGTGTGCTGCCGAGACGGCCGAGCAGATCCATGAAATAGGCCGCGTGCCTGAACGACAGCGCATGCACTTCAGTATCACCTCGGGACACGAGCTTTTCGCGTGCATAGGCGCGGGTCATTTCCAGCAGGCGATAGGTTGCCAGCGCGTCACTGTGATCAACGCTGACCAGGCCCTTGGAGGCCAGTTCATCCAGCGTCGTGACCGCAGTGAGGGAATCGATCTGCGTGTCGGCGAGAATCTGCGAGGCCGCCTCCAGGGAAAACGGTCCGACGAAAATCGCGAGGCGATCGAACACCTGTTGTTCTTGCTCGGAGAGGAGGGCGTAGCTCCAATCGAGCATGGCGCGCAGCGTCTGATGACGCGGCAGCGCCGTTCTCCGTCCAGACCAGCCCAGGGAAAAGCGCTCGCCCAGCAAGGCATGTGTGGCGTGCACCCCGTGCCTGGCTACACGCACGGCGGCCAGCTCGATGGGCAAGGCCATGCCTTCGAGGCGTCTGCACATGTCGACAATCATCTGTGCGTTGCCGGCTTCCAGGAACAGCGAAGGATTGCCTGAAGAGGCGCGTTCGACAAACAACTTCACTGCCGCGAATCCCAACAGCTCATCGACGCTCAGCGCCTGTGTCTCGCCCGGAAAGTCCAAGGGGTTGAGCCAATGCACGTGTTCGCCCAGGGTGCGCAGCGGTTCGCGGCTGGTGGCCAACAGGCTTACGCCGGGCGCCGTTGCCATGATCTGTTCGACAACGGCCGAAACGGCATCGATGAGGTGTTCGCAGTTGTCGATGATCAGCACCAGCCTGCGGGTTCGAAGGTGCGCGAGCAGCACAAACAGCGGATCGTCAGCCTGCACCGGAATGCCCAGGGAACCGGCGAGCGAAGAGGGCACCAGCGCGGCGTCATCGACTTGAGCGAGATCGACAAAACGTACCGGCTCATCGCTGTCGGCAGCGAGCCTGTGTCCCACCTCTACGGCTAGGCTGGTCTTGCCGACTCCGCCGGGCCCCACGATGGTGAGCAGCTTGGGTTCTTGCAGGCGGTCGATGACCCTTTGCACATCGTTGTCCCGGCCAATCAGCCTGGCGCGGGCCGGTAAGTTGCCTACTGTGCTGATGAATCGTTTGCCGGCGGCCTGGGCGGATGGGACAGGGGAGCTGGTCGAGTCGCCGGACTGGAGCCGTTCGATGGGCGCAACAAAGGCGTAGCCGACACCCACCTGGGTGGAGATATAGCGCGCCCCGTCTTCTCCATCCCCGAGGATTCGACGTAGTCCTGTCATGTGAAAACGAAGGCTGCCTTCCGCGACGACGATGTCGGGCCAGACCCGTTTGATCAATTCGCGCTTGGACAGTACCCGTCCGGGACGTTCGAGCAACGCGATAAGCAGGTCCAGCGCTCGC
>Ga0157373_10000872_pt1 | contig 23338 bp, 20 predicted proteins | sample C65metaG_FD_113460 | JGI IMG/M metagenome (GOLD analysis project Ga0157373, IMG submission 113460) | Corn rhizosphere microbial communities from Kellogg Biological Station, Michigan, USA - C6-5 metaG | ecosystem: Host-associated > Plants > Roots > Rhizosphere > Soil | place: USA: Michigan... | reverse complement strand
TCGCTCATGCGCTCGCCGGAGGTCAGAGCGGCTTGCAGCAGTGGCGAAGCCTTGTCGTAGACCTTGGTGATCACAACTGGCTTGTGAACGCGCTGACCGGTTGGCTGACCGGATTGTGGGTCACGCGGGATGATCACGTCGTGGCTGAAAGCCTGAACCATAACCTGGTCTTCGTGGCCTTCCTGGTAGGTGTTGCCTACGGAGTCAGCGGTGAAAGCGCCTGCAGTGATCAGGCCTTGTTTTTCGCCGGTAACCGACATGTACGCTGGTGTTGCCATGGGGTGCTCTCCTTGCGGAATAATTTAAGGTGCCCGGGAGGCGAAATCGCCCGGTGGGTGCCTGACTGTTATCAAGGAGCGTGCCAACAATTGTGCGGGCCATGCGGGCCGGGGTGTTTGTCTGATTTTTCAGGCGCTTGTGCGAAATAAAGCGCGCGCCGAATGCAAAAGTGCGCAAGAAGTTGCGCAGTACTGCGCAACTTCTTGCGCACTTGGCTGCAGGCCTTGTACGACGTGGCTCTCAGCGGTTTTATCAGGCTTTTTTACAAAACAAGTGCGCAACTTCTTGCGCACAATGGCCACGCGCCATCATTTGGTCGAGGCGGCTGCTTCAAGATTTTCAGATCAAAAGATCGCAAGTTGTGTCAGACAATCATCAATCGAACGCTGCTGCGTCGCCGCATACAACCGCAACTCATCAATGGTCGCGCGCCCCAGCGCCTGTTCGAAGGCCTGCCGATTGGAATGCTCGCCATAATGCGCCTGCGCCGCATCGCCAAGGTTCGACTGAAAAATCCCCGCCGCACTCACCGGCAGGAAATCTTCGTACACCAACGGCTGCGCTTTCACATAGCCATCGCGCAACAAGTCCTCCAGAGACGACTGCCCAAGCCCTCCAGCAGCCTGCCCTTTTTCCGTGGCGAAATAGCGAAAGTACGCCAGCTCTTGTTCACGCATGCCCTCGACACTGTCAGGAAATTCGCCAAAGTGCTGAGCCATCAGCGCGTTGTAGCGTGCGGCATTGGCTTCGTTGGGGAAGTCGCCGAGTTCATCGCGTGCGGCATTCAGCAAACGGTCATACAGCTCCCGACCTTTGGGGGTGAGTGCCGCGCCGCGCTGTTCGATCTCGCCGAAACGCGCGCTGTGGCTGCCACGGGTCTGGTTCTGATCGGTGAAGGCGATCGGCTCGTCCAGCGCCTTGAAACTGGTCTGGCGCAAGAGGATCGGGCACTGCCGGCGCGGCGGGCCTTCGATGACGGCTTTCGGGGTGATGCCATGGGCCGGCATTTGTTCCTGCACGCTGTCGATGTCCAGCGTGCGTGGCGTCAGGTGATTGATGTGCGGGCCTTTGAACGCCACGACGTCGGCGATCAAGCGATGTTGCGCGCTCAACGTCTGATATTGCGCAGCAGTCACCGTAGCGCTGTGATGCCAGCGAAAAGTTTCCAGCGCCTGCAGGACGAATGCCTCGGCCTCGCTTTCATTCAAACCACCTGCGGTTTCAGCTTGCGCGATCAGGCGCAACGCCTCCGAGGTAAAGATCGAACGCTTGGCCAATACCGATTCTGCAAAGGCGCGCAGTTGCGCATCCTCAATCAACTCCAGGCGCAACAACGACGTGAACACCCGAAACGGGCTGACTTGCAGCGCCTCTTCATCCACCGCGCGAAACGCCGTGGAGTGCACCGGTACGCCCGCCGGAGTCAGGTCGTAATAACCCACCGGTTGCATGCCCATCACTGCAAACAGACGGGCGAGGGTGGCCAGTTCCGTCGCAGTACCAACGCGGATGGCGCCATGGCGCTCCATATCCAGCCGCTGAATTTCGCCGGTGCTGTCGAGCTGCCGGGCGATGTCTGGCTGACGTGCAAGCACCTCGCGGTTGGTTTGCTCCACCAGCTCCATCAGTGCACCGTACAGCGGCACTTCTTCGCGGTACATGTCGGACATCGCTTTGGAGAAGCGTTGGCGGATCAGGTCGGGGCTGACGAACGGCTGCACAGTCATGAAAAAAATTCCTGCCACGGTCACGGAATGGATGAGGGAAAAGATCGCAGCCTTCTCGCACGCGGGCAAACGAAGAATCCTACGAACTTCATTCTGCCAACGACTGATCCACCAGTTCGATCCAGTGCATCACCCGCGTGCGTCCGGCGCTGCCCAGATGACTCTGGCAGCCGACATTGGAGGTGACGATCAGCTCAGGGCGGCCACTCTCCAGAGCGTTGAGGCGGTTGTCGCGCAGTTGCCGCGCCAGCAGCGGTTGCGTCAGCGAATACGTGCCTGCCGAACCGCAGCACAAATGGCCGTCGGGCACGGCGGTGAGGTTGAAACCGAGGCGGTTGAGCACGGCTTCCACCGCGCCGCCCAGTTTCAACGCATGCTGCAGGGTGCACGGGCAATGCACGGCAATCCGCCGCTCGCTCGCCGCGCAGACTTTTTCCAGCGGTTCCCGATCGAGTATCTGCACCAGATCCAGCGTCCGCTCGCTGATTTCCCGGGCCTTGGCCGCATACACCGGATCGTCTTCCAGAAAATGCCCGTAATCCTTGATGAATGCGCCGCAACCGCTGGCGGTCTGCACAATCGCTTCGGCGCCGTTTTGCAGGTGCGGCCACCAGGCATCGATGTTCTGCCGGGCGCGGTCGAGGCCTTTGGCTTGCGCGTCGAGGTGATAGTCCAGCGCGCCGCAACACCCGGCCTCGGCCACCGGGATGACACTGATGCCCAAGCGATCCAGCACCCGCGCCGTCGCGTCATTGGTATTTGGCGATAACCCCGGCTGTACGCAGCCTTCAAGCAACAACACCTGCCGGGCATGGCGCGGGGCAGGGCGCAAACCGGAAAACGGCAGATGCTGCGGCAGTTTGCTTTCCAGCAAGCGCGGCAGCAGCGGGCGAAACGTCGTGCCCACCCGCAGCAAGCCTTTGAACAACCCCGGATTCGGCGCCAATGCGCGCAACCCTTCGCGCAATAGGCGTTGCGCGGCCGGACGTGGCACCGCGTGATCGACCACCGCGCGGCCGATGTCGAGCAGGTTGTGATAGTCGACGCCGGACGGGCAGGTGGTTTCGCAGTTGCGGCACGACAGGCAGCGGTCCAGATGCAGTTGTGTCTGCGCCGTCGCGGGTGCGCCTTCGAGCACTTGCTTGATCAGGTAGATGCGCCCGCGCGGGCCATCGAGTTCATCACCGAGCAACTGATAGGTCGGGCAGGTCGCGTTGCAAAAGCCGCAATGCACGCAGGTGCGCAGAATCTTTTCTGCCTCGGCGGCGCGGGGCAACTGGCGCGATTGTTCGCTGAGGGTGGTTTGCATGGCTAGAACTCCGCGTACATGCGCCCGGGGTTGAACAGCCCTTGCGGGTCGAGTTGCGCCTTGAGTTGTCGGTGATAGCGCAGCAGTGTCCAGGCCAGCGGCTGGAACGGCGAAGAGCTGGCGCCGTGGGTGAAGCAGGTGGCATGGCCGCCGAGTTCCTGAGCAAGAATATGTAAGTGCTCGACGTCGGATTTTAGCCAGCGTTGCGCGCCGGCCCAGTCGATCAGTTGCTCGCCGGGCAGATCCAGCGGCCCGAGATTGTTCGGCAACGACAAGCGCCACAGCGGCAAACCTTCGTTGAAAAACGCAAGACGCTGCTCATTCAGATCCCGCCAGAACCCTGAATCCAACGGCTCACCCCCGAGGCGTTGATGCGCCGCCGTCACCGAACCTTCGCCGCCCTCAAGCCGCAAATACAGGCTCTGGCCATCGTGGCACGCGGCGCTGATCGGCAACGGTTGCTGACCCCATTCGGCAAGCTTCGCCAGCGCCCGCGCGCATTCCATGTCGAGGCGAATGCTCAGGCACTGGCGCGGTTTCGGCAGGACTTTCAGCGACACTTCGGTGAGCACGCCGAGGCAGCCGTAACTGCCGGCCATCAACCGCGACAGGTCATAACCGGCGACGTTCTTCATCACTTCGCCGCCGAAACGCAGGTGCTGACCGAGGCCGGTGATGACTCGGGTGCCGAGGACGAAGTCGCGCACTGAGCCAGACCACGGCCGTCGTGGCCCGGACAACCCCGTGGCGATCATGCCGCCGACGGTGGCGCCTTCACCGAATGCCGGCGGCTCGCACGGCAACATTTGTCCAACAGCGTCCAGCGCCGCGAGGAGTTCGGACAACGGCGTGCCGGCGCGCGCGGTGATCACCAGTTCGGTCGGTTCATAACGGACGATGCCGCAGTGGGCGCGGGTATCGAGCACTTCACCGGCTACTTCGCGGCCGAGAAAGGCTTTGCTGTTGCCGCCCTGAATCTTCAACGGAGTGGCGTTGGCCCGCGCTTCGTTGACCTGATCAAGCAAGGCGCCGGCGGCATCGACGTCAGCCATCAGAAACGCTCCAGTTCGGGGAACGGCAATTGCCCGGCGTGAATGTGCATGGCACCGAATTCGGCGCAGCGGTGCAGGGTCGGAATGTTCTTGCCGGGATTGAGTAGGCCTTGTGGGTCGAACGCGGCTTTTACTGCGTGAAACAGACTCAGTTCGTCGTTGTTGAACTGCGCGCACATCTGGTTGATTTTCTCGCGGCCGACGCCGTGTTCGCCAGTGATGCTGCCGCCGACCTGCACGCACAGTTCGAGGATCTTGCCGCCCAAGGCTTCGGCGCGGTGCAGTTCGCCGGGTTGATTGGCGTCGAACAGGATCAGCGGGTGCATATTGCCGTCGCCGGCATGGAATACGTTGGCCACGCGCAATCCGTATTCTTCGCTGAGGCGGGCGATGCCTTGCAAAACCCCGGGCAATTCGCGGCGCGGGATGGTGCCGTCCATGCAGTAATAGTCCGGTGACAAACGACCGATGGCCGGAAAGGCATTTTTGCGCCCGGCCCAGAAACGCACGCGCTCGGCTTCGTCGCGGGCCTGACGCACTTCGGTGGCGCCGGCCGCGGTCATGACCTCGCGCACCCGTTGGCAATCATCGTGGACATCGGCTTCGACACCATCGAGTTCGCACAGCAGAATCGCCTCGGCGTCGACCGGGTAACCGGCGTGGATGAAATCTTCGGCGGCGCGAATGGCGAGGTTGTCCATCATCTCCAGACCGCCGGGAATAATCCCCGCCGCGATGATTTCGGCGACGGCGCGGCCGGCCTTTTCCACTGAATCGAAACTGGCCAGCAGGACTTTCGCGACCTGCGGTTTGGGCAGCAGTTTGACCGTGACTTCGGTGATGATCCCCAGCAAACCTTCGGAGCCGGTGAACAGCGCGAGCAAATCGAAACCCGCTGAATCGAGGGCGTCCGAACCGAGGGTCAGGCGTTCGCCTTCGATGGTCAGCACTTCGATTTTCAGCAGGTTGTGCACGGTCAAACCGTACTTGAGGCAATGCACACCGCCGGCATTTTCGGCGACGTTGCCGCCGATCGAACAGGCGATCTGCGAGGATGGATCCGGCGCGTAATACAGGCCGAAGGGCGCCGCTGCCTGGGAGATCGCCAGATTGCGCACCCCCGGCTGAACCCGCGCGGTGCGCGCGGCCGGGTCGATGTGCAGGATGTTGTTGAAGCGCGCCATCACCAGCAGCAAGCCTTGCTCCAGCGGCAAGGCGCCGCCGGACAACCCGGTGCCGGCACCACGGGCAACCACCGGGACGTTTTTTTCATGGCAGAGTTTGAGCAGGATTTGCACTTGCTCAAGTCGTCGGGGCAGGGCGACCAGCATCGGCGTGGTGCGGTAGGCGGAGAGACCGTCGCATTCGTAGGGTTTGAGTTCTTCCTCGCGCCACAGAATATCCAGATCAGGCAGCGCTTGCTGCAATGCCTTGAGGAATTCGGCCTTGTTCACCTGCGGCAACGGACCGTCGAGGCGCTCGTCATAAAGAATGTTCATCTCGACCTACCGATTTCTCGCGTGATCGTTCCCACGCTCTGCGTGGGAACGCCTCTAGGGACGCTCCGCGTCCAGTGACGCGGAGCGTCACGGGCTGCATTCCCACGCAGAGCGTGGGAACGATCAGGGGCAGGGGCAGAGTGCATTGTCATCTTTGGCTCCCCAAAAACTCGCGATACAGGCGCGCAGTATTCCCCGGCTGTTCAACCATCGGCATGTGCCCGACGTGATCCCAGACATCCACACGCAAATTGGCGATGCCCTTGCTCCACACCGGCACGCTGCTGACGTCGATCAGCCGATCCTTGCGCCCCCAGAGCAACAGCGCCGGGCACTTGATGTCGGCCAGTTTCGGCTCCATCGGCGGGCTGGCGCGAAAATCGCGGAAGATCTCTTCCAGTTCATCGCGTTGTTGTTCGTAGCGCTGGGCGATGGCGTCCAGCACCAATTTGGGTACCCATGGTGGCGTGGCCATGGTCATCGCGTAGAACTGCTGGAACTCTTCCCGGGAATTGATCAGAAACGGGTTATGCCCGCGCGCTAGATGCCGCTCCATGTCGCTGGCCTCAGGCGCGGTGACGCCGGCCGGATCGATCAGCGCCACCGAAGCGATGCGATCCGGATAAGTCGCCGCCAGCCACGCGGCGATGTAGCCGCCCATCGAGTTGCCGATCACATGGACTTTCTCCACGCCGCAAACGTCGAGCAACTGGATCATGCGTTTGGCCTGCAACGGAATGTCGTAGCCGCCGCCCGCCTTGAAGCCGGTTTCACCATGGCCGGCGAGGTCCGGGATGATCACCCGATACTGGCGCACGAAGTGCCGGGAAAAGCGCAGCCACAGGTTCTTGTCGGCGCTGTAGCCATGCAGCATCAGAATCGCGCTGGCCGCTTCATACGGCCCGCCCTGCCAAGTCGAGACGGTCATCTCGGCGATCGGCACTTCGATCTTGTGCAATTTGTACAACTTGGCCTCGATGGCCATGTTCAGGTCGTACAGCCAATGACCGACCGCCGGATAACTCAACCAGCTCCAGGCCACGAAAACCGCGAGGGCGACAAACAGCAAAAGCATCGACGTCTTCCTTTTACGTGTTCAGGACAGAATGTGGTCGGCCGGTTTCAGCGCTCGGGTCAAGCGGTGGTAGCTGAAACTGAAGCCGGGAAACATCGCGATCACATGACCGCTCTTGCTTTGATACCAACTGTGGCAGCCGCCGGACTTCCAGACCGTGCGCTGCATTTCCCGATGAATCATCTCAGTGTAGGTACGTTCCGCTTCACGGCGCACTTCGATGCTGCGCAGACCCTTCGCCTGCACGGTACGAATGCAGTCAAGGATGTAGTTCATCTGCGATTCGATGATGAACAGCGCCGAGGTGTGCCCAATGCCGGTGTTCGGGCCGGTGACGATAAACAGGTTGGGAAAGTCCGGCAGACTGGTGCCCAGATAGGCGCGCGGGTATTGCGCCCAGACCTCTCTGAGTTGCACGGCGTTTTTTCCGCTGACCGGGTAGGAAATCACCCCGTCGGTGGCGTCGTAACCGGTCGACCAGACGATCAGATCAACATCGATGTGCTGACCGTCCTCGGTGTTGATCCCGGTTTCGTCGATGGACGCAATGCCTTGCTCGCGGGTATGCAAGGTGACGTTGGCGCGACTCAGCGCCGGGTAATAGGTGCTGGACACCAGCACCCGTTTGCAGCCGATGGTGAAGTCCGGGGTGAGTTTTTCTTGCAGCGCCGGGTCTGGCACCTGGCGTTTGAGGAAGCGCAGGGCGTGCTGCTGGACCATGTGAATCGCCGCTTTCGAGTATTTGAACGCGATGACCCGGGTTTCGAATTGCCAGTAAATCAGCCAGCGCAACAGCTGGTAGGCTGGTTTCAGACCGAGCAGCCAGCGTTGCAGCGGCCCGAACTGACGATCGGCGCGGGGTAGCACCCAGTGTGGCGTGCGCTGAAACACGTGCAGGTGATCGACTTGCGGCGCAATCGCCGGAATCACCTGCACCGCACTGGCACCGCTGCCGACGATGGCCACGCGTTTAGCGCGGTAGTCGTAGCTGTGATCCCAGTTGTTCGTATGAAACGTCTTGCCTTGAAAGCGATCCTGGCCGGGAAAGTGTGGGATGACCGGTTGGCTCAATGGTCCGGTGGCATTGATCAGGAACTGCGCATAAAAGGTGCCTTTGCTGGCGGTGTGCACAGCCCAGCGTTTTTCTGTGTCGTCCCATTCGACGCGCTCGACATTGGCCTCCAGCTCCACGCGCTTACGCAAACCGAACTGCTCGATGACATGCTCGGTGTAGCGCTGCAGTTCGGCCTGTCCGGCGAACATCTGCGACCAGCGGTACGGCGCGAACGACAGCGAATACAGCGGCGACGGCACGTCCACCGCCGCGCCGGGGTAGGTGTTCTGGCACCAGGTGCCGCCAAAGAAGTCCCGTCGCTCCAGCAGGCGAAAATCGTCGATCCCGGCCTTGAGCAGGTTGACCGCAGCACATTGACCGCCAAAACCGCTGCCGATGATCAACACGTGATAGGTGTGCATGGGTCTCCTTCTTATAGTTTTTTTTCCATTTTGCTCCTTTCATGTATAGCCAAATATTTGCCCTGTGTGCGGTCCTGATGTCGCGCTATTCAGCCCGCTGGCCGGTGATGGCTATTTAACGTCGCCCTGTTAGACTTCCAGCACATCCGTCCTGCGGTGTGCGTGATCGAGGTCCTTATGGGAAATACCGGAGGAAAGGGACTTTCATTGGCCAGGAGGCTTTATACGTCGCGCATCCTCGGGTTGATTCTGGGGCTCGTGTGCGTGAGCGTGTCGATGTACTCGCTCGATCCGCCGCTGTGGGTCTGGGCACTGATGTTCTTCAACGGCCTGGTCTGGCCGCATCTGGCGTTTCAATGGGCACGCCGCGCCCGGGTTCCTTACCACGCTGAACACCGCAATCTGTTGATTGACGCTTTTTTCGGCGGCTTTTGGCTTGCCGCCATGCATTTCAATCCGCTGCCCACTGCCACGACCATTTCGATGATGGCAATGAACAACGTCGCAATCGGTGGTTCACGTTTTCTATTGGCAGGCTCTGCGGCGCAGTTGCTCGGGGTCGGCGTCGGGCTGGTGGTGTTTGCTCCGGCATTCATTCCGCAAACTACGCCTGCACAAATGTACGCCTGTTTCCCGTTACTGCTGCTGTACCCCTTGGCGCTGGGCTGGATCTGCTTTCGTCAGGCCTACACGCTTGGCTTGCATAAACGCGAATTGCTCGCCTTGAGCCGCACCGACAGCCTGACCGGGCTGCTCAATCATGGCGCCTGGAAGGATCAACTGGAGATCGCTTTTCAGCGCTGCAAGCGGCAGAAGCAGGGCGCTGCAATTGCGTTGATTGACATCGATCACTTCAAGGCGATCAACGACACTTACGGCCACGTTGCGGGCGACATCGTGTTGCGCCAGTTGAGCAAGTTACTTAAACAAAACCTGCGGGCGACGGACGTTGCCGGGCGTTATGGCGGTGATGAGTTCTGCGTGATTTTGCCGGATCTGCCGCTGTTCAACGCCGCGCAAGCCATGGAGGCGTTGCGTGAGCGTTTTGCGATTCTGGGGTATGAGCAGAATCCGGCATTGAAGGTCAGTTTGAGCATCGGCCTGGCGGCGTACGATCCGGCGCACACCGACGCAACACGCTGGCTCAATGATGCCGATCAGGCGTTGTACGAAGCCAAGGCCAGCGGGCGTAACCGGGTGATCTGCAATTGCGATGACAAGTCCCGGCAGACGTTACTGGATTCGGTTTGACCGCTACACCGTAGATCCCCTGTGGGAGTGAGCTTGCTCGCGAAGGCGTCCTGCCAGGCTGTATCAATGTTGACTGATCCACCGCTTTCGCGAGCAGGCTCGCTCCCACAGGGGGTTGTGTGTTGTCGGTTAGATCAGTGTCGCATTCGGTGTAGAGCCTCGCGCCGATGTCGGGTACGGTTAAATCCCCCCCGACGCGAAACAAGGATCGCTTCATGACGTGCTCATTTTCTCGCTCCCTGCTGGCCGCTAGCCTCGGCTTGTCTCTCGCCTTCTCGGCTGCCTACGCCTTTGCCGAACCGCACAAACAAGTGCTCGCTGATGCCGAGCAATACCAGCCAGAAGCGCTGAAATTGCTGGAACGGCTGGTCAATATCGACTCCGGTTCCGGTTACGAGCCAGGCCTCAAGCAAGTCAGCGACATCGCCATCGATGAGTTGAAAAAACTCGGCGCGACCATCGAACTGGTGCCGAACACGCCGGAAAAATCCAACCATGTACTGGCGACGCTGAAAGGCACCGGCAAGGCGAAAATCCTCCTGATGGCGCACATGGACACGGTGTTCAAGGAAGGTTCGGCGGCCGAGCGGCCGTTCCACATCAAGGACGGCCGCGCTTACGGGCCAGGGGTGATGGATGACAAGGGCGGCATCGTCGCCGGGATCTATGCACTGAAAGTCCTGAAAAACCTCGACTTCAAGGACTATGCGCAAATCACCTTCCTGCTTGATGCCAGCGAGGAAACCGGCTCGGACGTCGCCACCGATCTGATCAAGAAAACCGCCAAACAGCACGACGTGACCCTCAACCTTGAGCCGGGCCGCCCGGCCGATGGCCTGGTGGTGTGGCGCAAGGGCAGTGCGACGGCGCTGGTCGAGGTCAAGGGTAGAGCCGCACACGCCGGCGTCGCCCCGGAACTGGGGCGCAACGCCGCGATGGAAGCGGCGCACCAGATTCTGCAGTTGGGCAAACTCGGCGATGAGGCGAAGAAGACCACCATCAACTTCACCGTGCTCAAGGCCGGCGACCGCACCAACGTGATTCCCGATCAAGCCACCGCCAAGGCCGACGTGCGCGCGGCGGTGCCGGAGGAGTTTGACCGGATCGAAAAGGATCTGGCGCGGGTGTCGCAGGACAAGTTGATTGCTGAGACGGAAGTGAAGACTTCATTGCAACGCGGCTTGCCCCCGATGCCGCAAACGCCTGAGTCGGATCGCCTGATGGCGATGGCTCAAGGGATTTATGGCGAGATTGGTCGCAAGTTGACCGAGGAGGGCAGTGGCGGCGCGGCGGATGCGAGTTTGTCTGCCGGGGTTGGCACGCCGACGCTGGATGGTTTCGGGATTGTCGGCGGCAATATCCACACGCCGGAGGAATACGCCGAAGTAGCGAGCGTGGCGCCGCGGATTTATCTGTTGTCGCGGATGATTATGGAGTTGGCCAAACCGCGGTGAGTGGGTTTGTGGTGTGACTGATGCGGGTGGGGTGTCAGGTGCATTTGCCCTGACCCTAACCCTCTCCCAGAGGGAGAGGGGACTGACCACGTTGTTTGTGATTAACACGGCGACCTGAAAGATTAACTTTGAATTCAAAATCGGATTCAGCGCGGTGTCACAAGTCGACGAAGCTCCCGAGCATCCCCCAATCGGTTCCCTCTCCCTCTGGGAGAGGGCTAGGGTGAGGGGCTTTTGTGGGAAAAATGGAAGTCGCGAACGGCGTACAAAAAATACCGAAAAGTCCGACAGAAGCGCTCATTGCGGCCGTTGAGCGCGGCTCTTATAGTCTCGGCTCGCAGAAAAATCTGCGACGATCTTGGCCGGTCGAATACAGCACCTGACCCCTATTTGGAGTGAACTCTATGACCGACCAAGTAATGCCCCGCTTCCTCCCCATCGACACCTACGACGCCGAATCCCCGGTGCTCTTCCTCAACACTCATTCAGAACTCAGCGACATGGCCGCCTGTGCGATGCACCGGTTTGTGGTCGTGCGCGATCTGGCCGACACCTTTGCCAGTCTCAACCTCAAGGGCATTTCCGATTGTGATCTGACACGGGTGACCAGCGCGGTGCATCTGTTGATGCGCGAGGGCTGTGCGATTTTGAATGTGATTCAGGCGCGGGCGGTGCAGCGGGAGGAGGCTTACAAGACGCCGGTTTAGCGGTGTAGCGGCTGTTGCTATCGCGAGCAGGCTCACTCCTACAGTAGATCTTTAGTGCACACAGCATTTGTGTTCAACACTGATCAATTGTAGGAGTGAGCCTGCTCGCGATGGCGTCAGCCCGGCCAACCCATCACTCCTTGACGCTCATGTATTCCTTGGCCCAGAGAATGTATTCCTCCGGCTGTGTATAGGTGTGCGTCAACTCGGTCGCGCTCAGGTCGGAGGCCTGGGTAAAGATCTGCCGCTGTTCACGCAAGCTGTCATACGTCGCTTTGATCGCCGCAAAGTAAGCGCCATGGCCATCGATGGTCACGCGTACACCGAGTTCGGCCAGACGTTTGTCGTCGCGCAGCGCCGGGTTGCCGTAGGTCACCAGCATCAGCGGTACGGTCAGGTGTTCGGCGATTTGCTCAAGCTGATCGAAATCCTGAATCCCGACCATGCAGATGCCGTCAGCCCCGGCCGCCTGGTACTGGCGAGTGCGGCTGATGATTTCCTGGTTCGGCAGAATGCCGGCGTTGGTACGGGCGATGATCGCCATTTCCGTATCAACCCGGGCTTCCAGCGCCGCGCGGATCTTGCCGACGCCTTCGGCAACGGTGATCAGGTCGGTGGATTTGCGCCCGAATTGCGCCGGGAGCAAGGTGTCTTCGATAGTCAGGGCGGCGACGCCGGCGCGCTCCAGCTCGACGATGGTGCGCATCACGTTGAGGGCGTTGCCGTAGCCGTGGTCGGCGTCGGCGATCACCGGCAATTGGGCGACGCGGCCGATGCGGGTGGCCTGTTCGGCGAACTCGCTGAGGGTGATCAAGGCAAAGTCCGGGGCACCGAGCACCTGCAACGAGGCCACGGAACCACCGAGGATGCCCACTTCAAAACCCAGGTCAGCAGCAATGCGCGCGGACATGGGATCGAACACCGACGCGGTGTGGTAGCAGGTGTCGGAGGCCAGCAGTTGACGGAAGTTACGGCGCAAATCTTGATGGGAAAGCCTGGTCATACGAGTTCCACCAATACAAAGGAATGGAAGGGCTTGAACAAAGGTGTCAACGCCGAAGAATGAAAAGGCTATCACGCGAATGGGTCAAGGATCATGACGAATTTGCAAGGGACAGGTTGTCGCGGACTCTTTTGCTGAAAGGATTTACCTTTTTGCGGTGGTGACCGTCAGGCCGCCACCGCCTGTTGCTGTTGATTGGGCAGCATCACCGCGCGTACCGAATTGCCCGGTTGCAGTTGCAGGCGCTTGGCGGTGAGGCGGTCGATCACCAGGCTGCTGCCGACCCGGCGGGCGCGAGCGACGGTGATGCGGCAGTTCTCCAGACGGCGGTTGTGAATCAGCCACAGCGGCGCCTGTTCGTCGGGGCTGCCGAGGCTCAGAGCCAGCTCGACGCTCTCGCGCACGGTGCGGATATTGCGCACGGGCGCTTCGATCACCGGGCCGCCGTCGAAGATGTCGATGTAGCCTTTGTGGGTAAACCCTTCGGCCTGGAGGATCTTCAGCGCCGGCTCGGTATTCGGGTGCGCCTGGCCGATTGCCGCCTGGGCCTGTTCAGTGAGCAGGCAGGTGTACAGCGGCTGGCGCGGCATCAGTTCGGCGATGAACGATTTGTTGCCCAGCCCGGACAAGTGGTCGGCATGGCTGAAGTCCATCTGAAAGAAATGCCGGCCCAAGCTGTCCCAGAACGGCGAACACCCGTGTTCATCGGCACTGCCGCGCAGTTCGGCAATCATCTTCTCGCCGAACAAGTGCGGGAACTCGGCAACGAACAGCAATCGCCCCAGTGACAACAAGCGGCCATTGCTGCCGTGGCGCTGATCATGGCCGAGAAACAGCGAGCACAGCTCCGATTGGCCGGTGAGTTCGTTGTTGAGAAACAGTGTCGGGATCTGCCGTTGAATGCCCAGATTCGGCGCCGAACTCACCGTCAATCCGACCCGATAGTTGTACCAGGGTTCGCGCAGGCCGACCGCCCCGGCCAGAGCGCTGACGCCGACCACGCGCATGTCGTCGTCTTCGAGCACAAACAGATAATCAGCGTCGGCGCGTTCCACCTGTTCGGCGAACGCCCGTTGCGCCCAACGGACCCTGTGGGACAGGCGATCTTCGTTGGCCGGCAGGGTGGTGAACCCCGGGCCGGCCTGTTGTACCAGCGCGAGCAAGGCAGGCAGGTCGCTGACTTTGACCGGACGGACAATCATGCTGTAACTCCTTCTGCGCGCCTGTTCGGGCACTGTCGTTGACTGCGCAACCGGGCGGGTTTCACAGGGCAATCAGCCGGATCGGGCTGCCATCGGTCACGTTCAGCGCCGCACACATTGCAGGGGTGAGGGACAACGGTTGATCGGGTTGGTAATCGAGTTCGGCCATGATCGATCGGAAGCCGTGCAGCGTGTCGTTGCTCAGCAGATAACGACCGCGGGCATCGATTTGGGGTTTTTGCTGCACCGTTGCCGTCTGGCTGCGGGCGATCGAACGAATGTTGCTGGTGCGCGCATACAGGGTCGGGCCGGCGTCGAACAAGTCGATGTAGCTGTTGGTTTCGAAGCCTTCACGCTCGAGGATGTCGAACGCTTCCTGGCCATCCGGGTGGATGCGCCCGATGCAGTCCTGCGCGGCTTGCGGCAGCATCGGCACGTAGATCGGATATTGCGGCATCAGTTCGGCGAGAAACGTGCGGCTCTGCAGCCCGCACAGGCGTTCGGCTTCCGCGTAGGGCAGGTCGAAGAAGTGTTTGCCCAGCGCATCCCAGAACGGCGAATGGCCTTGCTCGTCGCTGTAGCCGACCAGTTCAGTAATCACCGCTTCGGCAAAGCGCCGCGTGTGAGCGGCGATGAACAACAGGCGCGCCCGTGACAGCAACTCGGAAAACGGCGTGCGCACCAGATTGGCGTCGATGTGAAAACCGCGCAGCAACGTGTGGCCGCTGAGGTCATGGCACAGCGACAGCGCCGGTACGCCGTGTTCAATGTTCAGTTCGCGGGATGCACTGGTGAAATGGCGATTGCGCAGACTGTAGAACGGCTCGTCGAAGCCCGCCGTCGCCAGAATCTCCGAGCAGCCAACCAGACGCTGGTCGTCCAGGTCTTCCAGCACAAAGAAGTAATTCTCCGGGCCGTGGGCCGCCGCTGCGCTAGCGAACGATGCACATGACGCGGCGATTTTTGCGCGCAGGCGTTCGCTGTCGTCCGGCAGGGAAGTGACGCCCACCAGACTGTCGCGGGCCAATTGTTGTAGCTGGGGCAGGTCAGTCTGTTCGACTGGGCGTAAGACCAGCATGGATGTACTCCTGTATCAAAAGGTTCGGCGATGTCGCCAAACCTGACTATCACTGTCGGTGTCCACGCGATAAATCGGCGGTCGCCTGATTTGTTGTCAGACGCCGCTCTTTTTCTTGTCAGCCGTTGCTCGGGTCAGGCAGCGCAGTACTGGCGCCGAGTTTATTCAGGAAGAACAGATACACCAGGCCCAGGGCAATCCAGATCAGGCCGAGCTTCTGCGCATCGACGCCCATGTTGTACATGATGGCCGCGACGATGATGAAGCCGATGACCGGGCAGATCAGGTGACGCACCACCTGGCCGGACTTCTGCCGACGCCAGTAGTAGTTGATCACTGTCAGGTGCAGCAGCATGAAGCCACTGAGCGCGCCGAAGTTGACCAGCGAGGTCAGGGTGTCGACCGAGTTGATGAACAGGTAGCAGATCACCAGCGACAGCACCGCCACCAGATAAATGCTCAGGTAAGGCGTGTTGTGTTTCGGGTGCACCTTGGCCAGCACTTTCGGCAACTTGCCGTCGCGGGCCATGCCGAACAGCAGGCGCGAGACAGCGGCTTGCGAGGTGATCGCTACAGCCACGCCCCAGGCCAGCGCCGTCGCTACAGCGGTCAGGGTCGCCAGCCAGCTGCCGGCAGCGATTTCGGCGATTTCATAGAACGCAGTGTCAGCGGATTTGAAGCCCATGCCTGCCGCCAGGTCGGTGGCGATCCAGGTTTGTGCAACGAAAATCACCCCCATGACTACCAGCGTGATCAGCGCCGCTTTACCGACGCTCTTGCCCGGATCGCCCTTGATTTCTTCAGCGAGTGTCGAGATCGCATCGAAGCCAAGGAACGACAGCACCGCAATCGACACCGCTTGCATCAGCAGGGCGAAGTTAAAGGTTTCCGCGTGATACAGCGGCGCCAGGGTCAGCTCGCCGTTGCCGCCACCGTTGTGCAGGGCATTCCAGGCGTAGAACAGGAAGATCCCCAGCACCACCAGTTGCGCGAGCAGGAAGATGATGTTCATCCGTGCGGTGAAGGTGATGCCGCGCAGGTTGACGAAGGTCGCGCTGACCAGAAACGCCAGAATAAAGCCGACTTTCGGAATGTCCGGGTACAAATGGTTGAGGGCCATCGCCGCGTAGACGTAGAGCAGCGGCGGGATCAGCAGGTAATCGAGCAGCATCAGCCAGCCGGCGATAAAGCCGACGTGTTGATTGAGGCCACGCTGCGCGTAGGAATAGACCGAACCGGCAATCGGAAAAGCCTTGGCCATGCTGCCGTAACTCAGCGCGGTGAACAGCATCGCCACCATGCCGATGATGTACGCCAGCGGCACCATCCCCGGTGCCTCGGCGTTGACGTAGCCATACACACCGAACGGGGCGATGGGGATCATGAAGATCATCCCGTATACCACCAGGTCGGTCAGCGTCAGGCTACGTTTCAACTCTTGCTTGTAGCCGAATTCTTCAATTTCCATGAAGCGCAACTCCTTGTCAGCCAGTCGGTCGTTTTAGTTGTTATCGATCCATCGTTTACAGCGTCAGCAGTCTTTCATTCATTACAGCAAAGGCGCGAGGTATCCGGCCCAGCGCGATACGGCTTCGGGGCTGCGCAGCAAATCGTTGCGCACCTCGATCAGCACCGAGTCGAGGCCACGGGCATCGCCGTGCACCGGCACGGTCATGTCGCCCAGCGGATCGATCTTGTACGGCTGATTACCGGCCACTTTCAGCGGGAGTTCGCCGAGGCCGTCGAGCAGGCGTTGCGCGTAGGCCTTGGCCTGACCGAACAGCACGCCGGCCTCCAGCGGTCGCGGCTGGCCGTAAAACACCGGGGTGAAACTGTGAATCCCCACCACACGCACCGCTTGGCCCTGAGCAACACGTTCGTCGATCAACGTTTGCAAGCGCGTGTGAAACGGTTTGAACAAGGTCCGGCGGCGGTACTCGCGGGTGGCTTCGTCCAGCTCGCGGTTACCCGGCACCTGATAGATTTCGCTCTGCGCCGGAATGCTGTCCGGGGCGTGGCGTGGCCGGTTCAGATCGATCAGCAGGCGTGAATAATTGGCGCTCAACAGGGTTGCGCCGAGCCTTTCCGATAACTGTTCGGCGAGTTGCAGCGCACCAATGTCCCAGGCGATGTGTTCAGCGGCGGCGGCCTCGTCCAGGCCCAGATTGTTCAGGGCCTCGGGGATGTAGCGGCTGGCGTGCTCGCACACCAGAATCAACGGGTGCGTCGAGTCGGCGCGGCTCAGGTTGTAGGCCGGTCGGGTGTACAACCCCAGCTCGGCGGATTCAGTACAGGCGTGCATAGTGCTCACACAAGTCAGCGGGCGAGAGCTGTTCCGTCAGCGCCAGTTCCTCGGTTTTCAGGGCGTAGTAAGTGTCGAGCAGCGGCTTGGGCAGCCATTCGGTGAAGGCGCCACTGTTGCGCAGGCAATCCAGCGCCTGGGCCAGCGAGGCGGGCAGGGCGACGATGCCCCGGGCCTTGCGTTGCTCGTCGTTGAGTGAATCGGGAATTTCGTTGGTGATGGCGTTTAGCGTCAGACGCTGTTCGATGCCCAGACGTCCGGCGATCAGCAGCGCGGCCATGGCCAGATGCGGCGAGGCGGTGGCGTCCATGGCGCGGAATTCGAGGTTGAACTGCTGGGTCACGGATTTGCCACCGAGGCTCACGGTCGGGCAGATGCGCAGCGCCGCTTCGCGGTTCTGTTGGCCCAGACAGGCGTAGGACGCGCTCCAGTGATGCGGTTGCAAGCGCTCGTACGACACCGGCGTCGGCGCGGTGAACGCGCACAGGGCTGGCAAGTAATGCAGGATCCCCGCCGCCCAATGCTGGCCAAGACTCGACAGACCGTTGCTGGTACCGGGGTCATAGAGCATTGGCTGGCCGGCCAGATCGAGCAGGCTGACGTGTAGATGCACGCCGTTGCACACCGCATCCGCCGCAGTTTTCGGCGCGAAGCTCAGGTCGAGGCCCATTTGCCGGGCAATCTCGCGGGTGATCTCGCGCACATTGACGGCGCGATCGGCCGCCGCCACACCGAGCGTCGGGCGGCAGGTGATTTCGTATTGGTGCTTGCCGTATTCCGGCAGAAACATTTCCGGCTCGACACCGCCGGCGCGCAAGGCGCTGAGCAGCCAGCCGCCGAATTCGGCACCCTGACGCTGAGCCTCGAGGGAGAACGCCAGATGTTCGGCGAAACCGGCGTGCAGATTGAATTCGTGTTCGAACGCGGCGTTGACCTGCAAGCCCAGCGCATCGCGATATCGCTCGATTTCATCGCGCAACAGCGTACGCGGGCAGGCGCCCCACGGGCGGCCATCGGTTTCGCGGATATCGCCGTGGATGAAATCCAGCGCCGGTGCGTTGACGTCCGGGCCGTTGCCGACGGTGACGCGGCTGCCCAGATCGGGAATCAACCGCAGATCGCCATATGCACCCCACGGATTGGTCGAGGCAATGATGTCCTGCGGCGTCAACGCGCTGTTGGCCGGCACCCAGCCACACCCGGCGGCTTGATAATGCTCCAGTTCATCAGTGGGAAACGAGCGGCCACGGGTGATGCCGATCAGGTCGGTGGTGACCAGCGTGGTCATCGGCAGTGGCGTCAGGCGCGCGCTCATGGCCGCATCTCCTGCAAGCGAGCGAGCACGGTGTCGGTGTCGGTGATCCAGCAGTAACCCTTGATCGCATTCAGGCAGGCGTGATGGCGTTCGGCGCTGTAGGTGGCGCAGGCGTCTTCGACCAGGGTGACCAGATAACCGCGATCGGCGGCGTCGCGCACGGCCATGTCCACGCACTGGTCGGTGACGATGCCGGCGATGATCAAGTGACGGGTTCCGAGGTTGCGCAGCACGTAGTCGATGTTGGTCGAGTTGAACACCCCGGACGAGGTCTTCGGCAGGACGATTTCGTTTTCCACCGGGCTCAGGTCTTCAATGATCCGCGCCTGCGCGCTGCCTTTGGGCAGGTGCATGTCCGAGAGTTTGTGGTCGAGCGAGCGGTCACGGCCATCAGCCGTAAGGCTTTCGATAATGGTGTGCAGTACATTCTGCCGCGCTTCGCGAAAGGCACTGAGCAAACGACGTTGGTTGGGCACCACCTGCATGTGTGCACGGGTCAGGAAGTACTCGGCGTCAGGCCCATTGAGGTGCGCGTCGAACTGCGGTTCGAGCCAGGCACGCTGCATGTCCACCAGCAACAGTGCGGTGTGATCGGTGACAAACGGCAAGTCCCGCGGCGAGCGGTGGGGAAGGCTGAACATCCTTATTTATCCTCCAGCAGGTGGGTGTTGAAGTCATTGCGCAGGGCATCGATGCCTTCCAGGCGATCGGCGAGGTTTTCGGTGCGCAAGGTCAGGCAGGCGATCAGTGCTTCGACCTGAGCCAGCGCTGGCACCATGGTGTCGAACGGCGAAGCCGATTCCACCGGCGCGCTGATGATCAGATCGGCGAGTTCACGCAGCGGCGAGGCATAGATGTCGGTGAACAACACCACGCGCGCGTTGTTGTTTTTTGCCGCGCTGGCGACTCGCAAGGCCTGGGTCTGGTAGCGGCGATAGTCGAACAGCAACACCACATCCTGGCGTTGCAGATCAAACAAACGATCGGGCAGTTGCGCGTTGTCTTCCAGAGCGAAGCAACCGGGGCGCAGCAGGCGCAGGTGATTGAGCAGGTAGGTGGCCATCAGACTGCTGAAGCGCCCGCCGAAGCAATACACCTGATGACGGGCATCGAGCAGCCAGTCGGTGAGAATGCGCACGTCTTCGGGTTGGGTCAGCGATTGGGTTTCGACCAGCAGGCGATGACTGTCGCCCAGATAGTGGCTCCAGGCGTCGTCCCTGTGTTGATGGGCGCGCGGTTGCAACAGCGTGCGCGGCGAGCGCAGGCGGTGGTCCATGTCACTGAGCAGGGCATCCTGGAATTCGGCGTAACCACCGAAACCGAGTTTTTTCACCAGCCGCACGATGGTCGGATCGCTGACGCCGGCATGTTCGGCCAGACGCGCCATCGGCCCCAGACCGTTGCGGGGATACTGATCAAGCAAGGCGCGAACGACTTTGCGCTCCGACGGCGTAAGATCCAGGCCGGGATCGGTGATCAGGTCTCTAAGAGGGGGCATCCGGGCTCCTGCTGGATGAGGGGGTGTTGAATTCGCTTCATAATCCGTCAAAACAGTATTTATGTAACTGACGTTACATGTCTAGTGAATTTTTCAGCGTGTTGAAAAGGCCCCGAAATGGGGCGAGACGCCTGTATAACAAGGGCCACACGGACTTCGACGGGGCTTGTAGTCCATCGCCCACGATAGTGTCAGAGATTGCCGTATTTTTGCTTTTGTCCGCACTTGCCGGGGCGATGCAACAACCCTGCAGCCCTCGGTTTACGGCACAATTGCCGATAGAACGGCTTTGCGCCGCTGTTTTTCATGAAGGCCCACCGGAGCGATCCCTGTGCAGACCACTCGTTTGACATTGATTTGCCATGCGCGAACCGTCGCACAGAAATTGGCGTGTTTTCCTACGAATGAACCTGTTGAAAATAGCCAGCTGGCATCGTGCGAATTGGCCGAGCGTTTCGACGCCGCGCGACGCTTGATTTGCGCGCCGGAGTTGCGCACGCGCCAGACAGCGGCTTGGTTTGGCACCGACGCGCAGATTGATGAGGCGCTGCGCGATTGTGACTGGGGACGTTGGCATGGCCAGTCGATCAAAGCCCTGCAAGCCTCGGAAGACGCCGCGCTGCAGGCCTGGCTGGACGATCCCCACGCCACTCCGCATGACGGTGAGTCAACGGCGCAGTTGTGCCAGCGCGTGGCGACTTGGCTAGCTAACCTGCAAGGCACGTCGGGACATGTCGTGGCGGTGACGCATCCGTTTGTCATCCGCGCCGCGCTGATCCACGTGCTGCGCGGTTCGGCGTTGCATGACATCGATGTCGAACCGTTGTCGCTGCTCGAACTGCGCTTCACCGGGCGCTGGCGCCTGTGTCTTAAAGGAGCTTTGTGATGAAACAACTGCTGGTGATCGGCATCGGTGCCGGCAATCCCGACTACATCACGATGCAGGCGGTGAAGGCGTTGAATCGGGTCGACGTGTTCTTTCTGATGGATAAAGGCCAGAGCAAGGACAAGCTGATCGACCTGCGCCGCGAGATTTGTGAGCGCTACATCGACAACCCTGACTATCGCTTCGTCGAGGCCCACAGTCCGGAGCGCGAACGCGGCGATGTCGACTACGCCGCCAGTGTTGATGAGCTGAACCGCGCCAAGCAGCAGACCTTCGAACGCCTGATCAATGACCAATTGTCTGACGGTCAGTGCGGCGGTTTCCTGGTGTGGGGCGATCCGGCGCTGTACGACAGCACCGTGCGCATCCTCCAGGCGATTCTGGCCTCGGGCGCGTGCGCCTTCGAGTTTGAGGTGATCCCCGGGATCACTAGCGTTCAGGCGTTGGCGGCGCAGCACAAGGTGCCGTTGAACACCATCGGTCGTTCCATCGAAATCACCACCGGGCGGCGTTTGGCGGCAGGGCAGGTGAGTGATGCGGACAGTCTGGTGGTGATGCTCGATGCCGAGGATTCGTATCAGCGGGTGGCCGATCAGCAGACCCGGATTTATTGGGGCGCCTACTTGGGCACGCCGGATGAGATTCTGATCAGTGGCAGGCTGTCGGATGTTGCGGATGAGATCGAGCGGGTGCGCAAGGCGGCGCGGGCCGAGCATGGGTGGATCATGGATACGTATTTGTTGCGCAAGCCTTAGATTTTCACTGGCCGGTAAGGCCCCTTCGCGAGCAAGCTCGCTCCCACAGGGGAACGCATTTCAAAATGTGGGAGCGAGCTTGCTCGCGAAGGCGCCGGAACATTCAACGCACATTTCGAACAGGCAAAAAAACACCCGGTGCAACGCAAGTTGCACCGGGTTTTTTGTTGCCAGCAAGCGGCGGATGTCGTGGATCCGCCATTCACTGTTGAACTCTGGTTATACGCGTTCCAGCGCCAGCGCCACGCCTTGGCCGCCGCCGATGCACAGGGTCGCCAGACCCTTTTTCGCATCACGCTTGATCATTTCATGCAGCAGGGTCACCAGCACGCGGCAACCCGATGCACCGATCGGATGGCCCAACGCGATGGCGCCGCCGTTGACGTTGACCTTGTCCAGATCCCATTGCAGGTCCTTGGCCACCGCCAGCGATTGCGCAGCGAAGGCTTCGTTGGCCTCGATCAGGTCGAGTTGACCGAGGTTCCAGCCAGCCTTGTCGAGGCAGCGGCGAGTCGCCGAAACCGGGCCGATGCCCATGATTGCAGGATCAACACCTGCGTTGGCGTAGGCAGCTATTTTCGCCAGAACCGGCAGACCGAGGGCTTTGGCTTTCTCGGCGCTCATCAAGATGACCGCAGCGGCGCCGTCATTCAGCGACGAAGCGTTGCCGGCCGTGACGCTGCCGTCCTTTTTAAATGCCGGGCGCAGTTTCGCCAGGGATTCGGCAGTGGTGTCGCCACGCGGCTGTTCATCAACCTTGAAGGCAACCGGATCGCCTTTGCGTTGCGGGATCAGGATCGGGGTGATCTCATCGACAAAGCGACCGGCCTCAATCGCGGCGGCGGCTTTCTGCTGCGAGGCTGCGGCGAAGGCGTCCTGCTGTTCGCGGCTGATCTCGTATTTGTCGACGAGGTTCTCGGCAGTGATGCCCATGTGGTAGTCGTTGAACGCATCCCACAGGCCATCGCTGATCATGGTGTCGACGATTTGCGCGTGGCCCATACGCAGACCGGTGCGTGCGCCCGGCATGACGTAGTTGGACAGGCTCATGTTTTCCTGGCCGCCGGCGATGATCACGTCAGCGTCGCCGCAACGGATCGCTTGCGCACCCAGATGCAGGGCTTTGAGGCCCGAACCGCAAACCTTGTTCAGGGTCATTGCTGGCACGGCGTGGGGCAGGCCGGCCTTGATCGCGGCCTGACGCGCCGGGTTCTGGCCGGCGCCAGCGGTCAGCACCTGGCCCATGATCACTTCATCGACCTGCGCACCGTCCAGACCGGTTTGTTCGAGCAACTGGCGGATCACCGCCGCGCCCAGATCAACCGCGGACACGCTGGCCAGGGAGCCCTGGAAACTGCCGATCGCGGTGCGCGTGGCGGCAACAATTACGACGTCTTGCATTTTCGAATTCCTCACTGGGCAGCGAACTGCATTTCCGGTACGTGATCCGGGACGATCAGTTTACCAGCG
>Ga0157373_10000871_pt1 | contig 23357 bp, 26 predicted proteins | sample C65metaG_FD_113460 | JGI IMG/M metagenome (GOLD analysis project Ga0157373, IMG submission 113460) | Corn rhizosphere microbial communities from Kellogg Biological Station, Michigan, USA - C6-5 metaG | ecosystem: Host-associated > Plants > Roots > Rhizosphere > Soil | place: USA: Michigan... | reverse complement strand
TCCACGTCTTCGAGGCGAACATCAAAATGAAAATCACCGGTATCAATTTTTTTATTGACCAACGCGTCAAAAATAAAAGTGTCGTTCGGGCAAGGTGAAAAACCTAAGGTAAAATTCATAATTATATTTATAATTTTTCAATGATCTTTAATAATTCTGTGTTGAGATTTTCAATGGCATTATGCAATTCCCATTTTGATTTATCTCTTTCTCCGACATAATTTGAAATGCTTCGAAGTTGTAAAAAATTTATCTGCTGCTGAAGGCAAACGTAATGAAATGCAGCGCCTTCCATACTTTCAACGTCTGCAGAAAATTTTTCTTCCATCATTTTATTTTGCAAAATATCGTCACCAATTTTATTTACAGTGATTCCTTTTGCATAGGGTAAATTTATTTTTTCTATAACCGGATGATCATTTTTAAGCCAGCCATTTTCAAAAGGAAATTCATTTTCATTCATAAATCCTTTTTCAAAAAGAGAATACAATTTTCCATTTTCTTCTATTCCCAAATCTGCAAAAGTTTCTTCTTTTACCGCTACAACTTCTGATAATTTCAATTGATGATTAAAAGCGCCGGCAATACCAGCCTGAATTGCCAAATCATATTTTTTTGCAAATAATTTTTTGGAAAGATGAAAAACGGTTGATGGAATCCCAACGCCTGTTATCAAAATATCAGCAGAAATATTTTCTTTTAAAAAAGGTTCAATTTCAAAATCAGTTGCAGCAACAATTAATAAATTCATCGGGCAAATTTCGTAATAACATTCGTATTATGAATTCAGCAGTTTACCTTTGCAAAAAATTTGGTTATCGATGTTGTTTTTGACACGTATAGAACACTTTAATGCCGCACATAAATTATTTAATCCACAGTGGAGCAAGGAAAAAAACGAATTAGTTTTTGGAAAATGTGCTAATGAAAACTGGCACGGACACAATTATGAATTGCATGTAACGATCAAAGGAGAAGTGTCTGCTGATACGGGTTTCGTCGTCAATGCAAAAACCTTAAGTTCCCTGATCAAAGAATATGTTTTGGAAAAACTGGATCACAAAAACCTGAATTTAGATGTAGATTTTTTGAAAGGAAAAATGTGTTCAACAGAAAATCTTGCCATAGAAATATGGAAACAATTAATTCCACATTTGCCTGAAGATGTGCATTTGCATTGTATCAAATTGTATGAAACTCCGCGGATATTTGTTGAATATTATGGGGACTGAAAATGATTTGTTTAAATTTAACCGATGAATAAAAGAGTATCTGTTTATAGAAAAGAACATTTCAACGCAGCACATCGCTTGCATAATCCTGCCTGGGATGAACAAAAAAATGATGCAGTTTTCGGGAAGTGCAACAATCCTAATTTTCATGGACACAATTATGAACTGGTGGTGAAGATAACCGGCGAACCCGGTGCTGACACGGGTTTTGTCATTGATCTGAAATTTTTAAGCGATCTTATTAATGAAACCGTTCTTCAGAAACTCGATCATAAAAATCTGAACCTCGATGTTCCTGAATTTTCTAATCTGAATCCAACAGTTGAAAATATTGCAATCGTAATTTATGATTTGTTGCGAAGCAAAATTGATCAGAAATTAGATTTGCAAATCCGTTTGTATGAAACTGAAAAAAATTTTGCTGAATATCCTGTATCCTGATTTTAATTTCTTAATAAAAAACTTTATGGCTTATAAAAAAATTGAACATTACGACGAAGATGTTACAAAAGAACTGATGCAAAATTATCGCAACACTATCCGTTTGATTGGCGAAAACCCAGACCGGGAAGGGCTTTTAAAGACACCTGAGCGCGTTGCAAAAGCAATTCAATATTGCACTCAGGGATATGAGTTGGATGCAAAGGCGATTTTGAATTCGGCAAAATTTCATGAAGAGATCAGCGAAATGGTGATTGTAAAAAATATAGAATTGTACAGCTTGTGCGAACATCACATGTTGCCCTTTTTTGGAAAAGCACATGTCGCCTATATTCCAAACGGATGGATAACAGGATTGAGCAAAATTGCCCGGGTAGTGGATGTTTTTGCAAGAAGGCTGCAGGTGCAGGAAAGATTGACTACTGAAATATTAAATGCGATCCAGGAAACTTTAAATCCCCTTGGAGTGGCCGTCGTTATTGAAGCAGAGCATTTGTGCATGATGATGCGCGGTATTTCAAAACAAAATTCTGTAACTACCACTTCCGCTTTTCATGGCGAATTCGAAAAGCAAAGTACACGCAATGAATTCATTAATTTAATCAAGGCAGATTTAATCAAAAGAAGATAAAATATTTTATGGCACACGCATTTATTTTTCCGGGACAAGGTTCTCAATTTATTGGAATGGGCAAAAATTTATTTAATGAAAATGAACAGGCACGATTGCTTTTTAATGAAGCAAATGAAGTGCTTGGTTTTCCCATTTCTGATGTGATGTTTTATGGAACTGCAGATGAATTGAAACAAACCAATGTGACACAACCGGCAGTTTTTTTACATTCTGTAATTGCTTTTAAAACTTTAGTAGAATCAAAGCCAGACATGGTTGCAGGACATTCTTTGGGCGAATTTTCCGCGTTGGTTGCCAATGGTTGTCTGAGTTTTACGGATGCATTAAAATTGGTTTCGGTAAGAGCACAGGCAATGCAAAAAGCATGTGAAATCAATCCTTCAACAATGGCTGCAATTCTTGGCCTTGATGATCAGAAAGTGGAAGAGATTTGTGCATCCATCACCAACGAAATTGTTGTTCCTGCAAATTATAATTGCCCCGGCCAAATCGTGATTTCCGGTTCGATTAAAGGGATTGAAGAAGCTTGCACTTTATTAAAAGCTGCGGGCGCCAAACGAGCTTTGATACTTCCCGTTGGGGGCGCTTTTCATTCCCCTTTGATGCAGCCTGCAAAAGAAGAGTTATCAGCTGCGATTGAAAACACAAGGTTTAATGCTCCTTTTTGTCCTGTTTATCAAAATGTGGTTGCCAAAGCAGTTACCGATCCTGCTGAAATAAAATCCAACCTGATCGCTCAATTAACCGGGCCTGTAAAATGGACGCAAACCGTTGAGCAAATGATTGCTGATGGTGCTACGGAATTTACAGAATGCGGACCTGGAAAGGTTTTGCAGGGATTGGTTTCAAAAATAAATAAAGAAGTTGCTGTGAATGGAGTTGGATAATTAAAAATTTTATTCTTCTTCGGAATTATTTTAAATTTATGTTCCATTCGTCATAGTTATTAAAATCTTTGAGCTATGCAACATAAATTTTTACTCTCCTTCATTTTTATTGCTTTTTGCCTAAATGGATTCTCACAGAATTCTGCATTTGCAATTACAGGCCAGGCAGCCGGAAATCTAAACTGGACTGATATCAGAAGCGTTGATATGACTTCAGGAAATATCAACTCAGTGCTTTTTGAAAATGGAAAAACGAAATATTTATTTGAGGATGCGGAAACGAACAGAAAGATCGATGAAAATTCTTTAAGAAGCGTTGTAAATACTATTCCAAAAGTTGCAGGACAAGAAATTAATGTAAACAATCCGTCGCCCACTTTTTTGATGAGCGCAGCCATCGCTTATGATCAAAAACACGACAAACTTTTTTTCGCTTCAATGCACACAGGTCAGCTCGTTTGGCTTGATATGCGCGCCGGTAAAGAAGTTCCTTCATTTTATACCATCGAAAAACCTTTGATCGAAAATCAAAATTTTAATGATGACGCTTTGAATATTACCCGTATGACGATGGGTGCAAATGGAAATGGTTTTGCATTGACAAACGACGCCAATCATTTGATCACATTTACAACCGGTAAAAAAATTGTCATCACTGATTTAGGAAACCTGGTGGATGCAGAATCAAACAAAGGAATTTCAATTCACAACAGATGCAGCAGCTGGGGCGGTGATATGGTTGGTGATGCTTTTGGGAAGTTGTATCTCTTTACGGCGAGTCATTTGGTTTTTGAAATTGATCCTGAATCAAGAATTGCAACTTATAAAGGTTTGGTTCAAAATCTGCCTGCTACTTTTTCTGTAAATGGCGCTGCTGTTGATAAAGACGGAAATGTGATCGTGAGCAGTGCCAACACTTTTGACGGATTTTATAAGATGAATATGAAAGATCTGAAGGCCGAAAAATTACCGACACAAGGAAAAATATTTAACGCTTCCGATCTTGCCAGCAGTTATCTTTTAAATGAAAATGAAGCAAAGATGGAAAGTCCTCAATTGCCGCCGATAGATGTGATCGGAAATAAATTTATTTCTATTTATCCCAATCCGGTAAGCGATGGTCAAATTAAAATTTCATTCGATCATTATCTTTCCGGTGAATATAAAATTACACTTGCTGATTTGCAGGGAAGATTGATTGAAAATAAAACAGTTTATATAAAATACCCGGGACAGTTGGAAAATTTCAAATTGAAATCAAAACCAGTAAGAGGACTTTATTTGATCAAAGTAACTGATGCTGCCAATCAAAAAATATTTTCTGATAAAATAGTGATCGAATAAAGTTTCCAGTGGATGAAGAAATAAAAGTGATTTTTATTCTAAAAAAGTGGAAGTTGATTCTCTTGCTAGCACTGCATCATGTCACTTCAGTTTACTCTTGATAAAATTTAAGACAGTAAATAACGATTGTTCTTCTGAAGGAAAAACATTCATTTCAGAAGAAACATGTTTATGATGTGGAAATGTTGAAAGTAGAGGATAATGAGGCGCGTTATCCCATCTAATTATTAGAGAATTGTCGTGATTTTGCCAATGGTATGAATAATCAAACAAAATATTTTCTATAATTATTTCTCTTAAAAAAATAACTGACTGATCTTTAAGAACCACTTTTAATTTTGTTTTGGATAAAGCAGTTCTATGTTGTTGGAATAACACTTCCACTGATAAAATAATATCTTCAAATAAGGCAAGAGTCGAAAACATTATTCAAGACGTAACAGTTTTTGAAGCAATAGTTCCCTTTGTTTTAATTCAGCGTTCCATTCAGCAGCGTCTTCTTCTTTTTCAAAAACTGGTTGTGGCAAGGAATGAAATTTATTGCAGAAATCAAGATAATTAAGGCCATATTTACTTTCCAATTGTTCAGTCATTTTGATGCTCTCAGAAATTTCTTTCAATAATGTTTCCTTTGTCTTCTCCAATGCAAAATCTTCAACAGAAGCAAATCCCATTTGCTGTACCGCTTCATTTAATGCCAATCTTTTATCTGTTACGAGCATATTTTTTTTTGAAAATTAAAATTAAACAAAATGATCCAAAGAAAAGAATTAGAAACTCGATTAAGGAAACTGACGCTATTGTCTCAGAATCAATTTCTTCACCTTCTCCACTCCTTCTGTCGCAAGTTTTTCTATTACAATAAAATCATTTCCTGCAATGAAAGGCGGATTTTTATCGATGATATATTTTGGAATTCCGGCTGGAAGAAAATCGATCAAACCTGCAGCAGGATATACTTGCAGTGAAGTTCCTACCAAAATAAAAACATCAGCAGTAGAAAAGATTTTTGCCGCTTCTTCAATCATTGGAACTGCTTCGCCAAACCAAACTACATGAGGACGAAGCTGAAACCCATCAGGAGCTTTTTGCCCAAATTGAATGTCGTTGCGTATTTCATAAAAAGTGTTTGCATCATTCACACTTCTCATTTTAAAAATTTCACCATGAAGATGAACGACATTTTTCGACCCGGCTCTTTCATGAAGATCATCAATATTCTGAGTGATGACCGTAACATTAAAATCGTTTTGAAAATCTGAAATTCCTTTATGAGCGGCATTGGGAAAAGCTTTCGCAACTTCCTTTCTTCGCTGATTATAAAAATCCAAAACCAGTCCAGGATCTTTTTTCCAACCTTCCGGAGTTGCCACCTGGTACACATCATAGCCCATCCACAAACCATCGCTGTCACGAAAAGTTTTTAATCCGCTTTCAGCGCTAATGCCGGCTCCTGTTAAAACCACCAGATTTTTTTTCAAAATAAATGGGTTTAATTACTGATAAATAATTAGTCATTTCATTTATCAAATATTGAATATGCTAAACCAGTGGATCAATAAATCATTGCGAATCGTATTTTAAACATTCTGCTGTCACTAATTTATTTCTCACTCATCTTCATGATTCGCTTCCATTCATCAGCCGTTACTTTTTGTACAGACAATCTTGAGTTTTTTACCAGCTCCATATTTTCAAATTCAGGCATCGCTTTTATTTGTGCAAGCATTACAGGCTTTTTCAAAGTTTTAACCGGTTTTAAATCCACCACAACCCAGTTTTTATCTTCTGTTGTTGGATCCTGGTAAGCTTCTTTTACAACCATTGCCACACCTACAATTTCCATTCCTTCATTACTGTGATAAAATAACACCTCATCACCTTTTTTCATATCTCTTAGATTGTTTCTTGCTGCATAATTTCTTACGCCATCCCAAAATGTTTTTTTATCCTTCAAAAATTGCTGCCAGCTATACTTAAACGGTTCCGATTTTACAAGCCAGTAATTCATATTTTTTTGTTTATAAAATTTTAAAACATTTTAAAAGTAATTATTTTAAAACCAACCTGATTATTTTTACGTAATTATTCAAAATATTATTCTTTCAATGCCAGGTATTCCATTAACTTTGAAAGATTAATTGCAAACAAAATTATTTCAACAAAACAAATAACTCATGCTAAGCATCTTCCTAAAACCTGTTTTATTGCTTTCAATGCCAGGCGGATCTGAATGGATCTTAATTCTGCTGGTCGTTTTATTATTTTTCGGTGGTAAAAAAATTCCTGACCTGATGCGCGGCATTGGCAAAGGAGTTAGAGAATTTAATGATGCTAAAGAGCATGTTAAAAGCGAACTGGAAGCCGGGATGAATGAAAAAAAACCGCAATAGATTTCGCTGATTGATTTAAAAATTTTTAAATACCTGGCTTCATTTGTCGGGTATTTTTATTTTCAAAAACAGCTAAAAATTATATTCTCTTTATCATTTGAAAAGAAAATTTACAGTCTGCTGACAACAGTTTTTTTAACTTTGCTTCTTAAATTTTAAATCAAACTTCATGTTAAGCATTATCCTGAAACCAGTTTTTCTTCTTTCAATGCCCGGAGAATCTGAATGGTTATTAATTCTTTTAGTGATCTTATTATTTTTTGGTGGCAAAAAAATCCCTGATCTGATGCGCGGAATTGGTAAAGGGGTAAGAGAATTTAATGATGCCAAACAACATGTTAAAGACGAGATCGAAGCAGGCATGAAGGAGAAAGACCAGCCAGCAACCACTCCTGCTGCTACTCCGGCCCCAGCCGCCGATTCTACTGTTGTAACTACAACTCCGACTGCTGAAACAAATCTGTAGTTTTAATCTATAATATAAATGGTATAATGCCCTTAGAGCAACTTTAAGGGCATTATGCAAATATATTTTGAGTCTCAAAAAGAAGAAATAACTTTATTTCTTTGCTTACTGAATTTCTTATTCTCCAAATTTCTTCATCAATCCCTTCGCGGTTTTCTTAAAAATATCCAGTTGTTTCAACTGGTCCTGGATGAAATGATTGTCTTCAATCTTTCCCATCACTGCATCCATTTCCGCTTTATTTTCATAGATCATTTTCCGGAATGGATTGGTATAGTCTTTTTCACGCGATTCATAAATCCTTTTGCTCATCCAGCTTTTGGTATCAACCGCTCTTTGTAATAATTTTTTAAAATAAGCAGGTGTAAATTGTTTGGAAGTAATATTTCCAATTTCCAATAAAGACGTAAAAGCGTGTACCAGCTTGCTTTTATCATAATCCTCTCCTGCTTGCCGGTAAAAATCATGCACTTCGCTCCATGAATTGATCTTGCCATCTTTTATTTTGTTTTTTAATTTTTGAACATCAGCAACAGGAATTAATTGTCCGCCAATATTCTTCCATTCATTTCGGGAAATTTTTACCGGAATACTTTTTTTAATTTCTTCAAAAGAAGAAAATTCATTTTGCTGAATATATTTTATCAACTCAGCGGTTCCATAAAATGCGATCAGTTCTTTAAACAAATCGAGTACCTGGCTTACTTTTACCACCTCTGTTTTTCGGCTACTGTTTTCTATTCCTTCAATTACAGCATTTCCATGTTCATCAATTTTTGAACTCGATAAAATTTCAATTGCAGTAAACATTTCATTGATCGTATCCGGCGCCAGGTAAGCAAATTCGATCTTTTGTATTTTTTCAATTCTCTGGTCGCGGTCTTCAAATTTCCATGCATTTCTTTCAAGTGCATACATGTTATACAAAAACCAATAACCGGGCATTAGGATCAATTTATCATCAGCAACATCATTGCTTACCAGGCAAAAAGGAAATTTAATATCCATCTCAAAAGGAAAATCTCCTTTTGCTAAAATCGCAAAAGAAGCAAACTTTGAATTGTGTTTCAGGCTTACACACAAGCCTGGCCAGAAGCCACGTCCTGCAATGATTTCACCATCCGCACCACGGCTATTATGATTGCTTCCAATGGTGGCTCCGGCAGCAATATTGCTTTGACCCATTACCAAAGAAGCGCACAGAAAAGAATTGTTATGATGTTGTTCATGCGCGGGAAAAATCAATGAGTTCAATACTTCGCAACAGGAAATGGTAGAATTATTCCCAAGATAGGAATTGATCAGGCGAGCGCCATATTTGAGTTGCGAATGTGCCGCCATGACAAAACGAACCGCTTTTACACCATAAAAAATTCTGCACCCATAACCGACAATTCCATTCACCATTTCACAACCTTCGCCAATTTGTGATGTTCTTTCTTCATCACTGTTGATTGTCAGATTTTTTAATTTATTCGCACCTTTGATATAGGCATCAGTGCCGATAATTACATCTTTGATAATGTCGCAATCTTTGATCACACAACGATCGCCAATGGTTCCATAATAACCCCTTTTTGAATCAAATTCTTTCTGCGTCATCTCGATAAATCTTTTTTGCAAAACATCATCCTCCGGATGATTGCTCCACAAATAAGCATCTCCGGCCAACATCTTATCAAAGGGAGCCACTTTCCTTCCGCCATTTTCATTTCTTACTTCAATCCAGATTCTTACACTTTCCGGTTCTCCTTCTTTCAAAATTCCATTTCCAAATTTTGAATAATCTGTTGTGGCGAGTTCATTCACATTCGAGATCATCACTTCATTGCCAACAATATAATGACTAAGATAACCAGCGTTGTGAATGCAAACATTGTCACCCAGATCACAACTGATGATATTGCTATTGTAGATGCCAACCTGCATTCTCAAATTGTGAAACTCAAGATAAAACGGTTCCAGTTTTCCCAATCGTATCAAACCGTGAAACTTTGAGCTTTTTACCAGCGCCGGATCAAATTCTTTCGACACAAAAATTTTTCCCCAATCATCAGAAGTGTTTCCATTCCTGATCAAAATTTCTATTTCCGATCCCGAAAGGCGACGATAATCAATGCCATTATTATTTTGAAGATTTCTCAAATAATATTCGTCTTTTCCTTTTGGAATGTATTTTGGATCAATAAAATTATATCCAAGATTGTCGATGGGATGTTTTGTGATGATGTTCATGGGGAAAGTAATGAGTAATGAGTAATAAGTTATGAGTAAGTATAACTTAAATTATTTCTTATTCAATTGCTGTTTTAAGTATTTAATAAATCCATTAAGAATTTTTTCTACTTCGGTCAATTCACTTTTCAATTCTGTTAATTTTTCGCGTGTGATATAGGTACAATCATACGCATCGATGAGATGATTATATGTTTCACTCAAAGAGCCACGTGCGATAATGCAAAAATGAATTCGATCCGGAAATGTAAATCGGCCATGGCCTTCTGCAATCGCAGCATTTACTCCTCTTGCGCTTCTGATAATTTGGCTTGTTAAGCGGTATTTTTCTTCATCTGGAAAAGCTTTAGTTAGAGTTTCTATTTTAATTTTTAAAAGACGCATCTTCTTCCAAACTTCCAATTCAGTAAACCCCTTTGAAATTATACTGCTTTCATTCCCTGCCATTATTTTCTATTTTATTCCAATTTACTTGAAAATATTAATAATTGAGGCTTAAGTGGTTTTTACTTATCACTGATAACTTATCACTAATCACTTCTGATCATTCCACCGTAACCGACTTCGCCAGGTTCCTTGGTTTGTCTACGTCGCAGCCTTTGGCAATACCAATATAATAGGAAAGCAATTGTAAAGGAATCACACTTAAAAGTGGCGACACTACTTCATTTGCAGGCGGAACAAAAAATACATCATCAGCCATTTGTGGAATAATATCGTCTCCCTCTGTAACAATTGCAATCACTTTTCCTTTGCGTGCTTTAATCTCCTGGATGTTGCTCACGATCTTTGCATGGTACTCATCTTTTGTAGCAACAAAGATCACTGGCAGATCTTTATCAACCAATGCAATCGGGCCATGTTTCATTTCTGCGGCAGGATAACCTTCGGCGTGGATGTAAGAAATTTCTTTGAGTTTTAATGCGCCTTCCAAAGCGATCGGAAAATTATATCCTCGTCCGAGATACAAGGCATTGCTGGCATCTTTATATTTTTCTGCAATCGGTTTTATTAAATGTCCATCTTTCAAAATCGCGTCAACTTTCTCAGGAATATTTGCCAACTCCACCAAAAGTTCCGAATATCTTGACTCTTCAATCGTTCCTTTTTCTTTCGCAATTTTTAACGCAATCATCATCAAAACGGTCAATTGCGCAGTGAACGCTTTTGTAGAAGCGACGCCAATTTCAGGACCCGCATGCGTGTAAGCACCGGCATCAGAAACGCGCGAAATAGAAGAGCCAACTACATTCACAATTCCAAAAATAAATGCGCCTTGTTCTTTCGCTTTTTCAATCGCTACCAACGTGTCTGCAGTTTCACCACTTTGTGAAACGGCAATGATCACATCACCTTTGTTTACAATCGGATTTCTGTAACGAAATTCAGATGCATATTCCACTTCAACAGGAATCCTGCAAAGCTCTTCAATAATATATTCCGCTTCCAAAGCCGCATGCCAACTTGTTCCACAGGCGATGATGATATATCTTGTAGCGTTGGTTAATGCTTCAATATGATCCTGAATTCCTTTCATCGTGATCGTTCCTTTTTCGGCATCTAACCTTCCACGCAAACAATCGTAGATTGTTGTTGGTTGTTCATAAATTTCTTTCAGCATGAAATGATCGTACCCTCCTTTTTCTATTGCTGCTAGCTCGATATCCAGTTTACTGATGTAAGGCATTTGCCTTTCATTGCCGAGATTTTTCAGGATCAGCTCATCCGATTTTATGATCGCAATTTCATAATCATTTACATAAACCACTTCTTTCGTGTATTCCACCATTGGCGTAGCATCTGAACCAAGAAAATGTTCGCCTTTACCAATTCCAATCACCAAAGGACTTCCTTTTCGCGCAGCAATAATGGTATCAGGATTGTCTTCATCAAGCAATAAAATCACATACGCACCGGAAACTCTTTTGAGGGCGATACGAACCGCTTCTTCCAAAGCACATTGCGTATTTTTTTGAATGTCTTCAATAAAATTTAAAAGCACCTCTGTGTCGGTTTCACTTTTAAAAGTGTACCCTTTTTTGAGCAGCTCTGATTTTAATTGCGCATAATTTTCAATGATGCCATTGTGGATCATCGCCAGTTTTCCATTGTTACTTATATGAGGATGCGCATTCACATCGCTAGGTTCTCCATGCGTTGCCCAGCGGGTATGACCGATTCCAATATGGCCATTGACTGGTTTGCCAATCAATGATTCTTCTAATTCTGCAACCTTTCCTTTTTTCTTGTAAACATGCAAACCGCTTTCATTGATCAAAGCGACGCCGGTGCTGTCATAGCCACGATATTCCTGCCTTTTCAGTCCGGTAATGATGATGGGATAAGCTTCTCTGGGACCAATGTAACCAACTATTCCACACATATTTTCATTTATTTTTAATCACACAAAATAACGAAAAACTGGTTAGTTCATTTTCAATCCTTTGTCAACTTTAATTCTCTGTTGATTTAAAAACAACAATTTTATTTTTTACAAAAAATCACAGTGGCTTATCTTGCAAAAAAAAGTTTGCTGTCATGAATAAGTTTGCTAAAATAAAAATTGCCGTTATTTGTTTGTTTACTATTGTTGCTAACAGTGATGCATACACGCAAATCAGGAAAGCTGATTTTGATAATAGCTGGAAATTCAAATTGGATAGTGTAAATAATTATTCAGAACAAAATATAAATGACAACAATTGGCGAACCCTTGACCTGCCCCACGATTGGAGCATTGAGGGAAAATTCAGTAAAGACAATCCTGCAACTCCTGCCGGTGGCGCATTGCCGGGAGGAATTGGATGGTATCGCAAAACATTTACTATTCCTGTTTCAGAAAAAGGAAAATCATTTTATATCAGGTTTGACGGTGTATATAAGAACAGCGAAGTGTGGATCAACGGAAAGCCATTAGGCATGCGGCCAAATGGTTACATCACTTTTCAGTATGACCTTACTCCTTATTTAAAATATGGAAAAGAAAAAAATGTTATCGCTGTAAAAGTCGATAATTCAAAACAGCCAAACTCACGTTGGTACAGTGGTTCAGGAATTTTTAGAAACGTCTGGCTCATCACTGTAAATAAATTGCATGTTGATCAATGGGGCACTTTTATTACTACGCCAAAAGTCTCTGAAAATACAGCAACAGTAAATGTTGTTACACAAATTAAAAATGAAAATTCATCAGCGAAAAATGTTGTTCTAAAAACAATGATTTATAATGCTGATGGAAAAGAAATTTCAAGTAAACCTTCTGACGCAACAATTCCTTCTGAAAAAAATAATGAAGTAACTCAATCATTTGATATTAGTAATCCAAAGCTTTGGTCTTTGGATCATCCTTATTTATATAAAGCAGTATCACAAGTAATTTCAAATGGAAAAGTGGTTGACTCTTATGATACAAAATTTGGTATCCGCACTTTTTATTTTGATGTTGACAAAGGATTTTTCCTGAATGGAAAACCTGTAAAAATACCTGGTGTGTGTGATCATCACGACCTTGGCGCTTTAGGTTCAGCAATTAATACAAGAGCTATCGAAAGGCAATTACAAATGTTAAAAGCAATGGGTGTAAACGGGATCAGAACTTCACACAATCCGCCAGCACCGGAGCTTTTGGACCTTGCAGACAAAATTGGCTTCATTGTAATGGACGAAGCTTTTGATATGTGGAAAAGACCAAAAACAGAATACGATTATCATCTTGATTGGGATAAATGGCACAAAAGAGATTTGGAAGACCAGGTGTTGAGAGACAGAAATCATCCTTCAGTTTTTATCTGGAGTGTGGGAAATGAAATACCTGAACAATGGGGGGAAAAAGGTGATACATCAGGGCGAAACATTGCAAGAGAATTAGTCGGCATTGTAAAATCATTAGATACCACACGCGAAATTGTAACCGCGAATAATGATCCCTTTAAAGGTAATAATCTGATTGAATCCGGTGCTTTTGATTTGATCGGCGTGAACTATCACCATCAGATGTGGGATAAATTTCACCAGACATGGCCAGGAAAAAAAATGATTGTTACAGAAAGTACTTCAGCGCTTGAAACCCGAGGTTATTATGAGTTACTGCCTTTTGATTCTATTCGCCGGTGGCCAAAAGGTGATAATGAACATTTTAGAAATCCGAATGGAACATGGGATGTTTCTGCCTACGACAATGTAAGTACGCCGTGGGGATCCACTCATGAAGAAAGTGTAAAAGCGCTATTAAAAAGTGATCATGTTTCAGGAATGTATATCTGGACTGGCTTTGATTATCTCGGCGAACCTACGCCCTACTCGTGGCCTGCACGAAGTTCTTATTTCGGTATTATAGATCTTGCCGGTTTTCCAAAAGATGTTTACTACATGTATCAAAGCGTGTTTACTGATAAACCTGTTTTGCATATTCTCCCACATTGGAACTGGAAAAAAGGTGACACTGTTGATGTGATCGCATATTACAATAATGCGGATGAAGTGGAATTATTTTTAAACAATAAATCTTTAGGAGTTCGTAAGAAAACCGGAGAGGATCTCCATGTAAAATGGACAGTACCTTTTGAACCCGGAACATTAAAAGCTGTTTCAAGAAAAAATGGAAAAACAGTTTTGACGGACGAAAGAAAAACTGCCGGAGCGCCTGCTAAAATAATTTTGAAAGCAGACAGAAATAAGATTCATGCAGATGGAAAAGATCTTTCATTTATCACCGCAACGATCGTTGATAAAAATGGCATTGTTGTGCCGCGTGCTGATAATGAAATTCATTTTAAGATCAGCGGAACAGGATTTATCGCTGGTGTAGATAATGGAAACGAAACAAGCCATGAATCTTTCAAAGGCAATGAACACGCCGCTTTAAACGGATTGGCTTTGGCAATTCTTCAATCAAACGGAAAGAAAGGAACGATTACTTTAACCGCCACTTCTGAGGGATTACAACCAGCAACTATTGTTGTTGAAACAAAATAAAAATTGAAAGAATTTATTGCTATACTGAATACAGCTTTGTGAATTTAAACAATCGCCGTTACTTCAATTTCGATCAATAATTCTTTATCGATCAGGCTGCTTACTTCCACCATTGTAGCTGCTGGTTTTATTTCTTTAAAAAAAAGTGCATGTGCTTTTGCTACCTGCTGCCATTTTGAAATGTCAGTTACAAACATTCTTGTCCTTACTACATCCTGCATACTGCTTCCGGCTTCAGTTAATATTTTTTCAATTTTTTTAAAAATAAAAACTGCCTGATGGTAAATATCTCCTTTACCAATTACAGTTTCTCCATCTACTGCGGTAGTTCCGGAAACTTCAATCACATTTCCCGCTTTTACAGCTCTTGAATATCCCACAATATTTTCCCATGAAGCACCTGAGCTGATACGATTTTTCTGAGTCATAATAATTTTTGTTTTAATTTTTAAAAAATTATTTTTAGATTTGCCTAAATTTATTTTTATACAATATGAAATTATCTGAAAGTGAAGAAAATTATATAAAAAGTATTTACAATTTACAGATGAAAACTGAAAAAGTAAATACCAATTCACTGGCGAATTTTTTAAACACCAGCGCCGCTTCCATTACAGACATGTTGAAAAAATTAAAAAGTAAAAAGCTGTTGGAATACAAAAAGTATTATGGATTCAGGCTAAACTATGCGGGAAATAAAGAAGCATTGAAGATCATCAGGCGCCATCGTTTATGGGAATATTTTTTAGTTGCCAAACTTGGAATGGAATGGGAAAAGGTACATGACATTGCCGAAGAATTGGAACACGTAAGCAGTCCGGACCTGATTAATAAATTAGATAATTACCTCGGAAATCCTAAAATAGACCCCCATGGTGATCCGATACCTGATGAAAAAGGAAAGATTGCCGTATTAAAACAAAAGGCATTAAAGGATTTACCGATGAAACAAAATGCAATTGTCAGTTCTGTAAGTAACCAGACTGCTGAAATGATGGAAATGCTCAATCATTATGGCATTGGAATCGGATCGCAGATAAAAGTGCTGAAAGCGTTTGAATTTGATGGCTCTCTGCAAATTAAAATAGCTAAAAAACCTGAGTGTATTATCAGCGGAATGGCCGCTAAAAATATTTTTGTGTATGATAATTGAGAAAAGTCATGATGATCTTTCTTTGGGAGAAATTCATGGAAGTATAGAGACAAAAAAAAGAACCGGATGGCGCAAAATATTTTCTTTTTTAGGCCCCGCATACCTGATCAGCGTTGGTTATATGGATCCTGGAAACTGGGCCACCGATTTACAGGGAGGAAGCAAATTCGGATATTCACTGATCTGGGTTTTGCTGATGAGCAACCTGATGGCGTTGCTCCTGCAAGGATTATCAGCAAGGCTGGGTATTGTTCGTGGGCGGGATCTTGCACAGGCTATCAGGGAAGCATATCCCAAATTCCTCAATTTTATTCTTTATGTTTTTGCAGAGATTGCTATTGCCGCATGCGATCTTGCCGAAGTGTTGGGAATGGCGATAGGAATCCAGTTGCTGACAGGATTGCCACTTATTTGGGGCGTTTGCATTACTGTTTTGGATACCTTTTTATTGCTATATCTGCAAAAGCTTGGCATGAAAAAAATGGAATCTTTTATTATTGCTCTTGTTGCAATAGTGGCTCTTGCATTTTTAATTCAGATCATTTTAGCAAAGCCTAATATCGCGGAAGTGGCTTCAGGATTGATTCCGGCAATACCAAATAAGGAAGCGCTTTACATTGCTATCGGAATTATCGGTGCTACTGTAATGCCTCATAATCTTTATCTCCATTCTGCATTAGTGCAAACAAGAAAAATTGAAAGAACAGAAAAAGGTATAAAACAGGCGATAAAGTTTAATAGAGTTGATAGTGCAATTGCATTAAATATTGCATTTCTCGTAAACGCTGCAATCCTTATTCTTGCTGCAACAGTTTTTTTCAAAACCGGAAATTCCCAGGTGGCTGAGCTACGTGAAGCCCACAAATTACTTCCCTCTTTTTTAGGAAATGTTGCGCCGGTTTTATTTGCGATTGCATTGATAGCTGCAGGGCAGAGCTCAACAGTAACGGGAACTTTAGCGGGTCAAATTGTAATGGAAGGTTATTTAAAATTAAGGATCAGTCCCTGGATCAGAAGATTGGTAACCAGATTGATTGCTATCATTCCGGCAGTAATTGTAATTCTTATATATGGCGACGACAAGATTGATTCTTTATTGATTTTTAGCCAGGTAATCTTGAGTGTTCAATTAGGATTTGCAGTGATTCCATTGATCCATTTTGTAAGCGATAAATCAAAAATGGGAAAGTTTGTCATAAATGCTCCAACACGTTTTTTTGCCTGGTTGATTGCGATTGTACTTGTTTATTTAAACTTTAAAATGCTTGTAAGTCAGGCTCTTCCTATCTTTGAAGGAAATAATGTTTTTGAACAAACATTAATTATTACGTCTGGCTTATTTTTTTCCGGGTTACTAATATATATAATTGCAGAGCCGGTTATTAGAAGAAGCAAATTACTCGCATCAATTCAAATTCATCCTGAGATGCAAAATATCACTTTCGATATTCCGCAATATCATAAGATCGCTGTGGCACTTGATTTTTCGGAAAACGATAAAAAGCTGATCAGTTATGCAATTGGGCAGGGAAATCCTTCAACAGAATATATTCTTGTACATGTCGTCGAAAGTGTGTCTGCGCGCCTTTGGGGAAGTCAGAGTTACGACTATGAAACCAGGAAAGATCAGAAACAATTAGATCATTATGTAAACCAGTTGGTACAAAAAGGATTTAAAGCAATTGGTTTGCTGGGATTCAAAAATCCGGCAAAAGAAATTGTAAGATTGGTAAAAGAATCAGGTGCGGATATGCTGATCGTTGGAGTTCATGGGCATCGTGGAGTAAAAGACCTGATCTATGGCCAAACCGTAAATACGGTCAGACATCAATTGAAAATTCCTGTATTGATGGTAAGTTTGAAAGACTGATCATTGAGTATTTTTTAGTTGCCCTATCTGTTGAGAAATTTTTTCATTCCATTCTTTTTGTTTCTCCACATCCATGCTATTTTTAGTTTCCTTATCATAATCATGTTGCCATAGAATATTTTCATCGTACACTTTATCAAAAATCGAATTCAATAATTTTCGGTAATTATTTTTAGTAAAGTGGGCTTTCTTAATTTCATTCACTAATTTTTCAGCTCCTAATCTTGCTATATCAAAATGATGTTGTTCGTGTTCTAAATGATAAGCGGAACTAACGTTTGGTTTTTTCCATGAATCATGTTTTGTAAAAAAAGTATAAACACCAACGTAAATTTGAATATTATTTTCATATTCTTCCATTGAAGAATTAAAAGAAAATCCGGAAGCAGTCATTGCACCCCATGGAACTGAAGGCGGAACAGCTCCCTGAAAGTCGCTCCAGTTAAGCTTTCTATTAAAATCGTAATAAATAGTATCGCTTTTCGGATTGTTTACTTTTTTTTCTATAAAAACATTTACGGTTATTTTTTGTGAGAATGTTTGAAAAGAGAAAAGGAATGAAATAATAGTAAAAAAGAAAATTTTAGAATAAGCCATTTTTCAAGTGCGTTGATTTTTTATCAGCTGCACGAATTTCATTTTTAAAGTTCTAATATTTTTTTAAAGAGAAATTTTTAACAGGAATTATATGAATTGGCGTTTTAGATAGAAAATAAAAAATGAATTTATTTAATCTTTTACTTCTGAATTTACTTTTGCGCTTTCTGCAATCGCATCTATCGATTGTTCATTCATACATTTAAAATGTCCGAGCGGACATTTATCAAAACCGGTTTTGGAGCATGGCCTGCACCATAATTTATTTACCTGGAAAACCTCATAATTTGTTTGATACGGAGTCATTCCAAAGGAAGGAACCGTATTCCCCCAAACAGATAAAATATCCTTTTTGAAAGCCGCTGCAATATGCATCAGGCCTGTATCGTGACTGATTACCAGGTTCGCATTTCTTACAATATCAGATGATTCATTCAATGAAAATTTTCCACAGGCATTATAGATTTTTATCGGATCTGATTCAGCAATTTTTTCTCCGTTTTGAAAATCTTCTTTTCCTCCCAGAAGGACAATAGGAAATTTAATTTTTTGAACAAGCTCCTGCAATTTTTCTACCGGTAATTTTTTCGTGTTATGTGCAGCTCCAATTGCAATGGCAATATAACCCTGTGAATGAGAAAAGGGAAGATCACCTTCTTTTATTTTTTCATTTTCCGGAATAAAATAATCAAGACCAAGCCCATCATTTTCTACGCCCAAACTTGCAACGGTTGCCATATATCTGTCAACAATGTGTTTATGCGGCAACGTGTTTATTTTAAAATTGGTGTACAACCACTTTTTAATATTGAGCTTATTAAATGAATGGAAAGGAATTTCTCGCAAAGCGTTTTTCATCCTCAAAGTTCGCAGGTTATGATGCAGGTCAATGATGTGATCGTATTCTTCATTTTCCAATTCTTCAATTGTTTTTTTGAGATCATCTTCCAATAAAAAAACTTTATCAAGATATGGATTTGATTGAACGATGGATGCAAACTTTTTTTTGGTCAGATAATGAATAATGGCATCAGGATACTTTTTTCTTAAACAGCGTATAACCGGCGTGGTTAGTACAATATCGCCGATTGAAGAAAAACGTACAATGAGAAATTTGAGTGTTGTTATTTCCTCAATTGGATTGGATGGATCCCCCGATTTTTTATTGAATATATTGAAATTCAAAAAATGAATTTTTTAAGATTTCACTTTAATTATAAATTCAATCAACCGCGCTATCTGTTTTCTTTTTTCCAAAAAACACCTTCCATAAAACAGGAAATGTAGTGATGATGACTATTCCAATCACAATCACATCCAGATGCTCTTTCAGATCAAAATGAAATTGATTCATAATGAACCTTTGCAAATAATGTCCTCCGATCAACATACTTCCTACCCATAAAATGCATCCCACAAAATTATAAAACGTAAATTTCTTTTGATCCATTTTTACTATGCCGGCAACGATCGGCGCAAAAGTTCTTACAAACGGAACAAACCTCGCAATGATGATGGCGCCACCGCCGTTTCTCTCATAAAATTCATGCGCCTGAATCAGGTACTTTTTCTTGAATAAAAGTGAATCTTTTCTTTCATACAAAAAAGGGCCACTTTTATATCCAAACCAATAACCAACAAAGTTTCCAATGATTCCGGCAGCAGATATTAGTAACCATAAAATACCAAGATCAACCCATTCGTTATTGGAATGAAATAAAGCAGCACTGACGATCTGATCGCTGTAAATGCCGGTGACAAAAAGCAATGCATCGCCGGGTAAAAAAAAACCGGCAAATAATCCGGTTTCGGCAAAAACAATGAAAATGATCATCCATAATCCCCCATGTTCAATATAAAATTGCGGGTTCAATAAATCCTTTATGTCAATTCCTAAAATGTACAATAGTTCCACTTAATATATTTTTGATGAGGGCACTAATTTTTTATCCGATAAAGAAACAACAAAAAAACTTAACAAAAATGGAAATAGCTATTCAGCAACAAATGCCAATGCTTTTTGCTCATCAAACTCTCCTTCCCATTTTGCTACAACACAACTGGCTAAAGCGTTTCCAATCACATTCACAGAAGTTCGCGCCATATCCATTAATTCATCAATTCCCAGAATTGCCATTACTGGCCACAATGGCAAACCGAATGAAGCAACAGTTCCCAATAAAATTACTAATGAAGCACGAGGCACGCCTGCAACACCTTTGCTCGTTAGCATCAACGTGATTCCCATGATCAGTTGCGTACCAAACGACATATGCATTCCTGCTGCCTGCGCAACAAATACGCTTGCAAGAGAAAGATATAAAGTAGTTCCATCAAGATTAAATGTATATCCGGTGGGCAATACAAAGGATACGATCTTTCTGGGAACACCAAATTTTTCCATATTTTCCATTGCTATCGGAAGAGCAGACTCAGAACTGGTTGTTGCAAATGCAATAGCAACAGGCTCTGACACCGCTTTAATAAATTGACGGATTGGAATTTTAAAAAAATAAGCAATTGAAAAAAGTACGAGACCAAGAAAAACAAGCAATGAAGCATATAAAGTAAGAAGCAATTTCACCAACGAAAAAAGAATGTCAAGACCTAAATGTCCGACCGTTACTGCAATTGCAGCGCCAACACCAAATGGAGCAAAATGCATAATGATATTGGTAAATTTGAACATTGTTTCTGCAAGACTTTCTGAAAATAGCAGCATTGGTTTTCGCTTTTCGTCTTTTACCATTGCAAGGCCAATTCCAAAAATGACACTGAAAACTACAATCGGCAACACATCACCGTTGTACATTGCTTTGATAATATTTTCAGGAAATATATGAAGCACCACATCCTGCCACGTTTGTGGAACTGCCGGAGGTAATTCTTCATGAAAGCCTGGCGGAATATGGATTCCAACACCGGCCTGTGAAATATTAATGGCAATAAGCCCGATGAATAATGCAATCGTTGTTACAATTTCAAAATACACCAACGATTTCCATCCCATTCTTCCAACCTGTCTCAAATCAGAATGGCCGGCGATTCCAACAACTAAAGTTGAAAACAAAATCGGAGCAATAATTGTTTTTACCAAACGCAAAAATATCTGGCTGAGAACTTTCAGATCTTTTGCAAATTCAGGGAAATCCAAACCAATCTCTACACCAATCAACATACTTACCAAAATCCAGGTAGTAAGTGATCTTTTCAAAATGGCAAACCATACCATTGATCCGATAAACATCCATCTTAATATTCTTAAAAATAATGGAGAGATGCTGTTGAAATTATAAATATCAATGAAATGAAAAATCGCTGTGATTGTAAGAACAATAAAAATAAGAAGAACGCTTTTTCTTTTATTCATAAAACAGTTGCCAATGATGTGCATCAAAACTAAGCAATCAATTCTAAAGAATTGTTTTGGAAAATATTAATAAGACTTTTTTAGTATTTTACATTTTGATTCATTCATTTCAAAAATTAAACAATGAAAAAATTTTTTATTCTCGTTCTCATTTCAATTGCATCTCTTTCGACAAACGCACAACTTGCGAATACAAAATGGAAAGGAGTTTTGAATATTCAATCAGGCATGAACACAGTTTTTAATTTTAGCAATGATACATTGGAAGTTTTGAATGCAGACACAAATGAAAGTTTGGAAACAATGAAATATTCTACCAAAGATTCTTTGCTAACCTTACAGAAATTATATGGCAGCAGCCAATGCGACACTTCAACTCCCGGAGTTTATAAATATCAGATCAATAATAATGAGATGACGCTCACTCTTGTCTCTGACGATTGTCCCGACAGATCAGAAGCGATTGGAACAATGAAATTGAATAAAGAATAGATTTCATTTTTAATGAATGAAAATTCCAATCAGACTTATTTGTTGATCTGCTGTAAAATGAATTTCATAAAGCGTTAGCAATGTTTCGATGATTTGAAGAAATAATTACACAAAAAAATTAATTCTAATCATGTTCTTTGACACAAACTTTCTTGGCATACGCCTTGTATCTTTTTTCAAAAAAACTTTATGGAAACTCAACCTAAAAAACATGCATCTGATAAGGACGAATCACAAAAGCAAAATACCAGCAATCAAAATAATTCAGATAACTCAAATGATGCTGTAGAAGATGATGGAACTCCTGTTCTTGAAGAAGAAGACCTGGAAGAAAATAATATCGATGAAGATGAAGCGGATGATATTGAATGGGATGAACCTCAGACAAAATAAATTTGATTTAAAACGCTTTTACGAAAATCATAGAATCAACGATTCTATGATTTTTTTGATCTTTTTAAGTAAAGAGACAAATAGGTATCAATTTTATTTTACTGATCACTGATCACTTTTTACTCCTACCTCAATCTTTTAAAATCATCTCTGCTATAAACTCCGGGCTCTGCATGATCGCCAGGTTTCATTGCAATGTTTACGTACTTAATATTTTTTAATTCTGTCAAAGTAAAAGTTGTCGAAGCAAGATAGTTTTCGGCGCCTGTGTTTCCTATTTCATTCGCCAATCTTTTACTATCAGGAATTTTTACATAGATCGTGTCGTTTGAAATTTTTAGAAGATCAAGTTTGATATCAGGAAAATTTTTATTGAGCAGATCTATTAGTTGTTGGGAGGAAAGCGTGTCAATCAGAACATTTTCCGGGCCTTTCAATTTTTCATTTTGTGAGTTTTCGCTTTCAACTGTCCAGATCATGGAAGGGTTTACAATGGTTCTTGCCGTGTCGCCTGAAACACTTACAGAAACAGTATCTACGGGCGGTACAGGCAGTGTCTCTTCTTTTTTCTGATCATTGGAATGGCACGCAAAAAAGAAAGAAATCACGATGGCGGCGAGGATCAATTTTATTTTTAGCATGGTTGAAATTTACAAAAAAAATTTAGAACGGATAGCCGATCGCAAGGTTTAACACAAGGTTTTTTCTTCGCCATTCCCTGTTGCTGAAATCAATTTGATTGATTACCCAACGTTGTCCTGGTTCTAACCATGGCTCTCTCAAAGGCATACCCAGATCAACACGCAACAGTAATATTGTAAGATTAATCCTCAAGCCAACTCCGGTTCCTACAGCCAGTTGTTTCATAAAATCTTT
>Ga0157373_10000870_pt1 | contig 23375 bp, 11 predicted proteins | sample C65metaG_FD_113460 | JGI IMG/M metagenome (GOLD analysis project Ga0157373, IMG submission 113460) | Corn rhizosphere microbial communities from Kellogg Biological Station, Michigan, USA - C6-5 metaG | ecosystem: Host-associated > Plants > Roots > Rhizosphere > Soil | place: USA: Michigan... | reverse complement strand
TATATCAGTTATTACAACAACGACAGGATCAAACTCAATCTAAAAGGGATGAGCCCAGTAAAATACCGAGCTCATCTTATTAATAATTAAATTATATTCGTCTAACTTTTCGGGGGCACTTCAGTTTTTAAGGCGGCCTTTTTTTAATGAAGCCAATGATTATCCGGATATGCACAAAGGTATCAGAGCCGAAATAATCATATTACAGCTTATTATAAAGGAAATGATTAGCTTGGTTTATTCATGCTCCACAGGTAATATATGATTTTTAGCTCGCTGTGCCTTTTGCTGATCCAGGTAGTCCGAAGGTAGCACACCATATTTCTTCTTAAACTTTCTGGAAAAATAACTTGGTGTGCCAAATCCTGTCATATAAGCAACCTGGGCCACGTTAAAGTCGCATGCATTCAATAATACCTTCGCCTTCTCTAAACGGATTGTCCTGATATATTCGACAGGGCTGTACCCGGTAATTTCCAGTAACTTATAATATAGCGACCCGCGGCTCATTCCGACATGTCGAGACAATTCTTCAACGGTGAGATCAGGACCGTTTAAACGGTCTTCAACGCACCGCATGATGGTATTTAAAAGTTTGACATCAGCAGACTCATGGGGTATATCTGTACCCTGAATTGCAATCTGTTTGGTATAAGTCGCCTTTAAAGTCCTGTTAAGGGCCAATAAATTATTTATCTTAACCTGTAAAATTTGAAAATTAAAAGGCTTTGTGAGATAATCGCTGGCCCCTGTCCTAAGGCCTCTTAATTGACCTTCTTCACCGGTTATTGCGGTTAATAAAATGATCGGAATATGAGAAGTTCGTTTGTCGGTTTTTAGTTTAGTGCAAAGCTCTATGCCATTCATTTCCGGCATACTAATGTCGCTCACTACCAACTGGGGATGGGTATTTAAAGCTTTTTGCCAGCCTTCCTTTCCATTTCCCGCTTCTATAATATCATAATATTGTTTTAAATGCTCAGCCAGATAATAGCGAAACTCATCGTTATCCTCCACTAATAATATGGAAGGCATTGGTCGCTTAGCTTTTCTATACTGGACAACAACGGGCATATCTCCGCCAGCAGCTTCATCTTGAACGATAACCGGAGTAGAATCTTTTAAATTACTTTCCGCAATATCAATTTCGGGCAGTGGTATTATCACCACAAAAGCAGAACCGATATCTTCTTTGCTGTTTACCGAGATATTACCACCATGTAATTCGACAAACTCTCGTGCAATGGCCAATCCGATCCCAGTGCCCTGATTAAGTATTAAGTTGTTTTGGTTAGCTTGATAGAACCTGCCAAAAATTTTGCTGATATCCTTTTCCGATATTCCAATTCCTGAATCCCTGACAGTCAGCTTTAAATCCGATGTCCCATGATCATCGGTTATTTTTTCGATCTTGAAACCAATGGAACCGCCTTTTGCCGTAAACTTAAAAGCATTGGACAAGAGATTAAACACTACCTTTTCTAGTTTATCATGATCAAAAACTGTGGCCCAGCTTTTTTCCTGACTATCTACGCTGAAGGATATTTGTTTCCTGTCTGCAACATCTTCAAATGAAATTGCTGCGTCAGTCAGAAATCCAATAACATCTCCGGGAGTAGGGTTTAACTTTAACTCCTGTTCCTCCATTTTACGAAAATCCAGTAGTTGGTTAACCAGATTCAAAAGCCGCCTCACATTTCTATGCATCGCTTTCAAATGTATTGAGGCATTACTGTCTGATGAACTTTCCAGCAGCATCTCTAAAGGAGCCATCACAAGGGAAATAGGTGTCCTGAATTCGTGACTTAAATCGGTTAAAAATTTAATTTTCGACTGGTCCAGTTCATGCATCCGTTCAGCTTCCCGCCTTTCCTGCGCTATAAATTGCTTTGCCTTCTCTCTTTCCTGTGATGCCTCAAATTTTCGTCGTAGTTTCTGAATACCCCTGCGGCGGATGAGTAACAAAGTAACCACTACCACGATGATATAAAACACGTATGCATAAATCGTGCGATAAAATGGCGGAAGTACGGTGATCTTGATCTTGGAAATTTTGTTATTCCACTGATGATCGTTCCTCCCCGATTTAACTTCAAAAATGTAACTACCTGGGTCGAGATTAGTATAATTGGCTACCCTTGTTTTACCAACATAATTCCAATCCGGATCAAAACCTTTTAATCTATAAGCATAAATATCTTGCTTGGGAGAAGTAAAATCCGGAGAAACATAACCGATGGAGAAGTTTTGCCCGTACCGCAGCCGGATCTCCTGCGCTAAATTTATTTGGACGCTGATAGGCGCGTCTGGCCCGGATTGCACAGGGACATTATTAATTTTGAGCGTATTAAATATTACATTCTCAGGCATTGAATCCGCAGGCAGCTTCTTAGGATCAAAATAATTGAAGCCATCCTGCCCTCCGAAAAACAGCTCGCCGTCGCAGGTCTTTAAACCAGCGCCATTAAGAAATGAACTTGACTGTCCGCCGTTTTCATCGGTAAAATTTCTGAAAACCTTTGTAGACCTATTGAAAGAACTGATCCCCCGATCAGTGCTTAACCATATCAAACCATCTTTGTCCTCCTGGATATCTTTGACAAAGCCGTTGCCTAAACCATCGTACTCGCCAAAGGAATGAAACATCTTGATTGTGGGGTCGAAATAGCTGAACCCCTGATTGGTGCCCGCCCAAAGCGTGCCATCCTGACTAACCAATAAGTCTACAACTACATCATCCGATAATTTACTATTTGCCTTATTATAGTGGGTGATTGTTTCGCTGTCTGCATGATAAATAGCCACACCGGTTCCAGAAGAGGCAATCCAGATGTCGCCATTCGCTTGTGCAGTCAGAGAATTAATATATCCATTTAGCGGCAGTAGTTGACGAAAACCGGATGAAATGTTTTTGTTCCATGTAGAGAATAGTTGAGTTTTTGGATCGTAAATGCTTAGCCCTTGCCCCGAAGTACCAATCCAAAGCTTCCCATTCTTATCTTCAACAAATGATGTTATGCTGTTATAGGAGGGGTTGTGGGGCGTGTTATCAAAAAGATATTGCTTATATCTCTGCGTTTTCGGATCAATCCTGAAAAGACCATGATGGTTTGTACCGGCCCATAACCACCCCTGTCGATCCAAATACAATGCTGTGATATTTAACCCTGCTGACCTATCTAGCTTACTCCATATAGGACAGGACTTAAACAATCCGGTTCTTTTATTAAAGATCTGGAGGCCGCCGCCATCTGTACCAATAAACACGCAATCATCTTTGTATTCTGCAAACGATGTCACAAACGGGCTTTTTAGCCCGGCAGGATCGAAGACATTGCTCCGCTGTAAATTAAAAAGGGGGAGATGGATATTATACTTGCTGACCCCACCGCCAAACGTTCCTGCCCAGTAAATTCCTTTAGGATCCAAAAATAAGCTGCGGATATATTTGCTTTTTAGGCTGAACATATTACGATCATCTGGTCCCAGGTGTTGGAACGAACCTGTCTTCGGATCGAAAATATTAATCCCATCTTCCGTTCCTATCCAAAAATGATAATCGCTCGTGATACTGACTGCAAATATTGCATTGCTGCTAATTGAATAAGGTAACCCAGGATTATGGCGAAAAACCAGGAATTTTCCACCGCCAAGCCACTTATTGAAGCCATCAATGGTTCCAATCCAGATATTTCCCTGTTTATCTTCAGTAATTGTTTTTATCCGGTTGTCACTTATACTGCTCGGGTCGTTATCGCGATGATCAAATTTTTGCAGACTTCCTTTGACGGCATCAAAAAGGAATATCCCGATATTAGTGCCGATCCACATCCGCTGCTTGCTATCTTCAAAAAGGCTAAGGACGACAAATGTGCCCAAATCGCTTTTAAGGTGGTACGGAAGTGGGGGCCTGGTAATTTGCCCGCTTTGTAGATTAAATATTCGCAGATCATCATATGTGCCTACCCACAACCTTCCCTGATGATCTTCGAGAATGGCCCGGGCAGAAATGTTTGCCATTTTAGGCCAACTACCATCGCCCTTATAGGGCAAAAACAAATCATATTGCTGATCATAATAGCAAAGCCCGCCACCGCCTGTGCCAACCCATATTTTTCCTTCCCGGTCTTCAAATAGTGTTAATACTTCATTGGATGGCAGACTATGATCATTGCCTGGAATATGCCGGTAAGTCACGAAATTGATCCCATCGAATTTACAGAGACCATTGGTTGTGCCAAGCCACATAAATCCTTTCCTATCCTTAATGATAGCGTTGACGGTATTAGATGACAGGCCTTCTTTTACGGTTAATGTTGTAAAATTTATGTTTTGTTGAGCAAGGAGGCTACAAGGTTGTACTACCGTAAATGCTATTGCTAAAAAGCACACGTTTATCCATTTCCACATAATTCACTTATTGAGGTCAGGTTGTTTTTTACAATCGATTGCGCATTCCAAACAACAAACATGTCGTTTTGGGAATAATTGGTTATACAAACAAATATATTAATCTGGTTTTTAAAATCCCAATACATATTATTGAGCTGCATTAACATATAACCATTTTGAATTATATCTGAAATATCACTATACAATCGGTTGCATTTGCGGTGAAATATATTGAACGGTTGGCTGCACGTAGTTTTGAAGAAGCCTGGAGTAGGCAAACGGGAACCAAAGTGCAGATCGCAGCAGGCAAATACATTGTGCTCGTGGGTGAGATATAGATACTTGCGCTTTGTTAAAAACCTTGCATTCGTTTGCGGAATCTGTTCGGCTCCGCAAACGATAGTTTTACCAGCAGTTTGTTCGATTTTTATTCGGGGTATAATGCAAAAGACATGATGATCTCTAATTTTCAAACAATAGCGGAGCGAGCTCATATAGGCTACGTCGCCAGGTTAGGAATTCGTGAGCAGTGTTCTCAGAAACATAAGCCACCGCATTATAACCCGCTTGTTTTAACGCTGATGCAGCGCTTCTCACCCTATCGGGCCGTTCTTTACTGCCACAACTCATAAAGATAAGTTTAGCTTTCGGCTGGCCATCTAATTCAGCAGGTGTGTAGGTACCACCGCTTAATAAAGCATAATAATCAAACACACCGGGTTTATTAAGTGTAATTGCATGGGTTTCCATACCTCCCATTGACAGGCCGGCCATAGCCCGATGAGATTTATCGGCGATTGTATTAAAATTTGCATCAACATAAGGGATAAGCTCTTCTGTTAAAACAGTTTGAAAAGCATCAATTTTAAAATTCCGCAAACCGCCGGCACCGATCTTTACATCGTTTGTCATGCCATATGTCATAACAATAATAAAAGGCTTTATTTTTGACTCGGCTATCAGGTTATCCATGATCAGATTTGCATGTCCCTGATTACTCCAGGCGGTTTCATCTTCTCCCCATCCGTGCTGTAAGTATAATACCGGGTAACGTTTAGCCCTGTCGTTTCCATAGCCAGGAGGAGTGTAAACAAAAGCCCGTCGCGAAGTACCGGTACTGGCAGAGGGGAATAAAATAAGCTGCACGTTACCATGCGGAACAGCCTTCAGCGCATAAAAATCCTGATCATGTGCCGGTATCTCAATACCGCTTTCCCAACGCGTAGAACCATAAAAATTTAATGCGCCAGGATCATTAAAAACCCCTCCGTCAACAGTCAGATGATAGTAATGGAAGCCTTCATCCATCGGGCCTTCTGTTGTTCCGGTCCAAAACCCATCAGTTCCCTTGGTTAGCTTGGTGCCTCCCCTTCCTCCAAGCCCCAGGCTAACTTTAATACTGTCGGCTTTGGGCGCCTTTATTCTGAAGCGCGCATATCCCTGAGAATTGACTTGTGGATATTCTTGCCCGGGCTGGTTTAATGTTGAAGGTTGAAAGTCATCCTTTATTGCCTGTGCAGGCTGTTGCGCCTTACTGATACTCCACAAACAGCTAAGGCTTATTGTAATAACCCAATTATGTAATTTCATTCTTTTATGTTTAAGGTTTAAAATTGTATGCAGGGAAAACTTTTAATCCTCCTCTTTAAATCGAAGCCTTCTGATAAAGCAATTAAATTATGTGTAATAGGTATCTTATTGTTTTGTTACTCCCGTAGGCCCGCTCTCTGCTGTATATACATATTTAGGGAAGCTCGAAATATCTACAGGCTTGAAAATCAATTGTGAGAACATATACAATCCATTTTTCCAAACTTTAAAGTCGTGTACGCCGGGTTCGATATAGTAAATATGAGGAACCCCCTGATCCATCAGATATTCGTGAGTTCTTTTACTGAACGAAATTAACCCGTCACTTGCCCCGCAGGAAATCCACAGCAACTTCAATTGTTTTTTTGCAACAGAAGGATCAGGCAACAGTTCCTGGGGCATCTTTGTATTCGGCGCGGCTGAAAAAGCGCCGATCCAGGCAAACTTATCCAGGTGCCCCAAGCCAAAATTTAGTGACTGCCCCCCACCCATGGATAGTCCGGCGATCGCCCGGTGCTCCCGATCAGAATAGACCTTGTAGTGTTGCTCGACATAAGGTATCAGATCATTCAGCAGATCCTTTTCGAAAGCTGCAAACGCTGCTACTTTATCGGGAGCCATGATATTCCCGGTAGCCCGGTCATCAGGCATGGCTCGCCCGTTAGGCAGGATAACAATCATCGGGGTTACCTTTCCCTGTGCATAAAGATTATCAAGTATAATTTGTGGCTTGCCGCCTTTCAGCCATTCTTTTTCATCTCCCCCGATACCATGCAACAGGTATAAAACCGGGTAACTTTGATTTTTGTTATATCCGGGAGGAGTGTAAATCAAGGCTTTACGAACTGTACCCGTTGTTTGCGACTGATAACTGATACTATCAATATGCCCATGTTCAATGTCTGGACGCAACACGTCAAATCCCGGTGTTGACTGTCGTACTATGGCTTGTGGATATACAGACAAACTACAAACGGCCGATAAGACCGTCAGAATAAAAAATTTCATTTTTGAGGTTTTCATTATATACTTGGTTAAGTAAATTATTGATAAGGCTTTTTGTGTTTGATAAGTTGGGGTTTCTTGACTCCGTTAGGCATAATTATAAATACAAGGTAATAGTAACGTTCATTTAAAAATAATGCTGTTGTCTAAATTTTTCTTACAAATGTTTAGCGGGCATAGTAGTGAAAATGTATTTTCGAGTGATTATGCCCTCAGAAGTCTACCACGGACCAATAGGCCTTTTTCCGTTGGAAATTTTCGTCAAATAATAGTGGATAAGCCTTCCTAACTGTGCGGCTTATCGGGCCAGTTGCTGCTGCTCCACCCGCCAGTCCCCCATTTCTTGAATCCAACCAGCTATAACGATCCGATACGTTCCAGAAGGTTACTGCGGTAATTACACTTTTATAAGCCCTGAAAATGTCAAATATCTCTTTATATCGTTCAGCCTGCTGTTCCGCGATGGTCTTTGTGAAACCCGAATCCGCAGGAAGAATGGTGCCCTGATCTGTGATGCTTTTTTCTGAAGGTGCTCTTCTTGGCGCTCTTATCGTAATATCCAATTCGGTGATCTGTATTTTGAGCCCTAATGAAGCATACCGGTCAATGGCTTTGCGAATCAGGTCCGGAGATGGGTTATTGAGTTTCCAGTGGCCTTGTAGCCCTACGCCAGTAATTGGAACTTTAGCGTCAACTAAGCTTTTGAGTAATTTGTATATCTTTTCACGCTTCGATTCGTCTTCGCTGTTATAATCGTTATAGAACAAGGCAACTGAGGGGTCCGCCTCATGGGCGTACTCAAACGCTTTTGGGATAAAGTCTTCTCCACATATCTTGAACCAAAGAGAATTACGCAGATAGTTGTTCGGATTATCGTCTATAGCTTCATTAACTACATCCCAGGCGTAAATTTTGCCCTTAAAATGTTGCACTACGGCTGTAATATGTTGTTTCAACCGGGCCAATAATACCTCTTTGGTAACCTGTGCACCGGAACTATCTTTAAACATCCAGCCCGGAACCTGAGCGTGCCATAACAAATTGTGCCCACGCACCTTAATATGATGCTTTAGCGCAAAATTTATGATAGAATCTGCATTGGCCCAGTTATAATAGTTTTCCCGGGGATGGATAGGCCCCATTTTCATGTCGTTTTCGGGCGTAACACTATTAAACTCCTTGATGATAAGATCAGCCTCCGCTCCTTTTAGGGATCGGATATTGACCGCGGCCCCGATAGGAAAGTACGACTTGTAATAGTCCTTTAAGCCCTTTTCCTCGGCTAGGCGGGCCCTTGATTTGGTCGTTTTTTTGGATAACGGCGGTTTTCCGAGATTCCGCCCTATTGTAACTGAAGGAATTGCGAGTATTGTCCCGATCAGAAGAAAATTAATTACGCGAATAGTTTTTATTATAATCATGGTATGAAACATTGGCTTGACAAAATTCACGTATTATAACTATTAAGACTATTAAATTTTGCAGAAAGATTACATCAAATGTGCAGACGATCTGCTTTAATCAAAGTCTCACTGCCTGGCTTGATAGCCCGCGGAGAACTGGTGTCCTGCGTAAATGTTTTTGGGTCGGCCGTGCTATGGTATTAAATAATTAACAAGAAGCCTTGCGCCCTTCAGTACGACTCTCATTACGCCTTAATCGGCTTGCTTCTTCATTCATTACAAACCCCATCGTCTTAGCCGCTTTCAATATAATGCTCCTTGTCGCCAATGAAATCGGTGAATTAGGGTTGAACGCGCGACTAACTGTTGCAGGCGAAAAACCAACTTTCTCAGCAATCGTATATATTGTTACCAGATTTTTTCCCGATGTATCGTTCGACGATAATTTTAAACGCAGGTTTTTGGCGTCATAATTTGTAACATAACCTAAAGAAGAGGCCATTTTTAAAACCTTTTCCACCGTTTTAGGATTCACTTTACCGGGCTCGTTAAAGGCTCTGCTAATCGTTGCGTCGGATAAGCCAAGCCTTGCTCCGATATCCCGGATCGTAATCTTTTTTAGATAAGGTACTGAAGAGTTTCCGACGACTGCCGAAGTTTCTTGTCGTGCTTTTGCCTTTTTGCTCCATTCGAGGTCATATCCTAACTTTTCCGCAGCTTTTTGCACGCTTTCTCTGGTTGAGGATTTTACTTTAGAATCATTTTTTAAAGCTTTACTTACAGTTGCCCGGGAAATTCCCAGGTATACTGCAATAGTGTTAACCGTAATGGCTTTATAACCCATAAATTACAAATGGCCTTTAAGTGGAATGAATTTTACTGGCACTTAACCATACTTATTAGTCATGTTCTTAGGTAGGCCACCGAGACCATAGGATGATAGCTGTTAGCCGCGAAGTTGATGACAATCCAGTTATAATTTGCAACCTGTATTTGCGTTTTTTGATTAAGCCCTTAATATACCCCGGATATACTACCCCATTTGCCAGTACAACTGTTGACAAGAAGTAAAAACAGCTGCCAATGATGACAGCCGTTTTTGTAATTAGAAGGTATCAATAACCGTTATTTTGAGGATATGCTGGTCCTGATAATACGTTATTGATCAATGATTGTGGAATTGGCCTTCTGGCATGGAAATCCTGAATATATGGCGCTGCAACAGCGTTATACATTTTCACACGTCTTACCAATTGTCCGGTCCGCACCAGGTCATACCATCTGCGGGGATCTCCATACAACTCACGGCTATATTCATCTAAGATGAGATCCATACCACATAATGCGGTTGAGGTTGTATTATTGGGTATTGCCAATTGCGCCAGCTGAGCCGGGGTTAAAGCCATTGCAGCGGCGCAAGTAGCATTTACAGCACCTTGAGTTGCAGTTGTAACGCTAATCGCATTTCTTGCAACGGAATTGGCGTCGGCCGGCGAACGAAATGCAGCGCGTTGCCTGATCACGTTAAGCGAAGTTGCAGCGGCCGCAAGGTTTCCTGCCATATAATTGGCTTCGGCGTTCATCAGATACACTTCTGAAAAGCGCATCAAAATCAACGGTCTGCTGCTAAAATCAAGAATCCCTGTACGCAGCGGATCATCGTACTTTTTTACTGTCGGGAAGATCGCGTTACTGAACTGCTTAGGCGTAACGATCAAACCATTAAACGCGTCCCGGCGGGCCATCGTAACATCAGCGCTTGGCATTAATATCGCTGTGTCGCCATCCACCGGTTTGTTATAAACCGACAATGAAACGTTAGATGTCGGAGTTAGGGTACCTTTTAAGGTAACCCCATCACTTTTTAAACCTGCAGCAACTGCCTTATCACAAATCCAGAATGTTTGAAAAGTGGCGTCGTACCGCGTGTCATTTACTTGATTGGCAAAAGCCACATCGAAGGTATAAGGTTTGTTCATCCCAAAGCGCACATAAGGGCGGCCATTGTATACATCACGAAGCATCGGTTGCTTGGCCGAACTGATCTTTTGAGGTACGGCATCTATTCCAGAGATGTTATCAATACCCGGACCTACGTAATTAAACCTTTGGAGTACATAAAGCGCATTATTACCGTATCCGCCCGAGCCGCCCAAAGTATAGCCTGAATAGGTTGGATCTGTCAACCCCCAATCGATGGCAAACATATTTTCTTTCCCATAATCATTGGCGGGTTTATGAGCATCAAAGTAATCCTGCCAAAGGTCCAGCCCGTATGTCCCTTTATTGGTTATCAATGCGGCAGTCAGGTCAGCTGCTTTCTGAAAATCGCCCGCTTGCTTTGCTTCACTATAACCTCTGGTCAAATAGGTTTTAGCTAAAAAAGCGTTAGCTACCGCAGATGTCGCAGTCTTACCGATACCTGCCGCAGAGAACGGATTAGAACTGGTAATTGTTGGCGGCAAAGCTGCGGCTGCGTCTGTAAAATCCTGAATAACGAGGTTATACAGGTCGGTAAGCTGGGCAGGCGCATCTGCTGTAGTTGCCGCTGTAATGAAAGTTGTATGCAGTGGCATACCGCTTTTTTGTGTAGCGGTGAGTCCGCCATATGTTTGTATCAGCAAAAAATACAAATAACCCCGTAAAAATTTGGCCTGCGCGACATATTGCGTCCTTGCGGTCGCGTCGGTAATCGCGGAAGCATATTGCAGCACACCGTTCAATGTATTGATGTCTACATACAGGCCTGTAATATCCGGGCCATTTGAGGGCGTCACACCGTTATAACTGCACAGGATGGTATTATTCGTCAATGAACTGGCGCCGGCAATCACCTCATCTGTGCCCGCGTAAAAGAATTCGAAATTCTCACCGGTAAAAAGGCCGTTCCTCAAATCTGCGTAAACGCCGGTTACGGCCGCCTGAACGCCTGCCGGAGTGCCGAAATAATTCGGATACAGCGCCGATTCCGGCGATTCTTCCAGCACTTTTTTACAACTGTTCGCTGATGTTAATATGATCGCTGATGCGACAATAAAACTAATCTTTCTATATATTTTCATAACTTTTTCATTAAAAGCTGTTATCAATTAAAATCTTGCATTGATACCGAATATAAAATCTCGGGTTTGCTCGCCAATACCCAGGCCTACGCTTCTGTTCGAGCTGTTGTTTACATTATCATAACCTCCGATATTGCCGCTCGCCGAAACACCATTGGGAAGGTTATTATAAGTCGACTCTGCATCCGGCACAGAGAAACCTTGTTTTCTGATCGGCGCGTAGATAAAGAACGGATTGGTGACATTGGCGTACACCCGGAGTGAGCTGATGCCAACATGTTTTAACACTGTACCGGGAACGTTGTAACCCAGATTGATACTTTTCGCCCTGATGAACGAACCGTCGTAATACTGTAATGTAGAATAATAGGGTAACTGGTTAAATGCGTTGGGTTCAGGAAATGCATTTGTCGGGTTAGTCGGTGTCCAGTAATCCAAAACAGGTTCGTTTTTACGGCCGATCAGCAGGTACTGCCAGCCATTCGAGCCTGAGTTAGATGACGATACATATGGAACAACTGTGGTGAATCCCATGCGGCCTTGTATGACGATGTTCAGGTCAAAATTTTTGTAACTGAACCGGTTGGTCATACCAAATGTATATTGTGGCTGAAAATTACCGATGAACTGATTATCACTGGCGTCTATTTTCCCATCATTATTTACATCCTGAATTTTGATAGAACCGGGTTTCTGACCATACACAGCAGCCTGTGCGGCTTCACTGGTTTGCCAAATTCCTATTTTGCGCAAGTCGTATATTACACTTAGCGGCTGGCCTACAAATTCACCGGCGCCGATATTGACAAGGCCTCCGTTTGGCAAGGCGACGATACGCTCCCGGCTAAAGGCAATGTTAAAATCAGTTGACCAGTTGAAGCCGCCGGTATTCCGGAAATTGGCACTGCTCAAGGTAATTTCAAGACCTTTGTTGGCCGAAGTACCCAGGTTGGATGTCTGGGAGTTCGCGCCGTTGGTAACCGGCAATTGGTTGGGTAATATAATACCGGTTGTTTCGGTTTTATAAACTTCTACCGAACCAGTCAGCCGGCTATTGAATATTCCAAAGTCTAACGCCAGGTTGTATTCTGCCGTCCGCTGCCAGGTTAAATTATTATTTACCAGCGTGGTCACTCTTACGCCTTGTGCATCGCCGGTAGGAACGCCTCCATATTGATATTTGCTCGTATTAAGCTGGCCCAGCGTTCCATAAGCACCAACACCCACGGTTGAAGAAGTAACACCGTAACCTCCACGCAATTTCAGGTTATCTATAAAATTGAATTTTTTCATAAAATTCTCATTACTGATTACCCAGCCAAGGCCAATAGAAGGATAGGTCGTTGTTTTGTGCCCTTCGGCTAATGCGGAGTTACCGTCAGACCGAAACGTTGCGGTGATATCGTATCTGCGGTCGAAAGCGTAATTTAAACGTCCGAAAAACGAAACCAGACCGGTTTCAGTATAACTTCCCCCTACACCCGTTATTACCTGGGCCAGGCCGAGGTTTGAGTTTTTGTTGGCATCGGAAGGGATGCCTGTCGCGTTCATATTGGAGTTTTCATTGTGTTGTTTCTCGACATTAAAACCTGCCACAAAATTAATGCTGTGCTTCTGAGCAAAAACATTCTCGTAGGTTAATAAATGCTCCTGTGCCAAACGGTACTGGTAATTGTTGGTGGTGCTGGCATTGGTTTTGGCAATTGTGATCAGGTCGGCCCCATTGATGCCATTATAAGTGCCCTGCAATGACTGGTTGAAATTATAATTAATAGTATAACGATAACTCAAATGCTTGATAGGGTCAACCTCGGCGTAAACGATATCGTTATTGGTTAAGCCCCGTGTATAATTGTAATACTGATCCGGGAGGCTTGCGGGAAGCAGAGGATTTACCGTTGTCGCATCAAACTGATCAGATGCCGGTAGCAAGTTAAGCGTTCCGTCTGGGTTGTAAGGATAGGTTAAGGGGCTAATGGTATAGGTAGCTCCTAACTGGTTGCCGCCCCCGGTGTTAAGCAACCTAACCGTTGTAAGAGCACTTACTCCAAACTTAATATATTCATTGATCTTATGATCTAAGGTCAAATTTAACGATACGCGCCTGGTATAGTTGTTATTGCGTTCAACTGTATTATTGGTTCGGTAACCGGCACCCACAGTAAATTGGGTTTTATCGGTTCCTCCAGATACTCTCAAACTTTGATCCCAAACAAAAGCGTTTCGGAGCAACAATGACGGGTAGTCGGTACTAACCCCCTCAGCCAAGGCTTTGGTTTCTATCGGGCTCAAAGCGTATAGGTTGGTATTACTGTTATTTTGCAATATTGCACCCTGAAGTGCATCCGCTTCCAGTTGGGCAAATTGTTGTCCGTTGAGTACCTTGATCTTACCTTCAACAGCGCTTAATCCCACATAGGAGTCGTAAGAGGTTACCGACCTGCCGACGCGACCACGGTTCGTGGTAATTAATAATACGCCCCCAGAAGCGCGGGAACCATAAATAGCGGTCGCAGACGCACCTTTGAGTACGTCCACACTTTTAATATCGTTAGGATCGATATTTTCAATAGAATTATAAAAAGGCTGGCCGTCAAGTACGATCAGTGGGCCGTCTGTGCCAATGGGAGCTCCGATTGTCCGGTTCCCTCTTAATGTAATGATCGGCCCATTGGAGCCTGTTACTACATCTAAACCGGCAACGCGACCTTTTAATTGATCAACAACGTTTGACGCCGGTATCTCCTGCAGAACTTTGGCGTCGACGGTTGCCACGGTTCCGGTAACGTCTTCCCTTTTAAGTGTTCCGTAACCTACTACGACCACCTCGTTGAGATTCTTAGAGTTTTTAACCAAAGTAATATTACCCAAATTAGTCGAGCCTTTGGTAAGTACCTTTTCATAATCCAGATATCCGATAAAAGAGATTACAATCTTATTTGTTCCGGAAGGAACATTCAAGGTAAAATTTCCGCTGATATTGGTTGTAGCGGCAGTTGTGGTACCAGGTATTTTTACGGTGGCGCCAATAAGGGGTTCTCCGGTTTCGTCCATCACTTTGCCATGCAGGGTGATCGATTGAGCCAAAAGGGCAATGGAAAATAAGTTTGCTGATACGGTGATCAGCACGATTTTCCAAATTTTAAAGAGTTGAAGTTTTTTCATAAAATAAATCATATTGGTTAATAATCATTCGATAGCCACACCTGATCCAACCAGGGGGCCTACACACTTCTATCGCTTTTATTCAGGTTCTCTTTTTTTCATCATCATTCTATGCTTAATTAAATTGGTTAACTAAGTGTTGTAAATCCGGCGTTACACATACAATCGGTTGTATTGAATAAATCATATTCAAATGCATTTTTAATTACATTTATAGTAAATAAAATTCAATCGGTTGCATAAAAAAACTGCACTAATTCCAGTTGCTATTAAAAAATTGGTTACATGCTTCATTATAATTGGTTACACCCTTGGACGGTGCAGTAGACGAAGGCTAATGTCAGCCGTTTACTGTAACTTATATGGTACATTTAGCAAAAATTCTCTTACATATGTTAGGCATTTCTTGCACAAAACGTTCCTTTTGCTATTTAAAGTGGGCTTGTAGTTCAACAAAAAGCGGCTATCGTGTACCAGAATGGCAGCGTAACGACATCCCTTGAAGTAAATAACTTAAAGAACATAGCTCATTTTTGTTCCGATGGGGAGACAGTACACCAGAGACTGAACATTTGTATTAATAATGTATTCATTCGTCTTCCTGCCTAAAACAGAAGCCTTTTAATTTTGGCTTCGCAGTTAACAATATTTGATAAACTCATATCATACGCCAATGCGCCTATCCTCATGGTCCGCCACCGGCACCATCCAAAAACAAAAAACATCAGTAAAAAGGAATAAAAAATGGCTGTTCTTCATATTGTTGGCCTATAACTGGCCGGCATTGGGGCAGACCAGCAACACTAACACTCTTTGGACCATTCCGCAATACATCAGCTCCAAAGCACAAGGTAAACAGTTTATAATTACTGCTGCCGGTAAATCATCTGTGATTTATGTTGACCCGCAGGATTGGCCCGGGGTTATTCGCGCAGCTATCGACCTTGGCGATGATGTGAGGAAAGTATGCGGAACAGCGTCTACGGTTGTAAAAAGCACCATGGCCCCAAAAGGAGCAATACTGGTAGGCACGATAGGTAAAAGCAAGTTAATTGATCAGTTGATTACAGAAAAGAAAATTGATGTGACCCAGGTACAAGGGAAATGGGAATCGTTTATTATTCAAACGGTGGGGGACCAACTGGTGGTTGCGGGCAGTGATAAGCGAGGCACGATCTATGGAATTTATGACATTTCTGAAAAGATCGGTGTATCCCCCTGGTACTGGTGGGCGGATGCCCCTGTTGCAAAAAACAGCAACCTCTTTTTTACAGCAGGAAAATATGTGCAAGGTTCTCCTAAAGTAAAATACCGGGGGATATTTATTAACGATGAAGACCCGTCTCTGGGATCTTGGGCGCGCGCGAAATTTGGAGGAGTAAACTCTGCAATGTATGCGCACATGTTCGAGTTGTTATTACGGCTGAAGGCAAACTTTCTTTGGCCGGCCATGTGGGGAAAATCTTTTAATGAGGATGATCCCAAAAGCCCTGCGCTTGCAAACGAGTACGGTATTGTAATGGGGACGTCACATCATGAGCCGATGATGCGGGCACAAAAAGAATATACGGACAGGAAGAATGACATTGGCCCCTGGGATTTTTCATCGAATGCCGAAAAAATTAAAAAATTCTGGTTTGATGGCCTGCAGCGGAATAAATCTTACGATAATCTGATCACGATAGGGATGCGTGGAGACGGCGATGTCGCCATGGGAAACGGCAATGACGAAGATAACGTAAAAACGCTTCGCCAGGTTGTTAAAGATCAGCGAGACATTATTCAGGAGGTTTATCAGAAGGATCCCTCTGATGTTCCCCAGGCCTGGGCCATATTTACGGAAGTGCATCGTTATTACGACGCCGGTTTGACCGTACCGGACGATGTTACCTTACTTTTTTGTGATAACAACTGGGGATACATCCGTCGTACAGGCCCCCTTAATGAGAGAAACCGGAAAGGCGGCCTCGGTATGTATTATCACATCGATATGAACGGGGGGCCATGGAATGATCGTTGGATCAATACAACAACAATCCCTAAATTAAGGGAACAATTTAATTTGGCCTACCAAACCGGTATCGATAGGGAATGGATTGTAAACGTAGGCGATTTAAAACCCAAAGAAATGCCGATTGATTTTATCATGAGGTATGCGTGGGATCCTACAAAAATCACGGCCGATGACACTAAGGCTTATACGGTAAAATGGGCAGAAAGCATATTTGGCCAAACACACGCTGAAGAGATCGCCGACATTCTTTCAAAATATTCCAAATATAATCTCTGGCGCAAACCGGAAGTGCAAGATACCCGAATCTTCAGTTTTGTCAACTACAACGAAGCCGACCGTGTTCTCAAACTTTGGCAGGACCTTGTAGACAGGGCTGAAAGGTTAAATGTTTTGATGCCCGATGACGCAAAAGATGCTTATTATCAGTTGGTACTTTATCCGGTTAAAGCTTCTGCCGGAGTTGCAGAGATCTATCTTGATGCGGGTAGAAATAATCTCTATGCCAAACAAGGCCGCGTAAGCGCCAACGACTTTGCCTCACAGGCACGTTCACTTTTTAACCAGGATAAGCAATTGAGCGATTATTACAATGGGCCAATGGCCGATGGAAAGTGGAAAAACATGATGTCTGACATACATATCGGTTATCAGCGTTGGTCGATGCCCCGGCAAAATACCCTCCCTGAACTCAAGGAAGTTACTCCATTGCCAAAACCGGCGATGGGTATAGCGGTGCAAGGGAGTGAAAACGCCTGGCCGGGATCTGAAACTAAAGCCGAATTGCCGGTCTTCGATCAATTGGATAATCAACGCTACTACATAGATGTTTTTAACCGTGGTACAGGGTCCTTCCGGTTCATTGCGAAAGCAGATCAGCCGTGGATTAAAATCAGTGGTGATCAAGGTACAGTTGATAAGGAGATGCGGCTTTACGTCACTATTGACTGGTCAGCGATGCAGGAGGGCATACAAACTGGCCTTATAGAGATTAGCCAGGATGAAAACCGGATCCCGATCAAGGTGAGTGCCTTAAAAAAACTTGCACCGGTAACCTGCGAGCCATTTTTTGGCGGATGGTCTGGCGAGTTTTCTGTGCCGGCTTCGAAGTTCAGCAAAAATATTCCTGGTCAAAGTGCTAAATGGATCCCCTTGCCCGACCTCGGCCGCTCAGAAGCGTGTATGGGGATTTATCCTGCAAACGCACCAAGCGCCTCTTTGCAAAATGCCCCTCATTTGGAATACCGTATATTTTTGCCAGATACCGGTGCAACAAAAATTTGTCTGGGCATTTTACCTACACAGGATGTTAACCCGGCCCGCGGACTACGCATTGCAGTTGCAATAGATGAAGGTCAACCGATGAGTATTGACGCGCGGAAAGGAATTGTTGATACTTTTAATGAATATACTCCGGCAAATATTGCCCGCTCCAAAGTATTAAAACCTTTGCCGAACCCGGCACCCGATTATGCGCTGGTATCCAAACGTAAGCCTCGGCGAAGCGAGATTTTTGATAACCTGCGCTGGCTTGATGTTAACCTGCCAGTTAAAAGCTCAGGTCTTCATACATTGAAAGTATATATGGTCGATCCGGAAGTTGTATTGGAAAGAATAATTGTTAATCCTGATGATAAATATCCAAGCTATTTTGGTGCCCCGGAAATATTGCATAATGCATGTGCCGGCAGTAAATAAATAGATGAAAAACCTTTACTGTTTATTTGATGGCATTTATAACAGGCAGATATGCCTTATAAATCCTTCAATGAGCAGATGGCTTAATAATTTGATACCTGCCGCTCAGATGCATTAAACTGAACAGGTAAAGCAACCCGTCATAATACGGATCAAAATAGCCATCGTCATAGGGTTGCAATTTAGCGTTCCAAAGCGCCCGGACAAAATCAAGACTCTGTTTATCAGGGTTCATCAGTGTAGCCGCAGCGCTGGTTGATACCAATCCTAATGAGTGCCTTAATTTCCTGAAACCACCTGCCGGTAAAATAAATTCAGGCGGTGTACCATCCAGGTTGAATTGATCATCAAATGTGTCAACACCTTTGGATCGTAAAAAACCCTGAAACCGCCGGGCATAGTCCTGTTGCCAGGCCCTGTCTTTACCAAACCACACATAGTCCATAGCAATATTCATCGGCACACGCCAGGAATCATACCTGAACACCGACTGCATACGACCTTGGTGAGGCTGACCCGAAAATTCTGTATAATCGGGATTGAGACCTGTAGCTGACGCACATGCGCGATGAAGAAAAGCACGCGCAGTATCCGCACAATCTTTATAGAACTGTTCGTGGCCGTCGTGCGCATATAAAGCCCATATCTCAAAAAAAGCAGGCAGATGGTAGGAAGGGTCCGTCCAGTTATATCCGCCACCTTCAGGTACAAAACTGATCTGTTTATGCTCGGTATTGATGATATTATAAACATTACCTTCGCCGTTTTTCTTCCACATCTCATCCAATATATACCTCGCTTCCTGATAATAATTGATCCCGGTAGTATTACCCCAATGGTTTGAAGCAAAGAGCAGGCTGGTTACAAAATAAAGTTCGCCATCAGAAGCCGAACCTTCTGAATTACGGCGCATGGTTTGCGGGTTAATGCTCCATGCAAAGTACCCTTCTCTCGGACCGGTAGCATGTTGAAGATATTTTTTGGACCAGCGCCATATACGGTCGAACACCTCCTTTTTATTGAGCTGAACAGCGATCATCATGCCGTAGGAAAGTCCCTCTGTTCGGGCATCATGGTTTTTAACATCTGAAACATATGCCATGGAGTCGCCCACTGCAAAGTAAACACGGCGCGGCCCTTCAAAAACATCGTAGTAGGCTTGGGCGATCTTCTGATCTATCTCTTGCTGACTATAGCCCGCCTCCCGGAAAAGATTGCGATAAATACCTGATTTAAACGCCGGCTCCGCGGACCGTTTAATTTGCGTAGTTCTTTCCTGGCTATAGCTAAATAGCGGAAACGCTATAAATAGAAAGGGAACGATGGATAACCGTCCGAATGAGCGACATAAAAAAGGCTTGGCCATGGGTTGGATGTTTATTAAGAAATTTTTAGTAAAAGCTACGTCATTTCTATACAAAGCTCGGTTTTAAACTGCGTAGTGAATCTTATAGCTTTCGGACAAGATAGAAAAGCTGACCACCTTTCGGTAACCAGCTTTTGTTGATAGAATTTTTAAAGTTAAAAACTTTAGTGTTGTTTTAAATTGGGGTTTAACTGAAGTTCGTTGGCATTATAAGGCAACAGCCACTTGTTCGGATCCGATAAAGTTATCTCCAAGTAGGGTTTTAACGATGCAGGAGCTCTGCTTTCAACGGCATCGATCAATACGCGCGGGCGCCCATGCCTTGCCACGCGCATCAGGTCATACCAGCGATGTCCTTCGTAACCCAATTCAAGGCCTCTTTCCTTTAAAATATAATCTTCGATCTGTTCGGTAGTAGCGGTTGTCGCGGTGGAAGATGGATAGGTAGGCATACCCGCCCTTCCCCGCACGCTATTGAGCTTGGATATCGCGTTACTTTTATCCCCTAACCTGTTCAATGCTTCGGCCCATAGCAAATACATGTCCCCCTGACGGGTGATATGAAAATCACCTTCACTGCGATAAGGAAGCCTTACCGGAGGCGGAACATCTATTGTTGCCGGGGCAACCTTTCCTGTGCCTAAATACTTCCAGATTACAGGATTAGGGCTTCCTACTCTATTGTAAGATGGTGCTCCGCCAGCATAGGTTCCGCCAAAACCCCGGTAAGCATCGTCCGTTGCCGTATTGGTTACACTTACACTATTGGGCCAGTTTGGGTTATAACTTTTAATCGCCACGTCAGACGGCGCGACAACATATCTACCGCCCGACGCAGGGTCATTAGAGGTCAGCGCCATGAGCGTACTTGTTTCGCGGGTTGCATAAGAAAAGTTGACCATGAACATGGGCTCGTTGAACAGCGAATTACCCAGTGTAAATATATCAAACCAATGGTCGCCTATGGTTGGACCGCTTCCATTTAGTATGTATGGATATTGGCCGGTATTAGACCATGCCTGACAAGCAGCGTTGGCCTGTGCATATTTATTTCGCCAAAGGTATACCTCAGCCTGTAATGCACATACGGTGCCTTTAACTACACGGTGTCTGGTTTGCTCGTTGCTCACCCTCAGCGTTCCGTCTTCGTTAAATACATTAATCGCGACATCTGTGGTAGCAAAAGCCTGGGTCAAATCGTTTTCGATGGAATCCAATATTGTATTCTGCGGGGTGGTTGACAGATAGGACACTTTACTGATATCGTCCACCGGAGTTGTGGTAAAAGGCACATCGCCCCAATTCCTGATCAAATGAAAATATGCGAAAGCCCTTAAATACTTCGCCTCACCGATATATTGATTCATCATAAATAAGGAGAAATTATTCTGGTCCCTCGGAACCCTGTATATGTTCTTGATAAGATAATTCGCCCTATTAATCAGATCATAGTAAGGGCTCCAGTTCGTATACCGGTTGGTTGGCTTAACCCGATGTTCAGCAAGCTGAACAATATCGCTATCGGCACCGGTACCCGGTTTAGCCCAGTCAGCCTGTACTTCTCCTAAAACAAATATATAATCCACCAGGGGCTGCAATTCCTGATAAGTTCCGCGCAGCATGTACTGAGCGTCCCAATAATCTCCGAGAAAGTCTTGCGCGCGGGTAACGTCTGTGGGTTTAACATCCAGAAATTTTTTACAAGATGTGATCGCCGTGATAGCAATTACGCTACAGAAAACTATAGCCGTAAATGTAAGTCGTTGTTTAAAAAAAGTCTTCATTATTTTTACGATAAAATATTCAACTATTAAAGCCCCAGTTTGATACCGATATACACGATCTTTGATTGCGGAATACTCGCGTAGTCGGCCCCGTACATGATCTGATTTACCGCGCTACCCACTTCCGGGCCATACCCTTTGTATTTGGTGAAAGTATACAGGTTTTGTCCGGTGACCTGTATCCTAACACTCTTAAATACGCTATTCAATCTGGTACTTCTCAATGGCAGGTTATAACCTAATGTAACCGCTTTAAAACGCAGGTATGAACCATCCTCGATCCAGCGGCTTGAAAAACGATTATTTCCTTCCGGATCACCGTATTGCAGTCGGGGCATGGTCGAAACATCCCCTTCCTTTCTCCAGCGATTCAGGATGGAGGTTGATTGATTATCATAACCAGACATGGATTCGAGAGCTGCACGCTGCGCATTATAAACCTGGTTTCCATAAGCAAAATCCATAAACACAGTCAGATCGAACATCTTATAACTGAAGGTATTATGAAACCCGCCAAAAAACTTCGGATTGACATTTCCAATGATCTTCCGGTCGTTCGTATCGATTACCCCATTATGATCGACATCTTCAAAAACCATATCTCCACCTTTAAAGGGCACTGCATTTCCCGAACCATTTTTTAAGGTAACATCCGATGTTTTAGCATAAATGCCCGCAGTATTGTAGCCATAAAATGCGCCAACCGGGCTACCGACCTGTAATATCGTACTGAAGCCACCGGGATAGTTGACAACCGGATTCATCCTGTCGGGTAAGGATAAGATCGTATTTGTGTTAAAGGAGATATTAAACCCTGAGCCCCACGAAAACGATCCCTTTTTGACTTTCGTTGATAATGAGAGCTCCAGACCTCGGTTTCTTACCGACCCTTCACTCACCGTATAGCTTCTGAAGCCACTTAAGCCAGGAAGCGCTATCGAATTCAAGAGGTTACCTGTGACCTTATTGTAGAAATTTGCAGTGAGTTCAATAGTATTTTTGAAAAGCCCCACATCAATCCCGCCGTCAAACTGTGTAGTTTGCTCCCATCTAAAGTCAGGATTACCGAGAATTCCCAATTTTACAGCAGAATAACCTTGGTATGGAGATGCCACGATATAATTATATGCGCTGTAATAACCAACATCGTCATTACCGGTGATACCATAGCTGCTTCGCAAAGTCAGATCAGATAGCACAGATCCTGGTTTAAGGAAATCCTCCTTCGTTACATGCCAGGAAGCAGCAACGGAGGGGAAGTACCCCCATTGATGGCCGGCTGCAAAACGACTTGATCCATCCGCCCGGACATTACCACCAATTGTATACTTCGATTGATAACTGTATTGAGCTCCCGCAAAGAAAGAAATAAGTCTCCATGTCGGCGTAGAGCTTGCTATGGAATCGATGAAATTGGGGTCGCTCGTATTGATCAGAAATTGATCAGCAGTTGAATTGATCGCCTTAACATATTTCGCATCCAAAGATGTGGATTGGAAAGAATTTCCGAGATAGGCCGAAAATGCATGCTTTCCGGATTTTGAAACACGCTCATAATTCAAGGTATTTTCGTTAAGCACCATCAACTCTGTGCTGTTGCCCTGGGCCGAATAACGCTGTACATAAGTTGTAGGTAAAAAACCGGCCGACGGCACAAAACGAAGCTCGTTCAGACGGTCAAAGTCGGCGGCTATGCCTATACGTAGATTCAGGTAAGGCGAAAAAGTATATTGACCCGTAATACGGCCGAAGATGCGATTAGAATTATTCTCATCACGCATCCTATAGAGTAGCGCATAAGGGTTATTTCGGCCCGCATAATCTGAACTATCCGGATCGCGAAGTGTGTTGCCGGTAACGTCATGTTGCAGCGTCGTCAACGTAGGGCTTTTCAATGTT
>Ga0157373_10000869_pt1 | contig 23380 bp, 16 predicted proteins | sample C65metaG_FD_113460 | JGI IMG/M metagenome (GOLD analysis project Ga0157373, IMG submission 113460) | Corn rhizosphere microbial communities from Kellogg Biological Station, Michigan, USA - C6-5 metaG | ecosystem: Host-associated > Plants > Roots > Rhizosphere > Soil | place: USA: Michigan... | reverse complement strand
CGTGGTCGCCGGATGGCAAGTGGATCGCCTATCAATCCGACTACGACGGCGATGAGCAGTGGGACATCTTTTTTGTCTCGCCTAAGACCGGGCGGGTCGTAAACGTAACCAAAACGCGGGAGATAGCGGAAGAAAATCCGGTCTGGTCTCCGAACGGTCGATTTTTGGCTTACATGGTTAGGCCGAAGACATCGTCATCGTACGAAATTGACGTGTTCGACACATTGATGCGCGAGACGAAACATGTCACCACGAATACGCCTGCGGACAAGCTGAACACCAACCCGATCTGGTCGAAAGACGGGAAGTTCATCGTCTACACGCAGGAAGAAGCGAAAGGCACCAATTCGAATATTTTCATTGCTGATGCGGCGAACGGCCAGAGCACGCTGCTGACGCCGCACGAGGGCGAGAAGCTGTACGAGGCGAATGATATTTCGCCTGACGGAAAAAAACTGCTGATCACGTCTGAGGCCGGTAACGATTTCCAAAACGTGGGATTGCTGGATGTAGCGTCAAAGCAAATTCATTGGCTTACCAAGGAAAAGTGGGAAGTTCAGGGGGAACACTTTTCCCCTGATGGCAAATCCGTCACCTGGACCGCAAACGTGGATGGTGATATTAACGCCTACATCCAGGATTTGTTAACGAGCAAGACAACTCAGATTCAACTTCCTGAAGGCGTAAATTCCTTCGGCGGCGCAGAAACGGCTTTCTCTCATGACGGATCAAGGCTGCTCTGCTATCACAATGGCCCGAGCTCGCCGAATGATGTCTGGGTTTATCAACTTGCGACCGGCAAATCGACGCAGGTCACGCATGCGCTGATGGCGGGCGTTCCCGCCAGCCACATGGTCGAGCCGTTTCTGGTGCACTATCCCAGCCGCGACGGCAAGCACACAATTTCGGCATGGGTGTACGTCACCCGCAACATGCAGAGGAATGGGCAGAACGCCGCCATCGTTTACATTCACGGTGGCCCGGCATCACAGACAGTGAATTCCTTCAACCGCTTCATTCAGCACATCGTCAATCAGGGATACATGGTGATCGCGCCGAATTACCGCGGATCGACTGGGTACGGAAAAGAGTTTCAGAATGCGAACCTCTTCGACATGGGCGGAGGCGATCTGCAGGACGTTCTGGCAGCGACTGATTTCCTGATGGCGACCGGCTATCCCGACAAAAAGAAGCTGATCGTGATGGGCGGCAGCTATGGGGGCTATCTCTCCATGATGGCCGTCACCAAAGCGCCGGATTTATGGGCCGCGGGCGTGCCGATTGTGCCGTTCGTCAACTGGTTCACGGAAATCGAGAATGAAGACCCCATCCTCCAGCAGTCGGATCTGGCAACGATGGGTGATCCGAAAACGAAGCCCGACTTTTTCCGCGAGCGCTCGCCGTTCTTCTTTGTCGACCAGATTAAAGCGCCGCTGCTGTTACTCGCCGGAGGGCATGATCCGCGCTGCCCCAAAGAAGAAACTATTCAGGTTGTTGATGAGATCAAGAAGCGCGGCGGCGTGGCGGACTACAAAATCTACGAAGATGAGGGCCACGGATTCTCGCGAGTAGAAAATCAGATTGACGCGTACCAACGCGTGGCTAATTTTTTGAAGGCCCACGTGCCGCCGGCCGATTGCGGCTGCAAGCTGGAGTAGTTAGCGCGCCTTCTCAATTGCCTGAATCAACCCAGGAATGGTGTATTCCTCTGCCTCAATGTGAACCGGCAGCCCGGCTTCGTGCAGCGTCGCAGACGTGATCGGGCCAATCGAAGCAAACTTGATGCCTTTAAGGCCGGTGTGGGCCGGGAGCCTTCGGCCGCCAATCATTTGCACAAAATTCCGCACCGTGGACGAACTGGTGAAGCACACCACATCTGGCCGCTGCTCTGGGTTCCCGATCAGCGCTTGTAAATTCATTTTCGACTCAACCGGCACAACGGTTTCGTAGGCCACAACCACGTATACGCTCCCTCCCGCCTTGCGCAACTCGCGCGGGATCACGTCGCGCGCGACTTTGGCGCGGACCAGCAGGACGCGCTTCCCTTTTACTTTTCCGCGCAGGCTTTCTACTACTGATTCGGCCACATAGTGTTCCGGAACGAGGGTGACTTTCATTCCCAGCTTCTCGACGGCATCCCGCGTGGCCGGCCCGATGGCGGCAATTTGCAGATGCTTGAGGCTCTCCACCCTGATGTCCAAATCTTTCATGCGCGCAGCCAACGCATCTACGCCATTGACGCTGGTCAGGATAAGCCAGTCGTATACGGCAAATTGCTTAATGGCGGCGTCGAGCTGAGCGTAGGATCGTGGGGGGCGAATTTGAATGAAGGGAACCTCGATTACGTCGGCGCCCAGCCTTTCCAGCCCTGCCGACAGCGCACTCGCCTGATGCCGTGCACGTCCCACCAGCACACGCAAGCCGGAGAGCGGCTTGCTGTTTCGGACCAGAGCTTTCATTTCGTGCCCAGCCCTGACGCTCGCATCAACTCAGCTACGCCGGAGACGGCGGAGTCCGGACTTGCGCCGAGCGCCTGAATGACGTTTTCCTGTTCAAGTTTGGTGCGGTTCTGGCTTAGCTTGAATTTCGGCTCAATACGAGCGACTGGGATTTCAAACGCGACGATGTGGTTCAACATGCGGCTTCTGTATTGATCCTCAAACGAGTTCCACTGTCCGAGGTAGGAAGTATCGAACTGCGTGATCAACTCAGTCAGCACCTGATGTTTGTCTCTGTCGCCGGCGAGAATCTGCCCGCGGCCATAAGCATGAACGGTGGCATAGTTCCATGTGGGGACACTTTCTCGGATCTCATACAGTGACGGCGAGATATACGCGTGTGGCCCGTGAAAGATGACCAGTGATTCCTGCTGCTCGAGTAGCTTCCAATGCGGATTGGCCTTGGCAACATGCGCCCGCAGCGTTACTTTTCCGGCAGCTTCGACGATTACAACTGGAAGATGCGTCGCAAAAGGAGTCTGTTCGCTATTCGAAACCAAGATCACGAAGGGATTCGCGCGCATGAAGGCCACAGCGACGGTCGTATCTTCTACGCGGTTGAATTCGGGGATGTACATTTCCTGGCCTGCTACGGCTGCTCGGGTTGTGGCGCGCTCTGAGCATAAACCAGGTCGAGTATCGCACCTCCGCCGTTTTTCAGCAGACGGCTGCCAACCAGTTCCCCGAGCGCGGTCGCATCGACGCCTTCAGCTGAGTCCCGCAGCACGGATTTGCCGTCGGGACTGGCGACAATAGCCTGCAAGAGCAGCTTGCCTCCTGACGACTTTGCGCTGGCGCCGATCGGCACCTGGCAGCCTCCGCCCATTCTTCGCAGGAGGGCGCGCTCACAATCGATCTCCGCGCGCGTAGCCGTGTCGTCCATGAAAGACAGGGCATCACGCACAGCCAAATCGCCTGCGCGAATTTCAATCCCCAGCGCCCCCTGCCCCGCGGCAGGACACATCACGTCGACCGGAAGAATTCGCTTGATTGCGTCCGACCGGCCCAGCCGTTTTAATCCCGCCGCGGCCAGAATAATGGCATCGTACTCGCCAGATTCGAGCTTCCGCAGGCGTGTATCAACATTGCCGCGCAACGGGTAGACGTACAGGTCTGCCCGCAACGACCGCAGCTGCGCTTCGCGTCGCAAACTACTCGTACCGATTCGCCCGCCAGACGGCAACTCCTCCAGGGACGAGTACTTCATCGAGCACAAGGCATCACGCGGATCCTCGCGTACGGGCACGGCTGTGATTTCGAACTCCGGAGAAATGTCCGTCGGCAGATCCTTCAGGCTATGCACCGCAAGATCAATCCGGTTGTCGGCCAAAGCCTCTTCAATCTCTTTGGTAAACATTCCCTTCGCGCCTACTTTGGCAAGCGCCACGTCGGTAATCTTGTCACCGGTGGTATGAATGATCTCGATCGCAACTTCGTGGCCGCGCTCCCGCAGCTGAGAGGCGATGTGATTGGCCTGCCAGAGCGCAAGTTGTGACCCGCGCGAGCCGATGGTCAGCTGCAACCGTCAGCTCCCCTGCCCGGAGTTGGAGTCGTCATCCGACGGTTCGTTGCCTTCGCTACTCTCACCTATTGCTGCAGCTTTTGCCTGCAAATCAAAGATTTTACGGAACGATTCGATGAGTGTAGTGATCTCGGGACCCGCCGCGGCAGTTTTCAGGCTGCGAATCGGTGTATGCAGAATTTTGTTCACGATCCCGCGACTCAACGCTTCGATGGCTTGTTCCTGATCTACCGTAAGTTGCCCTAACCGGCCGCGAACCCGATCAAGTTCAGCCTGGCGGATGGTCTCGAACTGATCCTGAAGGGAGATAATCGTGGGTTTCAAGTGCAGTGTATGCAGTCGTGCCTGGAAACGCTCTACTTCGGACTCGACAATTTTTTCCGCGCGTTCGGCCTCTTGATGGCGGCTTGCAACGTGCGAGCCCACGGCCTCCTGCAAGTCGTCAATGTCATAGACAAAAATGCCGTCGAGCTTGTTCATCTCCGGATCAACATCGCGCGGAACCGCGATGTCGATGAAGAACATGGGGCGGTTACGACGGCGGCTGAGAAACAGTTCCCCATGCTCGCGCCGGAAGATGGCGACCGGCGATCCGGTTGAAGTAATCACGATGTCTGCCTGCTCGCACTGTCGGTGGAGGTCATCAAAGCGAACAGCGCTGCCGCCGAACTTTTCTGCCAGGACCTGAGCGCGATCGTATGTTCGATTGGCGACGAAGATCGGTCCCGCACCCTTGGCGAGTAAATGCCGGGCCGCGAGTTCTGACATCTTGCCAGCGCCCACCAGGCATACCTGTTTGCCGTCAAGCGAGCCGAAGATCTTGCTCGCGAGTTCTACCGCAACTGAAGCAACGGAAACCGAGGAGGACCCGACCGCAGTCTCAGTCCGAACGCGTTTTGCCACGGCAAATGCCCGGGTAAGCAAAAGGTCAAGATGTGACTGCACTGCCCCGGCCGCCCGTGCGGTCGCGTAAGCTTCTTTCACTTGTCCCAGGATTTGCGGCTCGCCAACCACCATCGAGTCTAAGCTTGCCGCGACGCGGAAAACGTGCCGCACCGCTTCGCCAGCGCGATATTCGTATAAATGGGACTCATAGGTTTGTGGCTCGGCACGAAAATATTGCGCGAGAAAGCCCCGCAAATCTGTGCTGCCGTTTTTGGTTTGCGCAAGGATTTCGACCCGATTACAGGTACTCAGAATCAGACCTTCGCTGACGCCGGGAAGTAACAATAGCTGCTGCAGAGCCTCAGGAAGCTTCCGTTCCGGAATGGCAAGTAGCTCGCGGACTTCAACAGGCGCCGTCTTGTGGTTCACGCCGAGCAGTTGAAAGTTCATGGTCTCGCCAGTTGGTGCACCGCGCTGAAGTAGTTCGCCGCCCATGCGACGATTGCCATAGCGAACGTACCGGCCGCCAGTAAAGCCGCACGGCGCCCCCGCCATCCGGCGCTCCACCGCGTATAAAGCAGAATCAGGTAAACCGCCCAGGTAATCAATGAAAAGAAAATTTTCGGATCGCGAAAATCGACGGTGCCAAAATTTGCTTGTGCAATGACCAAGCCCGCCAGCAAGCCGCCCGTCATAAATGGGAACCCGAACAGAAGCGACCTGAACCCCATGTCATCCGTCTCCTGCAACGCTGGTAGCCGCGACAGCAGTCCGCCCGGCCTTTTTGCCTTCAGTGCGCGCTCTTGGAGCAGATAAATGAGGCTGGCGGCGAAGCTGAGCACCAGGGCCGCATATCCCGCGAAAATCAGCGAAATGTGGGCAATAAGCCAGCCCTGGCGCGCCGTGGCCGAGGCCAGCACGAATGGCTCCTGGCGCGTTGCGCCTATGAAAGTCAGAAAGAAAACAAGCGGGAATACGATGATCCCTGGCGACGTGGTCTTGTAGACCATATAGACCACCAAAAAGACCACCATGATCAAAAAGCCGAGAACCGACGCCCCAACTGAAAGCGATGCCAGGCTCAGCTCGCCGGATTGCCGGATGGCCTCAACAATCGCTACAAAATGAAACACCATGCCGAGGTATGCGGCGTGTAAAGCTAAGCGATTGAGTAGCTCTTTTGTACGGGTAAGCGCGACCAGGACATACACGAGCCCGAGCGCGTACAAAGCCAAAGCGACCCGCAACCAGATAATGGACATGTGGAAAAATTGGAGGCGGCTTTAATCCGCCTGTTTTGGCCATTATAGCGGCTCCAGCCGCGATTTTTTCTATTCTGCCCGACCGTGCGCTTCCAGCTCTTTTCTAGCGGCCCACCAGCTATTCGCGATTATGCACAAAGCGAGCACCGCCAGCACCGCCCCGCTGGTGCGATCAAGACGCGGGAAGAGTAGCAAAGACGTAAGTATCGCGAGGCCTGCTACAACGTTGCCGCCGAAAAGCCTAAACATTGGTTTGGGAGCATCCTTACGCCGGCGAAGTATTGGCAGCGCAGCGCAGACCGACCCGTAATAGAACAGGCGCGACATGGCAGAGATAGCAACGTTCCACTCAAAGCTTCCGATCAGCGAGAACAGCCAGAGTGCCGCTGCAAAGATAATTATGGCGATGTGTGGCGTTCGAAACCTGAGATGTACTGCGCTAAGTACCGGCGGGAGATCTCCATTCTCCGACTGCGCGAACAAAATTCTCGGAAAGCCCAGAATATTTGCACTCAAATAGCCGTAGCAGGCAATCAGTACGCCAATGCTTACCACCCGGGCGCTCCACACTCCGAACATCAATTGTGCTGCCGCGGCCATCGGCCGGTCGGTAGTGGATGCTTGCGGTAACACCGAAAGGATTGCCAATTGGGTCATGGTGTAAACCAGAGTGCAAACCGACAGGGCCGTGAATAGGGCGAACGGGTAATCCCGTCGCGGGTCTTTGGCTTCACCTCCGACCATGAGAGCGGTTTCGTAGCCACCAAAAGCAAACATCAGCAACAAAATTGCCCGCAACCAGCTCTTTCCTGATCCAGAAGGCAACGAAACCATCAGCGGTTGGTGATGAATTACAAGGAACAGCAGGGCTGCGATCACGAACATTGCCAACGTAAGAAGCTTTGCAGCCGTAAACACATTGCTTTGGGCGGTGCCGTGGCGAACTCCAACGTAGTTCACTGCCGCGAGAATACCGAGCAGCAGAGTCAATATGAGCACTCTTGGAAGAGGATTCTTGGCTGGCGACCAGAATTCCGCGCAATAGATCACAAATAAGTTGGCATTGGCTGCAGCTGCTGTGAGCCGTGCCAGCCACCCTGTCCACGCAATGGCGATGCCGAAGGTACGCCCAAAAGCGTAACGGGTGTAAAGATACACTCCGCCACTACGGTCAAAGCGCGAGGCGACTTCCGCAAAGCATGCCATTATCAGCCCGGTTGCGGCGGCCGCGAATATCCATGCAAACGGGCTCGCTTTGCCCACCAGGGCAGAGATGACGGAAGGCAATCCGAAAATGCCACTCCCGATGATGCAATTGATCGTCAGTGCCGCCAGGCTCCAGCGGCCAATTGCGCGCACCAGCCCTGGCTGAGCTGTCGTAAGTTGTCTCGCCTCTGGCGCGGGTTCAGGCACCGCAGGTTTGTATCACAAATCCTTCGGCGGGAATAACAATGCTCAATTTTGGTAAGCCGCTCTGCTTTTCCGCAGCTTTCGATCCGGGAACAGGCAACGATCTGATGTTTAAAGAATCAAAGTTCAGCGCGCATAGACCGTTTGTGCCGCCGTTTGCCTCATGAATGAAACTCTTGGTCATTACGGTCTGCGCCGAAGACGCCTCAGGCTGACTGCAATTGTCGGTACTATCCTGCTATTGGCGTTACTGGCGGGAGTCGTGCTCCTCCATCATTTCTGGCCCTTTGCTGAAGCCGCAGTGCGCTCCAATCTGTCGGAGGCCTTTTCGGCAAATGTCCGCTTCGGCAGCTTTCACGAGAAATACTTCCCCCCCGGATGCGTTGCCGAAAATGTGGTTTTTCAGCGCGATGACGACGGCGCACCCTTGGCCCAGATTCGGCGCTTGACCATTACCAGCGGGCTGGGTGCCCTGTTGCGGCATCACGTCAGCCTTTTCCGCGCCGAAGGCATGCACGTAACGGTTGCAACTAAGAGCCTCGGACAAAATCAGCTGCGCAAACAAACCACCATCGACAAGTTTGTGGCTGACGACGCCGAGCTTGAAATCCCCCGAAAGGATTCGTTGGCCCTAAGGTTCGTGTTTCACAGCTTCTCGCTGAACAATCTTAATGGACAGGGCGTGACCAAATTTGCGGCCGTCTTCGATAATCCACTGCCTCGGGGAGCAATTTCAACTACCGGTCAGTTCGGCCCCTGGAATAAGTCCGACCCGGCTGCAACCGCAGTCTTGGGAAAGTACAAGTTTGAAAATGCTGATTTGTCCGTCTTCAAATCGATTGCCGGCACTCTTTCTTCCAATGGGAATTTTGGGGGCACCTTCAAGCACATGATGGTCGAGGGCGATACTCGAATACCGAGCTTTGTCGTCGCCAGTACTGGGCACGGAGTTCCTCTGGACTCTCATTTCAGCGCTGTTGTAAATGCATTAAACGGAGACGTCACCTTGCAGCGGGTTGCAGCACAGTTCGGGAAAGACATCATCAATGCCAAAGGCAGCATCGCACGACGTGAAGACGGTAAACGCTCAGCCATCCTGGAGTTGGCTTGCGATCGGGGCCGCGTGGAAGATACGTTTTATCCGTTCATCCATAGCCCAAAGTCCCCGCTTGCAGGTGAAATCGCATTTCAGATGCACGTAGTGGTGCCCTCAGGCCATGAGCCCTTTCTGAAAAAGCTGCAAGCGGACAGCAAGTTCAAAATCCACAACGCCCGTTTTACGAACCGTGACTTGGAAACCCGCGTCAGCCTGGTCGCATCCCCACATGATCACGATGAAACTGACACTCTCGCCAATTTCCAGGGAGGGGTCAAACTGAACCACGGGATTGCACACTTCACGAATCTCTCAGTCCACGACGACGGCGCTGCCGCGTTGCTCAGCGGTAGTTACGATTTAACCGATCAGAAGGTCAATCTGCACGGGAAGCTCAAGACCGAAGCATCCCTGGCGAAGACTACACACGGAATAAAGGCGGTCTTCGCAAAGGCTATTGAGCCCTTCTTCAAGAAGAAGCCCCACGAAACGGTGGTCCCCGTACACGTCGGCGGAACCTACAGTCACCCCAACTTCGGATTGGACATGGGTTCGTAGCCGTTCCCGCTCGCGAATCGGCGGTCATCGCTACAAGCCTGCATTCCGACACAAAGCACCCGTTGTGCTACGATTTTCTTTTAGCCGTTGACTCCGGAGGAATCCTTGAAAATCATTTACTCTGCCTTGGTCTGCCTGTTGCTTGCAGGCTTTGTTTTCGGCCAGGCCAACTCCCAACCTGTAATTACCAGCCCTAACGCGGTTCAGGAACTGACGCCTTCAAGCGACAATTCCAGCATCTCTCCGGATACTCCGGTCATTACTGTTCAGGGTGTATGCGACAAGGCAAGCGGTTCGACGGACTGCAAGACGGTCGTCACCCGCGCCGAGTGGGAACGGCTTGTGAACGCGCTCCAACCTAACATGCCGAAACCGGCCCAAAAACAGTTGGCTTCGCGTTATGTCCAGGCCATTGTTCTGGCCGACAAAGCGCATCAGATGGGCCTGGATAAAGGACCGGAATTTGATGAGCAGCTGTACCTTGCGCGCTTGCAGCTCCTGGCCCGTATGGCGGGCGAGCATATTCAAAAAGACTCGGCCAAAGTTTCTGACGCGGATATCGAAAACTATTACCGCCAGCACAGCGGCGACTTCAAGACCATCAGCTACGACAAGATCTATGTTCCTAAGCAGAAGCAAGGAACCACCCCCGCCACTGCCACTGGCCCTGACGCCGAAAAGAAGCGCCAGGCCGCCGAAGCAGAGATGAAAGCCGAAGCCGACAAATTACGCGCACGCGCCGTTGCTGGAGAGGATTTCACCAAACTGCAGCAGGAAGCCTACGACTCTGCCGGCATGAAGCTGACCGCCAGCAATACCCGTGTGGACAAGGTTAAGAAAAACGCCCTTCTGGCGAATGATGCGTCCATCTTTGATCTGCGAAAAGGTGAGGTTTCGCCTGTGATCACGGATCCCCAGGGATTCATGATTTACAAAGTGGAGGATGTTCAGGACCAGCCACTGGCCGACGTAAAGGAAGAAGTCTCACGGGCCGCGCAGCAGGAAAAACTGAAGAGTGCTTCAGAAGAAATACAGAAGACCGCCAACGAGAACACGAAGTATGACGACGCGTACTTCGCGGTGCCTGCAGCTCCCTCGCTGAGAAAGCCGGGCGAACCGGCGTCAAAGCCCCAAAACGTACCGCCTGCACCTGGACAGAAGTAAATGGGAAACGGACCACCGTCGATTGTGGTGACGGGAATATCGGGAAACCTGGGCCGGCGATTGCTGCCGCTGCTGGGCGGTTTCCGGGTAGTCGGGGTGGACTTCCGCCCGCCTGTGACCGACCAGCCACTCCAATTTGAGCAGATGGATCTCGGTGAAGAGGCTTCCTGCCTTCAGTTCATCCAGTTAATGCGCGAGGTGCGGCCGGTTGCGGTCCTACACCTGGCGTTTGTCTTGGATGCAGTCCGCACCGATGTTCTGGATCGCGATCGCATGTGGAAGATCAATGTGGCCGGCACAGCTCGGGTCATGGAAGCAATTACCGAAGCCAATCGCGACTGGCCGATGATCGAGAAATTTATTTTCCTGAGCAGCGTTTCGGCTTACGGGCCCAATCTCTCGAAGCTGGCCACCGAAGAGACGCCGCTGGCTGCACATACCTACGTTTATGGCGTGCACAAGATGGAAGCAGACCGCGTGGTACAGCAACGCGCGCCTGCACTCCGCGGATGCAGTGTTTACATACTTCGGCCCCACATTTTTGCCGGGGCCAGTGTTGACAACTACTTCATGGAAGGCTTTCGCGGTATCCCTGGCGGGACAAGTGCGCGTGCAGCGAAACTGCGCGAGAAGGGCACCCGGCTTCCCTGCATGCTCCCATCTGGCAAACAATACCTCCAGAACCGGTTGCAATTCATCCATATCGACGATATTGCCCGAGTAATCGCATTCATTCTGAAAAAGACCGACCCCGAAGCACAGCGCCTCACCATCATGAACGTAGCCGGCCGGGGACAGCCTCTCACCTACGAAGAGTGCATTCAAATGGCACACGCAAAACTGGTGCGGGTGCCCTCGGAAAAGCTGTTCGCACTGGTGTTGCTGTTTTTGTGGAAAATGAAAATTTCCACAATTCCGCCGGACATCGCACCTTACATGACTTCTGACAGCTTGATGGATACGCTCCGCCTGGCAGAGTTTCTCGGAGTCGAATACACGAATGTGATCCGCTATTCGATCGCGGAAGCATTCGCAGATTGCTTCAAGGCGGCCGCAAAGGAAAAGAAAGAAGCGGCTATTAAAGCGTCCTCAGCGCCGACCGCGATATAAACCGGCGATCCCGAAGGTGTAAGGCGTCCACGTGGCATCCGGAAATCCCGCCTGTCGCATTCGCTCCAGCATTTCGGTCGGGCTTGGAAACCGTTCGACCGAAGCCGGCAGGTAAGAGTAGGCGCCATTGTTGCCGGAGATAAGTTTGCCAATTCTCGGAAGTACCGACTTGAAATAGACGCTGTAAATCTTTCCACGCAAGCCGGGTGGATCACTGAATTCCAAAATTCCGCACTCGCCTCCCGGTCTGAGTACGCGGAAAATTTCCCGCAAGCCGGCATCGTAGTCCACAAGATTGCGGAATCCGAACGCGGACGTGACCAGATCGAAGCTATTGTCGGGAAAGGGCAGTTGCAGCGCATCGGCCTCTACCCAGTTCATCACCGGTCCGGCAGTCGACTTAGCCACTGCGAACTTCAGCATGGCATGAGAAAAGTCCCCGCCTATAATCTGCGCACGCGGCGCCTGTTTTCGAAGGGCAAAAGCCATGTCTCCCGTACCGCAACAAAGATCAAGAACACGTGCGTCCGGACGCGACAGAATCGAAGAGAAACTGCGGGCCGTGCGGCGCCACCATAATTTGTCCACGTTGGCCGATAACAGATGATTAAGCAGATCGTACTTTGGAGCGATGGAGGAAAACATCTCGCGGACCGCACGAGCGGCTGACTCCGCGTCGGTTGCGCCTTCGGGAGTCGCACCCCTGACCCGGCTCTCACTTGTCTTTGTGGAATTCTCAAACACCAGATGCCCGCCTGATTTCATCCATGGCTGCCGAGATTGCGCTTTGGGGCACGTTCTTCACGATCTCAACTTTGCCAATCGCCTGCGGCAGCACAAAATTCACTACGCCACTTTCGGTCTTCTTGTCGGATTGAATCAATCGCAGAGCCTTGCTGGTCTGTACCGTTACGGAGGGTAGCCGACCCCAGGCATGAATCGCGCCACGAATTTGTTCGTAAACCGGTCGATCGCACATTCCGATCTCCAGCGAAATTCGCGCAGCGGCTTGCATTCCCCACGCCACCGCTTCCCCATGCAAGAATTGGCGATAACCAGTCGCCGCTTCAAGCGCGTGGCCAAGAGTGTGTCCAAGGTTGAGCACCCGCCGCAGGTCGCCTTCCTTTTCATCAGCCGAAACCACGCGTGCTTTTAAGCGTACTGATTCCGCAATGGCCCAGGTGGCGAGCTCTGAATCCTTTCGCAATGATTTGATTGAGGAGTTTTCCAAGCGGCCAAATAATTCGGCATTGCCGATAACACCCGCCTTCAGAGCCTCATACATTCCCGCCCGAAATTCACGTTCGGGCAGGGTCGCCAGCGTCTCTGGGTCAATGAGGACGAGCCTGGGCTGATAAAACGTGCCGATCAGGTTCTTACCTGTTCTCAGGTTGACGCCGGTCTTGCCTCCGATCGCAGCATCGAGCTGCGCCTGCACCGTTGTCGGAACCTGTACAAGCGTGACGCCTCGCATGTAAACCGAAGCCAGCATTCCGGCGACGTCGCCGACAACACCACCGCCGAAAGCCACCACCATCGCCTTGCGGTCGGCGCCCAGACGGAGCATTTCCTCCGCCAGCTTTTCCAGGGTTGAGAGACGCTTGGACCGTTCGCCATCGTTCATTTCGATGAAGTGCAGCAGGAAGCCAGTCTTCTGTAGCGAGGTTGCAAGGACTTTTCCCCAGCGTCGGCGTACCGGCGGCACAGTGACAACAAATGCATCCCTTACACTTCCCAAGAGTTCTCTTAAGATTGCACCCGAATGAGTCAAGGAGCCCGGCTCGATAAGAACTTCGTAAGTTGATGAGGGAGTGTTTACCGGGATGCGAATCATTCGGAGATCATCATAACAAGTAGCTAGACAAGGGATATCGGATCGGCCAATTGGCAGTTCACGAGAACTACGTGCCCTATAGACCGGAACGATTCTGGTACGCTTTCGTTTGGCCTTGCTCGCCGTGAAAAAACTACTTCTTATCGTGATCGCAGTACCGGTGCTGACAGGCCTGGGCTGGTGGTACTTTCATCAGCGATCCATTCCAGCATTCGATCCCGCCTATCACGAATACGCGTACATTTCGAATGGAAAAAGCAACACGGTTTCGGTTGTCGATCTGCGTACTTTCCGGCTCATGCGAACGCTCCGGGTGGGCAACGCGCCCAGCGGCATAACGGTCAATGGCCGGAGAAACGAAGTTTACGTGGCCAACTCAGGATCGGCCAACGTGAGCGTGATTGATGCCGAGCGCAATGCCGTGGTCGCGACTATTGGCGTGCACGGCGTTCCCTATTTCGTCGATGTGTCCGCCGATGGGAAACGTGCATATGTGGCGAACTCCGGATCAGCAAATGTGTCGGTCATTGATCTTGATCAGCGGAGGGTGCTTTCGACTATTCGTGTAGGAAATTCACCTGGGATGGCGCGGGTGTCCCCGGACGGCAATACTGTCGTGGTCAGCAATCGGGAGAGCGACTCCATATCGCTGATTGATACGCAGGCGCTGGCTGTCAAGAGCACAATTTCTCTCTGTCATCAGCCCACCGATATCGCTATTCTTCCTGACAGCAGCAAAGCATTCATCGCTTGTTCCGGTTCTGCGCAGGTGGCGTCAATCGATTTAAAAAACGACAAACTCCTCACGCTCCTCGATGTCGGCAAAACGCCTGTCAATCTTGCGCTTAAGCCCGATGGTGGCGAATTGATTGTCTGCAACTTTGACTCAGACAGTGTCTCAATCATTGAAACCTCGACCGATGAAGTCAGCGGAAGCTACCTGATTGGAACTCATCCGGCACGCGCCGTAGTTTCAAACGACAACTCGCGTTTGTACGTCAGCAACTTCGGCTCGAATTCCATTGCGGTTTATGACATTGACATAGGAAAGATCGTGGCTACTCTCCCTGTCGGATCGCAGCCGGATGCTCTGGCGCTTTCGGCCAGCCAAAATTACTTGCTGGTGCTCGATTCGAAGTCAGGCGATGTAACCGTTATCCAAAAGCGAAAGCCGCGCAAGCTTGAGCCCGGAGAATACGGTTTATTGACGATGATTCCAGCTGGCGAGCAACCGAACAACGTTGCGGTCAAGTCGTTTATGCTGCCGGTTTCCAAATGAAGGACGGGTCCGAAAGAAAGAGGCGCCTTATGCGTTGGAGCCGCAGCACTTCTTATATTTCTTGCCGGAGCCGCAGGGGCAAGGATCGTTGCGTCCGACTTTGGCGCTGCCGCGAATGACTTGCTGCACGGGTTGACGTTCACCTGCTCCTGCCATACGGGCCTGTTCGAGCTCGCGCCTTTTGCGCCGCTGAAAGGCTTCTTCAAGATCGTCCATGGAGGTTGACACATTGCGTGGACGATGTCCGTTGCCATCGTTTCCCGTGGGCAGGCCGGTGGGTACAATCTGATTTTGATCGGGCGGGGCAGACCCAGGTCCAACTCCGCCTCCGCTGCCACGCTCAATAATCTGCATAAGGTACAAGTAGCGCGTCGTGTCTTCCTGGAAGCGCTGCATCATGGCTTCGAACATGTCGAAGGATTCGCGCTTGTACTCGACCAACGGATCTTTCTGCCCGTAACCGCGCAGACCGATGCCCTCTTTCAGGTGGTCCATGTTCAGCAGGTGGTCTTTCCATTGCTGGTCGAGCACGCTCAACATGATCATGCGCTCGTGATAACGCATTGCATCGGGACCAATAAGTTTTTCTTTTGCTTCGTAACGCTGCTTCAGTCTTTCGAAAATTGCGTCGCCGAGTTCCTGTCGATTCAATGTGTCAGGAGTCACGCCTTCGGCAAGAATATCCACGCCGAAACGCGTGAAGATGGCGTCCTTCAACCCCTTCGTGTCCCACTGGCCCGGGTGGGCCTTCTCAGGTGCATATTGTTCGAGCAGATCGGTCAGAATCCCGGCCACGTAATCTTCCAGAATGAGATCTTTCTGGTCCACACCTTCAAGCAGGCGCCGGCGCAGGCCGTACACCGCCTCGCGCTGCTTGTTCATCACGTCGTCGTATTCGAGAAGATGTTTGCGGGCTTCAAAGTGCTGCGCTTCGACGGCCTCTTGCGCTTTCTCGATACGGCGACTGATAAGCTTCGACTCAATCGGAACGCCTTCTTCCATCCCGAGCCGTTGAAGAAGCGTGGAAACCCACTCCTTGGCGAAGATGCGCATCAGGTCATCTTCGAGAGAAAGGTAGAACCGCGAAGCTCCGGGGTCGCCCTGTCGGCCGGCGCGTCCGCGAAGCTGATTGTCAATTCGCCGGGCTTCGTGACGTTCTGTTCCAAGAATAAACAAGCCTCCGGCAGAGATCACGTCATCGTGATCTTTGTCGGTCTGCGACTTGTGGCGGTTCAGCGTCTCTTCCCAAACATCGGTGGGCACCGCATATTCGTTGCCCGCGTAGTACCAGACCGTGCTGGTGGTTTCGTCCACGTTGGTACGGATCTCGCCTTGCGCGGCACGCAGTTGCTGAGCAGTCCCCTTCTTAACGCATTCCTGTTTGGCGGTGAATTCTGGGTTGCCCCCCAGCAGAATGTCAGTTCCGCGGCCCGCCATGTTGGTCGCGATCGTCACCATCCCCTTGCGGCCGGCCTGGGCGACGATTTCCGCTTCCTTCTCGTGCTGCTTGGCATTCAAGACGTAATGCTTGATTCCCTTCTTCTTCAGCAGGTCGGACAGGCGTTCTGATTTTTCAATCGAAGTAGTGCCAACCAGTACGGGCTGGCCCGCTTCGTTGAGCTTTTGAATCTCATCCGCCGCGGCGAAATATTTTTCTTTTTCGGTGCGATATACAAGATCAGGGTTTTCCACCCGACGCAGGGGACGATTCGTCGGGATGACGGTTACATCCAGGCTGTAGATTTTGCCGAACTCCGTGGCTTCGGTTTCGGCCGTACCGGTCATTCCCCCAAGTTTCTTGTACATGCGGAAATAATTCTGGAAGGTGATGGTGGCGAGCGTCTGGTTCTCGCGCTCGATCTTGACGCCTTCTTTGGCTTCTACGGCTTGATGTAGACCATCGGACCAGCGACGTCCCGGCATCAAGCGCCCGGTGAATTCATCAACGATAATGACTTCGCCCTCTTTGACTACGTACTCGACGTCGCGGTGGTAAAGCGAATGCGCCTTGATCGCGGTCTCGACGTGATGTTTCAAGTCCCAGTTTTCAGGATCAGCAATGTTGCCGATCCCCAGCAAACCCTCGACTTTTTCCCAGCCCTCATCGGTAACAGTGGCGTTGCGCCGCTTTTCATCCACTACGAAATCGCCAGTCATCTGCGCAGGCTCACCCGGAGGTCCGGGAATTTCCTCTCCCTTTTCGAGCCGTGGAATAATCCGGTCCACGCGTGCGTACTTGTCGGTGGACTCTTCGCTCGCGCCGGAAATGATCAGGGGGGTGCGGGCCTCGTCGATCAGGATCGAGTCAACTTCGTCAACGATGGCGAAGTTGTGGCCGCGCTGCACGCAGTCCTTTAGATCGAACTTCATGTTGTCGCGCAGGTAGTCGAACCCGAACTCGTTGTTAGTGCCGTAGGTAACATCCGCTGCGTAAGCCTCGCGACGTTCCTGATCGTCCAGGTCGTGCACGATCACCCCGACGGTGAGGCCCAGAAAGCGGTAAAGCTGTCCCATCCACTCAGAGTCGCGTTTGGCCAGGTAATCATTAACCGTGACTACGTGAACACCACGACCGCTGAGCGCATTGAGATATACCGGAAGAGTGGCAACCAGCGTTTTGCCTTCGCCGGTTTTCATTTCGGAGATCGTGCCGCTGTGCAGTACCATGCCGCCGATCAACTGCACGTCGAAATGGCGCATGCTGAGGACGCGGCGCCCGGCCTCGCGTACTACGGCAAAGGCTTCCTCCAGAATCTCGTCCAACACTTCGTTCGTAGCTTCCAGGCGCTGCTTGTCCAACTCGCGCTGGCGATCGAGATCGGCTTCGGCTTCATCGGCAATTTTGCAGACACGATCCTGAATTTTCTTGCGGAATTCGTCGGTCTTGGCACGCAACTCTTCGTCCGAGAGCTTCTGCATCTCGGGTTCGAGCGCATTGATCGCTGCCACACGCGGCAGCAGGCGCTTGACTTCGCGCTCATTTCTCGTGCCAAAAACCTTGCCTAAAAGCGTATTGATCAAGTCTGGAAGTCCTTCGGAGGGCCCACGCCCGCTGTCTAGAAGCCTAGCATATTAGATGCGGACGGAAGCCGTAAGTCGCGGGCGAGGAACCTCGGCCGTGAGTTGTAATCCACGCTGCGAATTTCGTTTTCGTGTATATTCCGCTCCAATGCCCACCTTTTACCACCGTTTCGTTGAGTGCTCAGAACGCTGGCCCCAGAATATCGCGGTTGAAATTCAGCGGCCGGAAAGTGTCGAAAGCCACTCCTATGCGGAATTGCGGCGCATGGCGGAGTCGTTTGCAGGCTGGCTGGTCACCAATAGTATGCCTCCTGGTGAAAGGGTAGCGATTCTCGCAGACAATCATCCCCGTTGGATTGCGGCTTACCTGGGAATTATCGCCGCCGGCGGCACGGCCGTGCCACTCGATACGGCATATCATGCTGATCAAGTTGCGAAGCTTCTGAAGGACAGCGGCACTTCGCTGCTGGTATGTGACGTAAAACATTGGGAGGTGGCGCGGGAAGCAGTAGAGGGATCGGAAATGCAGATCGTGCTGACTACGGCTGCACTGCATTCTGGAGGACAGCCGGAAGCCGATGTCCCCACAAATTCTGAGGTAGGGAACTGGCTACCTGCGACACCTCTGACCGACTTCGACCGGCTCTTTGCTCACACCCAATCGAATTTCACTCCCATCCCACGCGCGCCAGACGATCTCGCTTCCCTGCTCTACACCTCCGGCACCACCGCCGATCCTAAGGGCGTGATGCTGACCCACGCCAACCTGCTGGGCGAAGCGGAGGCGGTATTTGCATGGGCGCAACTCGGGCCAGACGACGCAATTCTTGGAGTGTTGCCGCTGTTTCACGTATTGTCGCAAATGGCCAACCTGCTGCTTCCGCTGGTTGCCGGCGCGCGCACGGTTTTTCTCTCGACGCTGAACACAACCGAACTACTGAAAGCTCTGCGCGAACGCAAAATTACTGCCTTCGCGGTTGTTCCCCAGTTTTTCTATCTCATTCACGACAGAATCTTCAAGGAGGTGTCGCAGAAGGGCGCCGCAACAAAAATGGCTTTTGGCCTGCTACGGAAGATCACGGTGATGTGTCGCCGGGGAGGCTTCAACCCTGGCGGAATTTTTTTCGGCAAGGTTCATGCGCTATTCGGGAAGCGAATGCGCTATCTCGTAACCGGCGGATCGCGTTTCGATCCGCAAATCGGACGCGACTTTTATTCTCTCGGCATTGACGTCTTGCAGGCTTACGGGCTGACTGAGACCACGGGCGGCGCATTCGTGAATGCCGTAAACGATCTCGTAATCGGATCGGTGGGCAAGCCTCTAAAAGGCGTCGAAGCGAAGATCATCGGTGCTCAAGCTTCGGATGATCAGGAGCCCGCGAGCGGCGAAATTCTAATCCGCGGTCCGATCATCATGAAGGGTTACTGGAACCGTCCGGAAGCGACTGCCGAGGTACTGAAGGACGGCTGGCTTTACACCGGCGATCTGGGTTACCTCGACTCTGACGCAAACCTGTTCATCACCGGCCGCAAGAAAGACGTAATCATCCTTTCGAATGGAAAAAATGTTTACCCGGAAGAGATTGAAGCGCATTACCTGCAGTCGCCGTTCATAAAAGAAATTTGTGTGATGGGGTTGGAGGCTGGCGCGGGTACGGAAAAGCTATACGCCGTCATCGTTCCAGATTTTGAACTGCTTCGCCAACGCAAAGTTGTGAACGCGAAAGAGGTCATTCGTTTCGATGTGGAAGGGCTCTCGGCGAAACTGGCCTCTACCAAGAGAATCAGCGGATACGAGATCTGGCAGCAAGACTTGCCGCGAACAACTACCCGCAAGCTGAAGCGATTCGAAATCCAGAAGATGGTGAAGGCGGGAAAGGGACAAACTGCTGAGGACGAAATTTCTTCTGAAAAACCGCTCACCGAGGAAGAGAAATCGTGGCTGGAGCGGCCGCAGGTCCAGCGGGCAATCAAAATTGTTCACGATTATGCGACCACGAGCCCTGACGGCATTCGCCCAGCGGACAATCTTGAGCTTGATCTTGGACTCGACTCCATGCGCCGCGTCGAGTTGCTGGTGGCGCTGGAGCAGGAGTTGGGCGGAGATGTCGAGGAGTCTCAACTTTCCACCATCTATACCGTTCGCGAACTGGTTGATGCGGTGCAGAACAGCGCGGCTTCGGGGAAAACGGCGGCGAACCCGCAAGTCGCCGCGTGGGGTACGGTGTTGCGCGAAGATCCCAGCAATCCGGCGGCATTGAGAATCACCAGTCCGCGGCCAGTAACCGATGGGCTGATTTTCATTGTGACCAGTCTTGCCGGACTCCTGTGGCGATTGCGTTCACGCATTGAAGTTGAAGGAATCGAAAACATTCCGCGAGAAGGCGCTTATCTGCTGTGTTCGAATCATCAGAGCTTCCTCGATCCTGTGATTCTGCTGGCGGTCTTGCCATTCCGAATTTTACGTCGACTGTTTGCGGTCGGCACCAGCGAAATCTTTACTCCTGGGTTCATGTCGATGGTGGCCCGCCTGGTCCGAGTGGTTGTGGTCGATCCTGACGCAAACTTGCTTCCTGCAATGCGAGCCGGAGCGTATGGTCTGCGCCATGACATGGGGCTGATCTTGTACCCCGAGGGCGAGCGCAGCATTGACGGCGCGCCCAAGGCATTCAAGAAGGGCGCAGCCATTCTTTCCATTCATCTTCAAGTTCCAATTGTTCCGATCGCGATCGAGGGCGCCTATGAGTCATGGCCGCGAGGCAAGCCGTTTCAGAGGTTTGCTCCCATCAAAGTAAAAATCGGTACGCCCATGAAGCCCCCTCCAGAATCCACAGCCTCGGAAGAGGCGTACGCCAGGTTCACAGCGGAGTTGAAGGAGAGAGTGGTAAGGATGTGGGAAGCGTTGCGAGGAGAGGGCAAAGCCAAAGCATCGGCTTAATTTTCCTGACAGCTGATGCGGATTGCTGACGGCTGGTTTGGGTCTCTACTTCGCCCTTGGGTGCGTCTGGTCGTACACACTCAGCAAATGCTTCATCGAGAGTTGGGTATAGCGCTGCGTAGTCGAGAGCCGTTCGTGACCCAGCATCTCTTGAATCGCCCGCAGGTCGGCGCCTTCTTCCAGCATGTGTGTTCCGAACGCGTGGCGCAGGGTGTGCGGATGGACGTCGGGAGACAAGCCCTTTGCAACTGCAATCTTTTTGATGATCCGGCCAACGCTCCGGGTGGTGAGGCGTCCACCGCGAGTATTAATCAGTAGCGCGGGCGTGTTCTTGCGTGACCGCAAAAGGATGGCCTGGCGGGCTGGAACATAAGCCGCGAGCGCAGACGTGACCGCATCGCCAAAGGGAACGTAACGTTCTTTCTTGCCTTTGCCGCGAATAAGCAGCGCCTCTGAGGCTGGACGAATGTCATCGCGGTTGATGCCCACGAGTTCCGAGTTGCGAATGCCGCACCCGTAAAGGAGTTCAAGCATCAGGCGATCGCGCTCCGGAAAGGCTGCTATCTCGGGCATGGCGCCGTCGAGCACGGAATTCATCTCTTCCAGAGTCGGAACACGCGGGAGTTTCTTCGGGAGCTTCGGAGTGGATACCAATGCAGCCGGATTTTGTTCAACCAGTCCTTCCTGCGCCAGCCAGCGATAAAGGGAACGGACCGCTGCGAGGGCACGCGCGACGGAACTCTTGCTGAGGCCTTTTTCGTACAAGCTCGATAGAAATCCGCGAATGGTGACGTGATCTATTTCGCGCCAGCTGCGCGAACCGGCGTAAGCTGAAAAGTTCTCGAGGTCCTGTTTGTAGGCTTTGATGGTGTGCGCCGAGACGTTACGCTCTCGCAGCGAACGCAGGAATTTGTCGGTCGCCGCTCGCATATCGGCTTCGGTTTGTTTCCTCGCCGGGTTCATGAGTAAGCTGGACTCAGCATCAAGATCGCAGCGCCCGACGCAGCGCACCACCACATGAGGTAGGCCGGCCAAGGAGACCAGCGGCCGGCGCGCGCAAGCCGCAGATACGTCTGGGAAAGCCAAACGTGATATGCAAGCGGAAGTGAGGTACTTCGAGGTGCCTTCTCCCCCACTCTCTCCAATCTTAAATACACGCGAAACCACAGTGCTCCAGATGCACCGATGAGGAGAAAGCCGATGATTGCGAAAGGATCATGGCGGACGATGTATAGGAACGCACGGCTTTCACGCTCGTACAAGGCAACAGCTCTGAGAATCAGCCTGAAACTCATCTCGCTTTAGCCCTCGGATGGTGCTTCGCATATACAGTCTTCAAACGGTCTAGCGCAACATGTGTATAGACCTGTGTCGTTGAAATATCGGCGTGGCCGAGGATCGTCTGCACTGTTCTAAGATCGGCGCCATTTTCGACCATGTGAGTGGCGCAACTGTGACGCAGCATGTGCGGGCTGGCGTGGCGTCCGGAACCGACTGAAGCCGCGCCGACCATCTGCCACACCCGCTGGCGGGTCAATCTTTTTGCCCCTCGCGAGATGAATAGAATTGGCGAACTCCTCTCTGATGCCAGTGCTGGCCGGGCCTCGCGTAAATACGCCGTCAGAGCCTGTTGCGCCGCCTTCCCGATCGGGACCATGCGCTCTTTGTCGCCTTTCCCGCGCACCAGAACGTATCCCATGTCGAGCTTCACGTCTTCCATCTTGAGCGCGACTACCTCCGAAACTCGCAGGGCTCCCGCATAAAAAACTTCGAGCATAGCCCGATTCCGCAACGAAAGCGCCGGGGCTTCCCTTCCAATCACAGAATCGCCGCCCGCCGCGCTACCGATGAGCATCTGACCGACTTCATCGCGCCCCAGCGACTTCGGCAGGACTTTCCATTGCTTTGGAAGTGGAATGTTCAGCGTGGGATCGCGCTCGATTCTCTTATCCAGCAACAGGAAACGATAGAGATGCCGCAGCGCAGACAGTTTTCGCGCGACCGAGCGACCATCAACCGAGTTCGAAAAGAGCTGCTGAATGAATCCGCGTACATCGTCTCGACGGGCCTTAAGCAAACCCCGTTTGCTCTTATTCAAAAACGCCGCAAACTGCGCCAAATCGCGGGTGTATGCCGAAACCGTCAGTGCGGCCAACCCCTTCTCGACCTTCAGATAATCCCCGAACGAAGAGACCACACGGAAATTGTCTTCGGAAGGCACTTGACGAGTATGCCCGTTATCGGACGCTAACAGAAGTAATTACGCGGGTGCCGCGCCAGCCTGCTTCAGCACATCCACCGCATATAACGCTCCCTGCGGCGTTTCCTCATGCTTGAAATAAGCAAACACATCGTGGCCGGCAGATAAGTGGTCACGCATTCTGCGGAGCATGGCGGCGCGCTCTTCGGCAGTGTACTCTGGCTTTCGATAACGATAGTAGGCGAAGTCGGCAGTGGTCACGTCGGGAGTCGTGCGCTCTTCAGTTTCGGCAATACAGAGCGCACGATTGTGCGCTCTGAGGCAGGCGAACACATCGTCTGCAAACCATGACTCGTTCCGGAATTCGAAGGCGATCTGCACTCCGCGCGGAAGGGTGCCCAGAAAAGCATCGAGCCCGGCGATGTCGGCTTTCATGTTTGGCGGCAACTGGAAGAGTACCGGGCCTAGCTTTCCGGCTTGCGCAAGCGGTTCTATCGTGCCGAAGAAGCGCTGGGCAAATTCTTCCGCGCCTTTGAGTCGTTTAATGTGCGTGATTACCTGGTGCGCTTTGATTCCGAAGCGAAAATGATCGGGGGTCTGGGT
>Ga0157373_10000865_pt1 | contig 23532 bp, 20 predicted proteins | sample C65metaG_FD_113460 | JGI IMG/M metagenome (GOLD analysis project Ga0157373, IMG submission 113460) | Corn rhizosphere microbial communities from Kellogg Biological Station, Michigan, USA - C6-5 metaG | ecosystem: Host-associated > Plants > Roots > Rhizosphere > Soil | place: USA: Michigan... | reverse complement strand
TAACTTAATAGAAACGGCTACGCATGTAGTACCGACAGCGGAGTACTGGCGGACGGGGGTTCAAATCCCCCCGGCTCCACCACTTCAACATCTAAAGACGTCCAAGGACGTCTTTTTTTGTGCCTGAAATCCAGCAAACACGGGGGTTTCAGGTCCAGCGGAGTCCGATGGTATCTGAGCACATCCTACAATTCGTGTATTCCACGTGGTATTCCAAGCCCACGACTGCTATTTTTTGGAATACATGCAGTATCGGAGATTCTCATGGGTGCCCAAGCCACTCGGCTTTCAGACGTCAAAGTCAAAGCAGCAAAACCAAAGGAAAAAGACTACATCCTCACTGATGGCGATGGCCTCCAGATGAGAGTGAGGGCTAATGGCTCAAAGCTCTGGAATTTTAACTACATTCACCCAATCACCAAAAAGCGGATCAATATGGGCCTTGGTACGTTTCCGGAGGTGAGTTTGGCTCAAGCCAGGAAACGGACGGTAGAGGCCAGGGAGCTGGTGGCGCAAGGGCTTGATCCGAAAGCGAAGCGTGACGAGGATCGGCAAACGTTAAGAGCGACTACGGAACATACCTTTAAAAACGTAGCCACCTCTTGGTTCGAGCTCAAGAAAGACTCGGTTACTACTGCTTATGCTGAAGATATCTGGCGCTCTCTCACGCTGCACGTTTTTCCTGACTTGGCCGCTACCCCAATCTCTGCGATCACTGCTCCGGCGGTTATCAAATTGCTCAGGCCGCTTGAGACCAAAGGCAGTCTTGAGACCGTGAAGCGACTGAGCCAGCGTCTCAACGAGATCATGACTTATGGCGTGAACTCCGGCTTGATTCATTCGAATCCACTGAGCGGAATACGCTCTGTCTTCAAGAAACCCAAGAAGACGAACATGGCAGCACTTGCGCCAGACGAACTCAATGAACTAATGGTGACGGTGGCCAACGCCAGTATCAAAAGGACCACACGCTGCTTGATTGAGTGGCAACTTCACACCATGACTCGCCCTGCAGAAGCAGCCACCGCACGATGGGCAGATATCGACATCAGCAAAAAAATCTGGACGATACCGCCTGAGCGGATGAAAAAACGCCGGACCCACATCATTCCACTCACGGAACAAGCTTTTGAACTCTTGGAAGCTATAAAGCCCCTTAGCGGGCACCGCGAGTATGTCTTCCCGGCGGATCGAAATCCCCGTACTCATTGCAACAGCCAAACAGCTAACATGGCTCTGAAGCGCATGGGTTTCGAAGGCCGTTTGGTTAGCCACGGCATGCGCTCAATGGCCAGTACCATCCTCAACGAACACGGCTGGGATCCTGAACTAATCGAGGTTGCCCTGGCTCACGTGGACAAGGACGAGGTGCGCAGCGCATATAATCGGGCAGATTACATAGAGCGCCGAAGGCCAATGATGAAGTGGTGGAGCGAGCATATCCAAGAAGCGGCCACCGGGAACCTTTCAATGTCCGCGACTAATGGCAGCCGGGGTGTAGCCCGCTAACGCAATACGCACAATTTTGCATGATATGGCTCACGTGCAAATCACGAGGCACGGTTTCCGGTCTTCCTTTCGAGACTGGGCCGGGGAATGTACCCATTACCCACGCGACGTATGCGAAATGGCACTGGCGCATGATGAACGTGACCAACTGAAGGGGCATATTCTCGCTCGGGCTTTCTCGACAAGCGGCGACTCCTAATGAACGACTTGAGCACACTTATTACCACTCCCACGATCGTCCCCAAATCCTAATTTGAGCCATCGTCTGAACGTTGCCAGTCGACCACATAGGGGGGAACCTCGGCAGTCCTGACAAACTGACGCATCACGCGGCACACAACTCCAATAACTGCAATAAAGAACAACACAATGAAAGATTCGACTTCCCCGCCGTTTTCACCGATCCAAATTACAGTGAACACTAATGAAATGATCGGCAACACCAGCGTTTTCGCAGCTATTGACAGAAATTATGGAATACTCGATGACCATTTCTTCAAGCCGATACTGGGTGATCAAGAACAAATTAAACTTCTGAAGGACATTCGCGCAGTAACAAACGATCCGGAACTACAAGCCAATCTTGAAACTCGCTGGAGACTCGAAGACAGTCAGCAGGGTAAAAAAATGAACACACTGCTGCGAGACGCAAGATATGCCTGTCTATACCTCGAAATGGCAAAAGCCGCTGAAACACATAATGACCGCGAACGCGCTTGGGCCTTTACCTGTTATGCAAGTGTGATGGTTGGTGAGATTTCAGAAAAATCAGCGGCGATTATCGACAAGATTAACAAAAATGCTCGTTCAATCCAAAACAGTAAAAATGCAAAAGCACGAGAAAAAAACTATCTGCCTGCCAAAGAGGAAGTAGTGAGGTTGCTTGAACAGTTGAAACCGGTGGGGGGCTGGACTAGCTTCAGGGGAGCAGCAATCGCACTAGAGGAAGATATGATGGAATTCATTCTCAAAACCCGCCCATCTGATTTGACTGCATCGAATATTAGAAATCTTCTAGAGACGAAATGGCTCCCAAGAGATGAACTGGTTAATAGCGCCTGGACAAAAACAGCGGCGGTAAAAAACCGCGAATAACAGATTGGACCTGACAGCTAGTCCAGTGTACTGGGTATCTGCCGGATCAAATCTGAGTTTTGTGCGGGCCAGTCTCAGGCAGCAATTGGCGTCCTGGGTCGCCCGCGAGGATCTTTCTGACGCGGTCGCTCCATCTTCCCCATGCCCCTCCCAGTGGTTTGAAGCTTCATGTAGAGATCGGTCTTGGTCAGATAGGGCACCGCCAAGCTGGTCAGCGAATCCCGCATTAGACTATCCGCGTTGTGGACCATTCCGATGCCACAGCTCTTGTAGCGCGATTTATCCGCGTTGCAGTTGTAGTACAGCCCCCGACCTTTCGTGACAAAATTCGTCCAATATTGGCCTATCAGGAGCGCTTTGGTAATGTCCTGTCGGACCTTGGAGCCATCAAAGAAAAATATCATATGGTAATGGAAACCTTTGTCCGGCCCATGCTCCAGTTTCCAGATGTAGCCCACCATATCGCCAAACAGCTTGTTCGACCTTGTATTCCGGAATAGGTGCTCTCGATTTTGCTTCGCTTCAGCCTGCGTCGTTTTGGAGTACTGTTCGCGGTAACCCAGGTCGACTCTCAACACCAGCAACCTGGAATAGCGTTCAAACAACGCATTAACGTACTCCGTCAATTCCTTGTAGTTTTTATTGCTGGATCGCTGGTAGTTCTTAAGCTTGCTCAGAAAGGCTTTGGACCTAGCCTCCAAGCGAATGCTGTCAACACAGGAGTTCAGCTTCTGAATAAGTCCCTGATTATCCTCGCTCTCCCTGTGTACGGTACGCAACAGATTGTAAGTTAAGCCAAACGCCTCAATTTGTTTGACCATCAACGCAATATACGGCTCGAACGTGTAAAGACTCCGCAGTCGTTTGTCTTGAGAAACATTCATTTTTAACAGCTTGTACAGGATAGCTCCTGGATAATTCCTTTGTAATCCGGGATCACCGTGTCTGCTCACATCTCTCAAGGTAAAAGCTTCTCCCTCGGTTCTAATAAGTTTTTGAACCCAGATTGACGCCAGCTTCAACTCGCTGACCAAGCCGATATCCAACTCACCTTGTATGTCACCGCTGTCCAGCTCGATACGACACTTACTCAGGAGCGCAATCTCACGCTCATCATTCGATACGTTTACACAGCCCTTCATACGTTGGAGCACTCCACAAGTAGGATGATGATTACTGATTGACTTGTTTTGGATCAAGTCAACCCATTCCATTCCGACATCTACTAGACACACATCTCTTTACTAGATAAACAAGTAGCAGCAATACTAATAACATATAAACCAAAAATATTTAGGCAGGCCGATCCCGATCAAAGCACTGCCAGTAGCGCACCTCGCAATAGAAATATTAATTAAACAACCATACAGAGTTAGTGTTCGAATTCAGTTCAACAACAGCAAGGGGTACTTCAACCTATTCACTGGTAGATGGCAGTTGAATGATTAGCACGCCTTCTTGGCAGACATACGCTGCTCGATCCAAGTGGTGATTTCTGAGTCGATCCAGCCAACGGCCGCCGCCCCCAGTTTGATCGGTTTGGGGAACGTAGCGTCGTACCTCGGGGACTGGACGTCCATGCGGTCGTAGATCGTTGACCGCCCGAGACCGATGCGCTCGGTCAATTGCTTGAGACGTACAATCTTCGGGTAGAAAACAGTATGGGTATTGGTCACTTTCCTGCTCGTTTGTGTGTTGGGATTGATGCGACTTTAAGCCGTGTTCGCTCCAACAAGAATACCGGCAGCGACAAGTATTTTTTCCTGAGCATGAGTCACGCGCCTCGAACGTAGGAGCTCACTGTACGCCTGAAGTTTGCGGGAGCGGGCCTAGCCGCTTTCTGACATCGACGTTGCCTGATGCAACGACGCCCTATCGCGTCTGGCTTGCGGAAAGATCCGGTTGCGATATTCGGGGCTAAGCTCCGCAGCTTCGTCCATTTTTTGCGGGTGTTGATCCTGCGAAATTGCACTCCACTTGGCCACCTGATTGCATCGGTACTGACCACTCGTCTGCATTGCACTTGAACAGGCGTTTGCAATGGTTCTGACCACCTACCCATCGGACTGTACCAGCATACTTAGTCAACATTATCGGCGGAGATCCGATAGGAAGGGGCAAGTTAATCGCGGAGACAGAACACATCATTAGCTATTTGGAGTGATTTTTCACTCGAGAGCCGATCAAGCGGAATCCCTCTACAAACACCTGAAATCCGCCAAAAAAAGAGCTTTTCGGGCCCGGAGGAACTAACTCTGTAGGCTAAGAACTAACTCCGTATGACCCTTAGCTCAGCAATTTTTCAGTCATGACCACCGCGTAGATTCACCGAAGTAATGACCTTGCTGACTCCCCCAAAACATCGAGATCAGATGCCACCCAAACCTACGTTAGCTTTCGAATCATCTGGGTGTCACGATCCGATTCACCATTGTCAGCAACGAAGCGGCGGTTTTTCCATCGCTGTTCATTCACTTCTCCAGCGACACTGTTTGCACAATCCTTTCGAACTCAATTAGCACGTCGGGTTGATTTTGGGTAAGGAAACGGATCACCGCGTCATTATCCAGTAGCTTCACTAGGTAGCCCTGGGCTAGAACAAGATTGAGCACGTCTTGACCGTAGGATTGCTCGACTAGCTTGAACTGTCCTTGTAGGTTTCCCATTTCACGCTCCATTTTGGCCATCTGCTCTGGCGTGGCACCACCGAGCTTGCGGGGCTTGGCATCGCCCACTAGCAGGTTACTTGGCGTCGCAGCCACGAGGGCCTGTGCGTAGGGCACAGTGATATTGTTAATGGCAACCATCAGTTCCACGCACTCTACCTGCCTGGTCGGTTTGAGTTTGCGCAACATCGCTCCGATTTCGGCGGAGAAGTGCTGATCCTTAAGCATCTCAGCCGCTTCAACGCATACGCCATCCAGCAGATTCATTTTCTTGATGATGTGACTGATGTCGACGTTCAAAGCCTTGGCTAGCCTGGCTGGTGTCACGCCGCGCTCAACCGCACGCCGGATCATGAAGTGCTCTTGAATGGTGGAAAGGCGATTGATCCGGTTGTTATAGGTGTAGGTCTCATCATCTATGGCGACCAAGCACGGCGCATCGATAAAGCCCAATTGCTTGAGCACTAACAAACGAATGTGCCCATCCAGCAACGTATGCTGACTAGATTGATTGTCGGCCTTGCTGACCGTCAGTGGCTCGATTAACCCGACGGCATCAATCGACGACTGAATCTGCTTAAATTTTTTAGAGCCGATTAGCCCTTCAGGAACCTTGCGCGAGGGCAGGATCAGATCCAACGAAACTGATAGTGGCTGCGGAACAAAACCAAGGGGCAATTGGCTCATGTCGTATGGGCTCCTACCCAAACTCGCTCGGCGAGGTATTTCGGTAGCGTATCCAATCCTTCAGCACGCAGCAGGTTGGTGAAGTTGTCATCAGACAGCAACTGGCGCAGGGCCTCGATCACAAAGAGCAGCCGGTGCTGGGCGAACCCCGCCTTTTTGACCATGAGTTTTTGCCGCTCGACCTCTTTCTGGTAGCTCCGGATAAGGCTGGATGAGGTGACCTCACCCGCCTTACGCGGTGAACCACGCGCAATGGATCGCCCCAGTGACCGGCGGCGCTCAATAACCCGACGAGCCTGGATCAGTTGTTTGCCACGCAACTTCCCTGATTCATAAGCATCTTGCAGGGCGGCCTGTACCTCCGTATCACTGCCTGCCCCCGCGATAGCAAGAGCGGCATTCAGCGGAATACGCCCCCTTTCGACCGCCACCAACAGGCGCTCTTCACCACTTTTGAGCAACTGAAGAATGCCATAGACATAGTCGGCGCTAAGGCCAGTTTTCTGGGCAATGGTCTTTTTGTCATAGCCTTGGTCACGTAACCGCTCGATACCTGCTAGCAACTCCAGAGGTCGGCATTGGCGGCGTGCAATATTTTCCGCCAGACTCATAAGAAAGGCGTCCTCGTCGCTAACACTTACGACCATTGCGGGGATACTGCTTTCGCCCAACGTTTTGTAGGCTTTGAGTCGTCCTTCACCGCAAATCAGTAGGTATCGCTCTGATCCGTCTGCGTCGGGGCGAGGAGTCACAGTGATAGGCTTCTTGAGCCCGATGTTTTTGATGTTGCCAACGATCTCTTCGAACACCCGCCCGTTTCGCTCTCGCGTATTCAGTACCTCAATGAATTCGAGCGGGATCATTTTCAGCTCGCTGGACAGATGCTCCTTGCTCATACCGCCCTCCTGAGACGTGCGCGTGCGGCCATGCCGTAGAGATAATCCAGACTGTCAAAGCGATAACTCTCGAATTCAATGCCGTTGTGATCGGCAAGGTTGAAACCCTTCTGGCCGAAATCCAACCGTGGCAGTAGGTAATAGTCGAGCGGGGCCTGATTGGTTTCGTCCAGTCGTACGGCGACCGTTATGTCGGGGGCCAGACTGGTATCGAAGCGAACCTTCCAGCGCCTGCGTCCGCTGTCCAGCGACTGGCAACGTGACAGGACAAGCGAGATGCTGAATTCACGATTAACCGTCAATAGGTCGGTGGCGGGATCGCGCTCGATCAATCCACCGATATCGGCAATCACATGTTCGGTCTGACTGACGATTTCCGGGTGTAGCTTTCGCAAAAACCGATTGACCTCAAGGAAACGATAGTCTCGATCCGGCGTGAATCCTACGACCTGGTACGCACTGATCAAACTACCGAAGCGGTGGATATAGGCGGAGGCCGACGGCATCCCCTCCGTCTCGTCGATGATGAGCCCCGAAAGGAAGCCGCGATGCTGGTACAGATTGCGCAGTTTCTCGATCAGTTCTTGATTGCTGAACCGATGCGCTCGGGCGCGGAGGATACCTTGTGCGGTATAGAACGCCTCCGGTGACACGATGGCCTCGAAAGCACCTTCCTTTTTGATCCACATATCAGGCTGGTTGGTGACCCGGTGTTTTTTGAGCTTGAAGGAAATCCTGTTGTAGACATTGTTACCGATATATTTTTCGTTGCTCAGCACTTCCCGCACAGTCGCTCGTGTCCAGTCCCGATCCAGATCGGTGTGAATGCCACGGTTGTTAAGGCGGCGGGCAATTTCAGATTCTGGCAAACCTTCATCGATGAACCAGCGATAGATCTGGTTCACCGTCTGCACTTCAACGTGAGGCCCCGGCATTAAGATCACACGGTCGGTTTGCAGGCTCTTGTGCTCGCCCCGCGCCAGTTCACTTTTTATTGAGCCAGCCTGATCGATCAGGACTCGCCGCAGGCCATAACCGGCAGGCCCTCCTTGCCGATAGCCCAACTCGATAAGCCGGCATTGGCCCGCGAATACTTTGGCCGACAGTTCCCGGCTGTACTCGCCTGCCATCGCGCGCTTGACGCCTTTGACGATAGTCGAAACTGGAGAGCCGTCGTTTTCGAACTGCTCTGCACAATAAGCAAACTGAATGCCCGCCCGGCGGCAGATGTACTCGTAATAGGCGCTTTCATCAGCATCCTGGAATCGCCCCCAGCGACTGACGTCGTAGACCAGAATGATCTGGAAGTCTGCCGCTCCAGACTCCACATCCTTGATCAGTTGCTGCAAGGCCTGTCGACCATCGATGCGCAGCCCGCTTTTGCCTTGGTCGGCGTAGGTACGGACGATTTGCATGCCGCGCCGCTCGGCGTACTCGCGAATCTTGTCAGACTGGTTTTCGGTCGAGTACTGCTGGTGCTCAGTCGACATTCTGACGTATTCGGCGGCACGTAATGCCACCGGCCGATCCGCCAACGCTAGTGAAGAATCATCTGATTGCATAAGACCCGACCGCTCGCCGTTTTCGTGTGCTTGCTCTCGGGTCTGCCTTTCACATCTTCGCGTGGGCTTCGGTCAGAACAAAACAGGCCGAAGCGCACGTCGTTGAGATATCTGCCACGCAGGATGATCGAGAACTCATTTGGATTCGTAATTAGCGCCTGCCCCGTAAAATGACCATCACGTCCTATCTTTGCACACGTCCTTTTTGCACGGGCAATCGATGTTCAATGGAGTGATCTCGACGATCCATGCCTCACTACTGGCTGCGTCACCGCTGGGAATTTGCTCAATTCTGTACAGGCCGGGGCGCAGCGCCATGTCCTGTGACACGTCCATCTTTGCAAGATCGACCTCCTGCTGCTGATCGTGTTTAGATCGCTGACGGGATCTGTTTCGGTCGACGTACTCGGGATTGGCTTCCCGATAATTGCGCCAATATTCTGGATGGCGATCTAGCCACGCACGCTGATTTCGACTTTGGTTATCCCGATAATCCGGATCGGATTGCATCTTGTCGCGTTGCCAGCGTTGGCGTCGTGCTCGCTGACAGGCTGGTAGCGAACAGTAGGTTTGATTGGGTACTTGAGGACGTTTTTCGAACGACAGGCCACAGCAAGCGCAGATTTTGTTGGACATCAAAGTTCTCCATATGAAAATTCATACGAGGACTGCTGCCCCTCTGCGTGCAACTGGCTTTGTGCGAAGTGTTCGGTTCTCGATTTTGGCGCTAATGAGGGGGCGAGCCCTTTTTCTAACTGACGAATTAACCTCCGAAAGAACAACCCTTCCAGTTGATCCATTTAAACGAGTTTCGCACCTATATCACGACACTGAATATCCACCATGGAATCCAATCCCATGTCATTTCAGTGTCCTTGCTGTAACTCTCGAAAAATCGCTTCCCTCAGAACAGCCATGATGGTTGGCGCCCTTGTTGGCACTATCGGCGGTGCGGCGCGAGGGGCGAACTCCGCACTTGCCAGCAGTCAAATCGGAGCCAATCTCGGCGCCCTTATCCGTCCACCTGGTTCCAGCATCGGTTCCGTCTCCAGTGCCATCCTCGGCGGGCTGGCGGGGGGCGTCGGTGGCTGTGCGCTGGGCGCTCAACTCGGCGAAAAATTGGATCGCCATGTCTTGGCTAACAATCTCTGTTTGGTCTGCGGAAATCGCTTCAACCTGCCCACGTAATCGGCGCAGCTTTCAACTCCCCCACATTAATCCGGTCCGTGCTGCGTTCTGCGCAGCGCTTATGTCGACCTGCGTCCCAAGGAATCTCTCCCATGGCTCATCTCATTGAACAAATGGCTTACGTTGGCGCTACCCCATGGCATGGTTTGGGTAGTCGCCTTACTGAAAAACAACCGCTGGAGGTCTGGCAGCGTGAAGCGGGAATGAATTGGCAGATCCAAGAGAGCCCGGTGCATTTTAAGGCCAAGGCCTCTGGCCATCTGGGCAGCATTCACTCGTTCCCGGAACAAAAAGTGCTGTATCGCTCCGACACCAAAGCCCCGTTATCAGTGGTCTCACATCGCTATCAGGTCGTGCAGCCGCGTGAGGTGTTGGAGTTCTACAGAGACCTTACCGAGTTCTCGGGTTACGAACTCGAAACCGCTGGCGTGCTCAAAGGAGGACGCAAGTTCTGGGCCCTCGCCAGAACCGGTCAGGCCACGGCGCTGAAGGGGAATGATCAGGTTAACGGCTATCTGCTGCTTGCCACTTCCTGCGACGGCTCATTGGCGACCACGGCTACGCCCACCACCGTGCGCGTGGTCTGCAACAACACCTTGAGCATTTCCCTGAACGGCGCCACCAACGCCATCAAGGTTCCACACAGCACCCGCTTTGATCCACGCGCGGTCAAAATGCAACTAGGCATCGCCGTCTCGCAATGGGACGAGTTCATGTACCGGATGCGCACGCTCGCCGAACGCAAAGTGCAAACCAAAGAAGCTCTCGGCTTTTTCATGAACGTGCTGTGCGACATCAACGCCCATGCGCCTATTCCTGAAGCAATACCCAACAAGCGGGCAATGGAGAAGGTCCAAACACTATACGAAGGGAAAGGCCGAGGCGCGGAATTGGAATCCGCACGCGGCACCGCGTGGGGGTTGCTGAACGCGGTGACGGAATACGTGGATCACGAACGACGTGCCCGCAGCTCGGAGTACCGAATGGATTCCGCATGGTTTGGCCAAGGGGCGGCGATCAAACAAAAAGCCCTGAACGCCGCCCTGCAACTGGTAGCGTGAGCAAAAGGATCGCATGCAACTGCACAAGCTCAAGGCCGGTGATTTGCCGGCCATTTACTCTGTGGTGCCCGCTTTGACACCACCAATCTGTGATCAGCTTTTCAGGCGATTCGCTAAACGCTCCACCATCTCGACCACCAACTGTCGATCCGGCTGATCCAATGGCGCTAACAGATGGCTGATCCGGCTAGCCTGATCGTCGATCAGTGGACTCACCTCACTGAGCAATTCAGACGCTTCACAGCCAAAGATTTCGGCAAGCTCCACCAACCTGCTGATATTGGGCATGACAACTCCCCGCTCGATACGAGAAACCGCTTCATTCCCAATCCCTAAACGCTCCGCCACCGCCTCTTGGGTCAGCCCACTGCGCACCCGCTGTTTAGATATGGCGCGCCCGACCGTACCCGCCAGTAACTTCTGATCAATTTCAGCCATGCAGCCCTCCCATCTCAACCTAGATGGTTGGGCATCACCTCATTGACATGAAGAACACCACAGGTCGAAAATCAACTTTAAAAGTTGTTTATCATCTCAAAACTACGCTTCAACCCTCCCGATAAGGACATCCCATCAATAGCAAAACTTTCCTGCTGGCCGCACTGAGCTGCTTCGCGATAAACACGGCCACTGCCGGAACAAATACGTGGACCACCGATTGGGCCATGGGCACCAACGAATATGCCGTCGAGGACGGTAACGGCAACGAATTGGTGATTGCCTGCCCAACGGAAGATGGTCGCTATGTCTCAGCCAGCATCACGGTGAATGGTCAGGCCTATCGCTCGGAAGACGGCCAAGGCTTTGACCTCATCGTGGATGGCAAAACCTTCCGCAATCCCTTCACACCGACTGCCGTGCTTGCAGCAGCATCTTCACCCATGAGTTCTGGAGCGCCCTGCGTCGGGCCAAACGTTTACAGGTCAGCGCTCAAGGCAAGGTCATCACGTTCACGACTCAGAATCTCAAATCCCTGTTGCCGGCCCTGAACGACAAAAACAATAGCTGCCAAGCCGCTTGGTAACGCCGCACCTGGCGCGATGACAATACTCACCATTGGAGAACACCATGGCAAACCGCAAGCCCCTTCAAGACAGACTCATTAAAGAAAGCAATCATTCAGCCCGCAGCCATCAGGTCATGATCAGCGACGGTAGAGCAGCATTGAAGCCATCGTTGATCACGAGTGCCCTAGCCGGTATTACGCCCCGAAAACTCGCCATCGCAGGAACATTTGCCAGCCTTTGGGTCGCGGGATGCTCGGCCAGCCAACTCGACTACCGAAATGTTCAAATAAACAATGGCCTTATTTACTCCGGCTCGAGCAACCAACCGTTTAGCGGTCGAGTGACCAACGTTCCGGAGAGTTTTATCCGCCCCAACAGTGGATACAACACGCTCATCAGCAACATGAATGAAATGCTGAAAACCGCAAAGGCCGACAAAAATGGGTTCTGGGGCAGAACCTTTTCCTGTGACGTGGAAGTCGACGATGGCTATATCTCTGGCGACGTTTCTTGCCACTATCCAAACACTAGTGCCCTTCGATACACGGCGCAATACGACGCAGGAAAAATGGACGGAGAGATGCAGGTCTTCTCCTTGGATGGACGCAAAACCATCGCCAAAGCGTCATTCAAGGGTGATTTACTCGATGGTTCAGCGACCATCTTGAGCCCGAACAGCGGACAACCCCTTCAACTTAAAAACTACAAAAATGGCAAACCCGACGGCAAGCAAGAAAACTACGACGAAGCCACAGGTAATGTCGTGTCCAGACAGCAATCCAAGGATGGCCTCACAGTCGGCAACGTTGAAACCTTCAATGCCCAAGGAAACATAACCAAGCAAATCCCTTACGATGATGGCGTTCCCCATGGGATCGCTTATGAATGGGACGCCAACAATAGTCGAATGATAGGGCTGACGACCTTTGACCATGGCGTCAAAACTGGAGAGAGCAAAACCTGGAGCACTGACGGCTCCCTTATTTCCGATTACGTGTACGCACGCAACGCCATTGTCGAGGACAAGCTTCATCCAGTGCAGGCCACTGCCAACACTTGCGTGGAGTCATCCTGCGGAAAAAATAACGATGCACCGTGGATAGAGGAATAAACTGGGCGACGGCAAAAAATGAGTGCAACACCTCCTTCGGTATGGTGTTGCACCTATGGTTCCTCACAAACCCAGCAGCAAAGTACCCGTCCGTGCAACACACCTTCCGACACCATCGCTTAAGGCAATGTATCCATCTCAATCTGATCTGCCCCCGAAATGTTGAACATCAACATCGGGGGGGGCATGAAAAAATGATCAGCGGCAACACATAAGAGTGTGGGAGCATTTCCCAATGCCTGGCCGGAATATGAAGTCATGCTTAGCTCAAACTCAGCAAAAAACAATATTCATTTAAGCGCCTGATCAGTAGCCCCTTAGAGAGCTACGTCTTCGGTTTACCACCTCAAATGTGCTCCAGGTAACATATCCATTAGCAATGCGCTCACCAACCTGTTTTCCGTCTGCATAGATACGGACGTCAGTGCTGACCCTGTGGTTGTTTCCATAATTATTGGCGACGTGAACGACAACTCGACCGCGAGAAAGCGCTTCAAGTTTCTGCCCAAGTACACGCCATCGCCCCATCATCGAGTGGGCCGGATTAATCAAGACCTCGAAGGGGAGCTCCACATCGGCCTTAGGGGTACCGTTCGCATCGAACGCATGGATTTCCCCGCAGAGAAAGAAAACTACCCGGTGGCTTCCCAGCTTGATGGTTCGTTCAGGCAGTCGCCCCGCAAGTTTTGACAGCGCGGATAAAGACGGCCGTTCAGCGAAGACCTGGTCGGGTATTTGGGTGTTTGCTTCACAAGTTACCAAGTATGCCTTTCTTCGTTGGATGCTAGGTCCCAGCTCGGCAAAGAGGGTCACGCCTGTCTGGAGTGCCTGCTGAAGGTCCACCAAGCTAGGGCCGTTGCGGCGCCATCCAGGTAGCACCACCAACCCTGACTCTACGATAGATATTTGCTCGACAATCGCACGAGGTGTGGCGCATATGAACGGTGAGAGTGCCGTGATTCGCAACGACATACGAGCCAGCTCCAAGCAAGGCGGCGAGTCCTAGTCCACCTCGCCAGACAGTATTAGATCCAACAGATCTGCATGACTTTGCAGCACTGCTCTACAGACCGGATGTCTAACATCAGTCGAATCCATTTAGCTTCACTCTCCCTCGTGAGGCATGCGAGCCGGTATCACTACACGTAGATAATCATCGGTTAGTTCAAAGTCGGCATCCTTGCCCGCATATTCTTTTGTCAGTGGCACAATCTTGCGGCGCACCCCCATTCCACGCATGTCGACGTATCCATAGTCGCGCATTATTTCTACTATGATCGGATTGCGCGGAGAGCGCTGACCTGCAAGCATTTTTTCGATGGTCATCGAGTTCTGCAAGATCCCTGGGCTGATCACCTCAAGGCGATCTGAATAGTTGACCACCTCAATTTCTATTGAGCGAGTCCAATCGCGGTGCACGAACGCGTTGAGCAGAACCTCTCGAATTGCATCAAGGGGATAGCGGTATGCAGTCTCTCGACGCAGCCCCTCGTTGCTCTCCGTACCTTCTTCGGAAATAAATGGGCGCATACGGTCTGACAGACGCTCGATCAAACCATCCTCAATGATTTGCCGGCCCGCTCCCTGCTTACCTTCGAACAAAGCCACTAGCGGACCATCTAGAGTCGTATCGTCCTGTGCCTGGTAATCCATCGTCACATCGGTGAATGACATCCACCGAACCCCCGCCTGCCGCAAACTGCGACGAGGTCCACGACCAAACAGCACCAATCCTGCAATCGTACATACGGGAGCGCCATCGGGCCTTGCAACCATAAAACCGAGGCCAGTCAAACGCCTCTCCCAGTCCTCGGAAGATTGTGGTGCGGCCTCATCACCGGCAATGTTTACCAAGTAGTCTGAAAGACGCGCATAGTCCAAATCTTCTATGCTACTCCCAGATACTGGCAACACCTCAGCATGCAACATCCCTCCGCTTTCAAACAAACGAGCCTGCTGCTCACGTGTCGCTAGGCGCGATGTGCTTCCTACACGGACATAGACATCTTCTCGGCCGTTACTACGTAAAACGTAAGGCTTTGCGGTGCCTTGAGTCAGGGAAATTACGGCTACGCGCGTACCATCCTCGAGCCCTACTTCTTCGTAGAACGGCAATATTTGTGGATGGATATAACGACCAAACACGGTATCCATCACCCAGGTCTCCAGATCCGGCCGTTGAACTCCACTGATGGCGCCATCATCCTCAACACCAAGCAACACCTTGCCACCTTGGAAGTTGGCCAAGGCGACAATTTCTTTGGCCAGTTGCTCAGGGCGCAAATCATCTCGTTTGAACTCAACACCGGAGTTCTCGCCATTGGCGATAATTTCCAATAGCTCAGACCTCAACATTATCACTCACCTCAGAACTCGTATTTTTCTTTGCGTTGGACAAAGGCGTCTCGCCCGCCTTCCAGAATGATTGCGACCTGATCACGAATTTTGGGCACGTCAATAGACCCTTGGGCATCAAAGCCTAGAGACCCATGCTCACCTGAAGCGGTAAACACCCCAATCCACTCGGCATCGCCAAAAACAGGAATGTTGGCATTGTGGGTCGCGAACAGAAACTGTCGATTGATTTTTGCCTCGCGCAGCTCTTGCACAATGCGCTCGGCGATAAAGGCGTTGTCCAAGTTATCTTCTGGCTGGTCCATGATTAAGGGATCAACGTTCTCCAGCAACAGCATGTGCAGGATCGCCGTACACTGCTGACCAGTGGAGAGCTTGCTTAATGGTCTAAAGATTGGCTCCGCGTCGCCATGCGAAACATTAAGTGAGATCTCAACTCGATGATCTAACTCCAAAGACTCTAATTCCATCAGTCGAGATATCGGCAGCTTGACCAATGCGTTGGCAACCAAAGAGGTAACCCCCCAATCTAGCTCCAACATAACTTCGCCATCGCGAACCGATTGAGCCAACGCCAACGGGCTTATTGAGTCGAGCTCATCAATCCAAGCCAGACGCTTTTCACCTATACCTTCGAGCCGGCAGTCCAGCAGGAATTTCTTAAGTGGGGAGCGATCCGCCTCTGCAACGACCTCAACCTTTAATTTACCTTGCAGCCGCTTACTCAGTTTCTTTGCTGCGGCCTGAAGCGCCTTAATATGCTCACTCCGCAGGTCTGATAGCTCAGCCAACAGGTTACGACGCTCCTGCCGCTGGGACTCCAGCAATTTGTCATAGGTATCAATACGGGCAGCCAATGGTTTAATCCGCTCGATGTCCTGCATTAAACGCTGGTACGCAGAACCGACTTCCTGACCACTTTTGCCGGCCATACTGGGTAAGCTACGCAGGGCTTTCTCCAGCTCAGCTTCCCCAAGCTGCAAAGCAGCGCTCCAAGTTATGAGCTGAGCGCTCAGTTGTTGCTCACACTCATCCAACTCAGTCTGCATTGAGTGCAGATGCCGCACAAAACTTTGCTGAAGCCGCTCCAGTATTGTCCTGACAGGGATCAATTGAGCCGCATCGGGCAAACCTTCCAACGCTTTATCACTGATAAAAGTCAGATCGGGCACATTGTCCCGCAGTCCCGCCAAACCATCGCGCAAATGCTGCAACTCCTCACCAGCCCGGGCGGCGATCTGCCGCTCTCGAGCCAGCAAGGGGGTTTTGGCCAGTTTTTCCTGGATCCCGAGAGCCTGAAAGCCATGCAGCTGCTCTTGGAGTTTGGGTAGGCGATCTACCATCGCTTTTAAATCATCGTACTCACCCAACGCTTTGATCAACTTTTGCTGATTCTCATTGAGACGCTTTTTAAGCCCTGCGTTGCGATGGGCGAAATCGCCATCTTGAGGTAAGAACCGATCTAAAAGACGAATACGGCTCTGCTCATCTTGAGCCAACTCGTAAATTTCGTTCTGCCCGTAAATATCGATTCCAGGCAAAAGGTCGCGTGGCAGTAGCATGGATACATCGTCATGCTCGTCGCGAACGATGGGTGGCTCACCAAAGCGCCTGGTCACCCGGTAAGTCCTCCCATGCTGTGCGGAAGACACAAGTTCGACTTCGATTCGGCCTGAAGCTTTACCAAGGTTCTCTTTGATGATGTCTTGGTGCAGCTTCTGAGCTTGCTTGCCTTGAGGCGGAATATCGAGGACGTAACGTAGGCATTCAAGCAAGGTGGACTTACCTGTGCCACGACCACCGATGACTGTGTTGAGATGCTCTGAAAAAGCTATCTGCACCCCATCCAGATAGCCACCAGCAAAGCTCATTCGCAAAACTTTACCAATGGGACTTTGAGACTGTTGGGAGTTCAACCGAATGCGCGAACCCGGATCAAGGAAGGCAACCTTGAATGCCGAAAAGGTTGGCTTGGTCATCTTGATCCAGCAGGTAGCCCCTGGTAGGTCCAGGTCCTCCGGTTTCGCGACATCCTTGGCATTGATGACCGCCATCGGCCGTTCGCGTTGATAGGCAGGTTCTTTATTAAGTATCGCCTTCCGATAGAAGTCGTCCTCAACTCCCTTCAGGTCTTCAACAGGGCCTGGAATTTGGGCGGCCCTGAGCTTGGGTACCTTCCAGACATGATTCAATCGTTGCTTGAGCACACCACTGTCGCCGGTACAGTGCGCTGCGTAGATAAACCCGCCTAGCTCATCAACCTTATCAATAAGCTGCTCAGAGCTCAGCCTGGAGGGGCAGACGCCATCTTCGGGATCTAGCAACTCAAGACGCCCTAAATAGCGCTCCAGCTGCTGACTGGTCGTCTCCTCCGCAAATAGGCAAACAAAATGGGTCTTATCATTCGAGGCAATTTCAAAACCAGGGAAAACCACGATGTCGTGAGGTGAAAGCACGTTACGTAGCGAATCGACACTTGCCACACTACCATGGTCAGCCACGCCTACGACCTTGATCTCAAGCGACAAGCACTTATCCAAAAGTGCCTGGTTATACTGCTCCTCAGTCAAGCCGTGCTCGCGCCCCCGATAAGCTTGGTTGTAGCCCACCGGATTCACTTGCAGAGCGCAGCGCCAGAATCGTGCGTAGGTGTACTGGTCATTCATGGTGTGCTTGTCCAAACTTGCATGGATAAATCAACATAGCCTCCTTACTCAAAGCAGCTACTAACATCCCGCACCGCGCCGTATCTAGGTTAGGTCGCCGAAGGAATCACTCCGTCATCATCGGATAGATTCTAGGCACTATGTCATCCCGGCGGGCCAAATCGCCAGCCCAATACCTATTTTTACGTTTACTAGCTTTCAATTCACGGTTAAAGGCTGCATGACAGGGGGCGATCCCCCTGCTGCACCACATCGCGGCCTTGTACGAAGTTGAACCAGAGGCACACGAGCTGGGACCGAGTGTCCGGCAGCGCATATGTCAAGAAAAAGCAGCGCCGATCATAGACGCATTTCATACCTGGATGATCGCCCAGAGGCAGCTTGTGCTGAGGCATCGGCCCTCGGCAAGGCGTTGGGTTACAGCCTCAAACGCCGGATAGCGCTGACGGCCTATCACGTGCTTACTTGAAGGATGTTCTCACACTCCTGCCGACGCAGCGGGCGAATGAGATTACCGAGCTGTTACTGCGCAGGCGGGCGTCTGTTTAATCACGCAAGGAGTGTTGGATGGACGCTTACGACCAGTGGGCAATGCCAAGCGACACCGAGTATCACTCACCCAGCCTAAACAATTGATGAAGAACTACTCTTTGATTTGACCGGCAATTAGCGGTTCAAGGCTCGAAATAAGTAGTACGAGGTGGATAAAAAAATATATGAAACCGCTCCCACATTTAGAGTGCTCGGTCAACCGAACGCAACCGAGCACTTCTAAAATCACAACCCTAACTGAACCACTCTAGTCGAGCACTCTAGCTCAAGAAGCGCAGATCAATGCGCCCCTAGACCCAACATTCAAAGTTGTGCGATTTTCTTCAATGCATTGGCTAGGGTCTCGGAGCCTTCAATGGAATTTTTTTCGAATAGCATCATATAGCGATATCCTCCCTGTGAAACTTTTGCTTCCCAGAGCTTCCCAAGCTTCAGTTTGGCAGCACTATCAGAATTATCTCGATCGTCGCCCTTAGTCTCAAGAATTATTATCTTCCCGGATTTTAGCTTAATTACGAAGTCCGGATAATGGTTGATAAAACCGTTTATTCGGAACCCTTTACCCCTGGATAGATTACGATGCCACCATTGTACGCTCTCTAGATTTGCTACTGCTTCGATCACACGGGCTTCAAATTGGCCAATCGACGCTTCCGTAGTGTAAAGGCTTTTCGGGAGCGATGGGGCATTGGCAGATGGTATGACGAATTCTGGCATAGTGAAGCTAGGTCGTACTTTGATTTTATCCAAATCAAGCATGTCGCAGAAAACGGTCTGTGCGTGCGATGTAGCTAGTTGTTCAATTTTTACTTTAATTTTACGAGCATAAGCAACGTCGCGATCAAGACAGTCGCGGATCTGCTCTGGAGTAAAGCTTTCGATAATTCGAGAAACGTATTTGCGTAATTCCGGATCCGTTATCGGCCACATATTACCGATTAGGCCAGCAAGGCGAGCCGCTACGTCACGAATCTGGCTTTCACGAGACAGTGAAACAATCAAATCGTTGAATTTTTGGCGCCCTGCTGCGTCGACTTTAAAGGGTTTTGGGGCATAGTCACCCACTCCCGATTGCTCAAGATCGACTCGATAAACTTCGGCTACCACGTCCTCAAAACTGATGGTAGCGTCCGCAGTGTCTAGTCGAAAGTCTTGCAACAGCTCATCGCGCTCAAGTAGCTGCATGTCATCTTGTTCAGAAAACCAACCACTGCTCGCGACCTCCACAAAAAACTGCGGTAGCTGCAAAGAGAGTGCGTCCTCTTTGAATATTTCTTTAAGTTTGTGCCGATTCACCTTTTCCTCCAGCTCGACTGGCACGTCACTAGCTACCGCCGCCTTGGCCTCGAATTCTTTATTTTCTATCGTTGCTTGTTTCTTGAGGACCTCTACAAAGGCAACAGATGCATCGCCTGCTGGTGGCACAATAGACGTCGTCTCCGGATCGTTCGCGGCGACCAGGGGAGCCTCAGGCCAGTCCTCATCTAACTCATCGTTCTGCGGCTGACCTTCCAAATTGCTCGTACTTGTTGGAGGCTGCTCTGACCCTGTAGAGGTCTGATGCAACTCGAAGAAATCGGAAGTAGATGGAGTCGGTGCCAGACTTTGAGTGGCATTAAGGATATCAGCTGAACGATAGTCCTTATTCGAAAACCCACTCCGATTCAAAGCCTTGACAACACTTTGAAGAGTGTCCGCAAAGCGATTGCTGGCCGTAAAGACATAAGACAGATTTAGTAGATCATGACCATGTTGTTGTACGTGAGGCATACGGAGCACGCGACCGAGAATCTGCTCCACATCGACCGCAGAGGACTTATCTGCAAGCGAAGCCAAGATGTAAGCGAACGGGCAGTCCCAGCCTTCTTTGAGCGCGTTAATTGTAATAATGTAACGCACAGAGCAATCGCGACTCATCAAATCAAGACCTTTCAGCTCATTCAGCTCAGCCGTTTTTATCTTGATTTGATCCTCTGGAATTCCGGCTTTCACTAACTGTTCACGAACTTTCTCAAAGGTGGTTTTATCTTCCCCTGTCCGAGGTTGCGCTTGAAATAGCACAATTGGGCGAATGTATTTTCCGCCCATTTTCTCCTGTTCAAGCGCCAATTGTTCGAGCTGGCGACGCAGTATTATCGCGCTTTCGATTACATCGACTCTGCTCCCCCGATTGGCTACAATCACAGGCAATTTAACCATATGCTGCTTCTTAAGAGCCATGGCATCTACATAACTGATTATATTGCTATTGTTACGAGGCGTAGCAGTCAAGTCGAAAATAAAATGCGGATTCAAATTAACCAACATTTCCACCGACAAGTCTGTCTCTGCGTTATGGCTTTCATCCACCACCACTACAGGCTTTAATCCCCTGATAACATTTATCAAGGACGAAGCATCGTGATCAGGCAGCAACCAGTCAGCGTCCTTTCCCTCAGCCAGGAAGGAGGCCAAGTAACCGTTATCTTGATAGATTTTTCTGGCTTCTTTATTTTTCCCCCGCAAACTATCAAATGACATCACAACTATAGACAGTTGTTCTTTTACTGTATCAGCAGAAAATCCAGCGCCCATTAACAAATCGGCCCGTTCGTAAATAGCGACTCGATTCCTGAACAAAAGATTGAGTCGTTGGCGATAAGGGTGATGAGGATCTGTTAGATTTTCAATTGTCTGATCAAGTATAGTTAACGTAGGCACTAGCCAAACGACTACTTGAGGCCGAGTAGGATGCTTAGTAGCAAGAGCATCAAAAATGCTTTTTAAAGCATTTACGGCAATGTATGTTTTTCCACCCGCTGTCGGTACTTTTGCACAGACGTGCGGAACGCCAGGTACGTTATTTTTGTATGGATCAGCAGCAACACCCTTGCTTTTCCAATAATCTGCAAAGGACGTACGCAAATCTTGTGACTCAGCCAGAATAGTTAGATATTCTGTCAAGTCTGAAATGACTTTGGTTTGGTAATCTTTAAGTTCCATTTTGTTCAAAACCTCGTTATATCGCGAGGGATTTTTTTGAACGTTAATCCGTGAAGCATCATGAATTCCTTGGTTAACAAGCAACGGTCGGCGTAAACAATTGCCCTCGGTGGCTTTTCAGCTCCAAAATTAAGAGTTGCTAGATAGTCCATATTCAAGCACGTAGCTTCCCCAGGAGAATAATTAAAGACCCATGCCATCTCGGAACTAAGCCCCAAAAGATGTGGAGAAAATGGATTGCCGACGTCTGTCCGATACTCGATAGGAATACCTTCTGCATATGCCACATAATCACGAATTGCTTGAACCCCAGCTTGTTCGTTTAGCTGATCATCCGACTCAAAAATTGGCTCTCCGATTGTGAAGTAATCAAACCCGCCACCGAGAGGAGGTGTTCGACTCTCTCCCTCACCATACCCGTTCATAACGCGTCTGACGCGCTCCGCTGTGATGGTATCGGCGTAATCCATAGTCTCAATCAGGATAAATCGCCGATTACCTTTGTCTTCAGCGTTTAGTTTTAAAACCGCATGCGCTGTTGATCCAGAACCCGCAAAACTATCGAGCACAATTGCATTCGGGGCTGCTGCAATTTTAAGTATCCGCTCTATTAGAGTCGTAGGCTTCGGCGTGTCGAACACGGCACTGCCGAAGATACTTTTAATCTCCTGCCCCCCTAGATCAGTGGTTCCCGCGTCCCGATATGACCAAAGGTCCACAGGCACCATCCCGGATGCCTCCCACAAATACAGTTTCAGCCGAGGGTAAATCGCGTCGCCGTTTTGGCCCCACCAAAGACGCTTTTCAGCTTTGTGCTTGGAATGTTCCTCATACGAGTATTTCCAGGCATGAGTCGGATGCTCGATGATCCGACCGTCAGGGGCCTCAATCTCATAGACCAAATTCGCTCGACGCTCTCGGGTTGCTGGATTGACATAGGAGGAGGTCATCCATGGACCTCGAGGATCGTCATCTTGGTTACTATAATTTGCATCGGCCTTCGCCGTCCGTCCTTCCTTGACTTCCGTCAGGTGAGAGCTTTTGCGGTAAACAAGAATCGTGTCTTTGAGCGAATAGAAAAGCTTGGCATTGTTGCTGCGCGTGTACCGCTTTTCCCAAGCGATAGCGGCCATGAAGTTTCCATAGCCAAACATTTCATCAAGCATCACGCGGGCGTGGCTGGCCTCAGTATCATCTAAACTGATAAAAATCAGACCATCCTTAGCCAACAGACGATGCAAAAGCTTGAGTCTTGGATACATCATGCATAGCCACTTGTCGTGGCGTGAGAGATCCTCGCCTTCTTTGCCCACAACCTGGCCTAGCCACTTTTTCAGCTTGGGATCGTTGACATTGTCGTTGTAGATCCAGCCCTCGTTACCGGTGTTGTAAGGAGGGTCGATGTAGATACAATTCACCTGTCCCTCGAACTCGGGCAGCAGAGATTTCAAGGCTTCTAGGTTGTCGCCCTGAATGATCCTGTTGTTGAAGGTATTCGGTGGCGCGCCTTCCGCAGTCGAACGGAACTGCTCGGTTCGGTTGAGAACACGGAATGGTACGTCATGATGGTGATTGACGACTTTATCCTTGCCAACCCAGGTCAATGTAGGCATTTGCAGCTGTTCCTTGTGTTCTGGCTCGTTGCATGGCCTGCATTTTGCCTGAGTCAGGTTGCGCGTGTCTCATCAGAGCGCAATGACGACAGAGATATTCAGCGGCAGCATTCAGTGCTGAACGATAATATTGAGATGCGCACTCCAGATGGGGGGACAAATGGGGGGACAAAAAAATACCAAGCCATAATCACCTGCAAAATAAGGCTGCAATCCAGCAATAACGCCGCCCACAAGCCGGGCAACCTAAAGTCGAATGGGCAGAACAGGAGGGATGGATCGACGCCAACGTTAAAGGGATACGATCAAGTCCTCCAGATCAGGAGGAACCATATCTGCTCGGACTATTACGCCTCTAAGCATTGCAACGAGGCTCAGTATTCCAAAGAGTATTCCAACCAATAAGTAAAATAATTAAAATTGTTGAAAATCAACAACCTACGCAACGAGTTCAGATTACCCCGGCTCAACGAAAACAGACATCCACAGACGTCTTTTGTTGTACCTGGCATTCCAGCAACCACAATGCTAGTGTCGCCCCATGACAACCCATTGCCTCACCTCGACAACCACCACCACGAC
>Ga0157373_10000864_pt1 | contig 23539 bp, 22 predicted proteins | sample C65metaG_FD_113460 | JGI IMG/M metagenome (GOLD analysis project Ga0157373, IMG submission 113460) | Corn rhizosphere microbial communities from Kellogg Biological Station, Michigan, USA - C6-5 metaG | ecosystem: Host-associated > Plants > Roots > Rhizosphere > Soil | place: USA: Michigan... | reverse complement strand
CGGGGTCCCCATGAGCGGTTTTAAATTTCTCCCTCCCCAGACGACGGAGCTGAAGCCCCGCATCGTGGTGTTCGGCGTCGGCGGGGCCGGGGGCAACGCGGTCAACAACATGATCGAGGCCGGGCTCGAGGGCGTGGAGTTCGTGGTTGCGAACACCGACGCCCAGCAGCTGGCCTTCGCCAAGACCGACCGCCGCATCCAGCTTGGGGTTCAGGTGACGCAGGGCCTCGGCGCCGGGGCCCACCCCGAAGTCGGCATGAGCGCGGCTGAAGAAAGCACGCCCGAGATCGGCGAGCACCTCGACGGCGCCCACATGGTCTTCATCACCGCCGGCATGGGCGGCGGCACCGGCACCGGTGCGGCCCCGATCATCGCCAAGTGCGCCCGCGAGCGCGGTATCCTGACCGTCGGCGTGGTCACCAAGCCCTTCCACTTCGAAGGCCGCCACCGCATGCGGCTGGCCGACGCGGGCATCGCCGAGCTGCAACGCTACGTCGACACCCTGATCGTCATTCCGAACCAGAACCTGTTCCGCGTCGCCAACGAGCGCACCACCTTCGCCGAAGCCTTCGGCATGGCCGACCAGGTGCTGCATTCGGGCGTGCGCTCCATCACTGACCTGATGGTGCTGCCGGGCCTGATCAACCTCGACTTCGCCGACGTCCGCACGGTGATGACCGAGATGGGCAAGGCGATGATGGGCACCGGCGAGGCGACCGGCGAAGACCGCGCGCTGATGGCCGCCCAGAACGCCATCCAGAATCCGCTTCTCGACGAAGTTTCGCTGAAGGGCGCCAAGGCCGTGCTGGTCAACGTCACCGGCGGTCTCGACATGACCCTGCTGGAAGTCGACGAGGCGGCCAACGCCATCTCCGACCAGGTCGATCCAGAAGCCAACATCATCTTCGGCGCCGCCTTCGACCCGTCGCTGGACGGCATCATCCGCGTGTCGGTGGTCGCCACCGGCATGGACGGCGCCTCGATGGCCGCCATCGAACCCGCCCGTCCGCGCATGGCCAACCGCGCCCCGCCGCTGGTCGCGCCCGCCATGAACTCCGAGCCCCAGATGGAGCGCGAGCCCGTCCGCGCCGAGGCCTGGACAATGGAAGCCCGCGACGCCGAGCCGGTCCTGTACGAAACGGAAGCCGAAGCCGAGGAAGAGCAGGCCGCCCTGCTGTTCGACGAGCCCGAGATCGAAATCGCGTCCGAGCCGGTCATCAAGAAGATCGTCGATCCGATGGTCGAGGACGACGAGGAGCCGCTCATCGCCGAAACCCACCACGACGACGCCCCGCGCAAGAGCGGCTGGCTGAGCCTGTTTGGCGGACGCCAGCGCTATGAGGCTCCGGCCCACGAGCCGGCCCCGCAACGCGCCGGCGGCGGCGGTGGGGCCGCGGCCGCGCCGCAGGTCATGGAAGAGCCGGAAATCGAGGATAACGACGACCTCGAAATCCCCTCGTTCCTGCGCCGACTCGCGAACTGATTTTTTACGAAAACTCAACGCGTTAGCGGCGAAACAATCGGAAACAGCGATTGTTTTGCCGCAGCGCAATACGCGGCCTACATGACATCCGGGCGTAAAGCGGCCAGGCGTGCCGTTCGCAACAAGGGATCATCAGGCGCAATGTCGTCGGCCTCCTTCCAGCATACGGTAGCCGGACCCGCGATCTTCGCGGGGATTGGCCTGCACACGGGCGAGCATGTGCGCGTGGCGATCCGTCCGGCCGCGCCGAACGCAGGCATCAGCTTCGTGCGCACCGACGTGCATGAAGGCGACAACGTGGTCCGCGTCGCACCAGAGACCGTCGTCCAGACCCGCCTCGGCACCGTCATCGGCAACGACGCCGGCGTCACCGTCTCGACCATCGAGCACCTGATGGCCGCCATGGCCGCGCTGGCCATCGACAACGCGATCGTTGAGGTCGACGGCCCGGAAGTGCCGATCATGGACGGCTCGGCCGAGCCCTTCATCCAGATCCTCGACCGCGCCGGCAAGCGCCGCCAGGACGCGCTGCGCCGCTACATCGAAATCCTCGCGCCCGTCGAGGCGTTCGAGGACGACAAGCGCGCCACGCTGACGCCATCCGACCAGTTCGAGGTCGCCTTCGAAATCGCCTTCCCCTCGCGCGCCATCGGCCGCCAGCGGGTGGACCTGGTCATCGACGAGGACAGCTTCCGCGAAGAGCTGGCCGACTGCCGCACCTTCGGCTTCCTGCACGAGGTCGAGGCCCTGCGCGCCGTGGGCCTGGCCCGCGGCGGCTCGATGGAGAACGCCGTGGTCATCGACGGCGACCGGGTGCTGAACCCCGAAGGCCTGCGCCGTCCCGACGAATTCGTCCGCCACAAGGCGCTCGACGCCGTCGGCGACCTCTATGTGCTGGGCCTGCCGGTCATCGGCCGGTTCGAGGGCATACTGGCCGGTCACGGCCTCAACAACGCCGTCGTGCGCGAGCTGATGGCCCGCCCGCGCGCCTGGCGCGTCCGCACGCTTGAGCCCGCGCTCGCCCGCGTCGGCTGATCGCGGAGCGCTTGCCGCCCGACAGGGGCGAGACTAGGCTTCCCCATCAGGGATGGGGGTCCTCAATGAAACATCTTGCTGCGGCGATCGTCGGCATCGCCCTGTGCATCGCGCCCGCGGGCGCCCGAGCCGAGATCACAGTGAAGGATTATCTCGCCGCGACCGGGGATGAACAGGACGTCTACCGCATATGGCTGAGCGCGGTGGAAAGCGGGTTCGGCTGGTACGCCGCCGCCTCTTCCGGGCCGAAGCTGTACTGCCAGCCCAAGGACATGGCGCTGACGGACGATCAGCTCGACGACATCTTCCGCAGGTTTGTCAGCGCCCATCCCGACACGGCCGATACGGCCGAATACGCGGCGCTGACGCTGCTTCTGGCGCTGCAGGACACCTTCCCCTGCAAAGGCGGCGGCGACTAACCACAAACGCACCGCTTCGCCACATTTGCGCCCGTGCTTGCGTGGTGTAGAAGCCAATGGCTGCGCGGGGGTGCGCGTCGCTGTTTTTCGAAGGTGAGGGTCCGTGCTTCCTAGATCCTGGGGCCGAACGGCCGCTGTTATCGCCGCTGTGGCCGGTGCCGTGATCGTGTCGGGCTGCGCCCACCGCCACAAGGAAAAGGCGCACATCGCCTATGAGGAGCGGCCGGTCGAGCTGCTTTACAACACCGGCGCGCTGCGCCTTGACCAGCACCGCTGGGACGAGGCCGCCCAGTACTTCCAGGAAGTCGAGCGCCAGCACCCCTATTCGGAGTGGTCCAGGCGCGCGATCCTGATGACGGCCTATGCCAACTACGAGTCCAACAAGTACCCCGACGCCATCGAGGACGCCGACCGCTTCATCTCGCTGTACCCCGGCAACCCGTCGACCGTTTACGCCTACTACCTGAAGGCCGTCTGCTACTTCGAGCAGATCGTCGATGTGAACCGCGACCAGGCCTCGACCGAGAACGCCAAGGCGGCGCTCAACGAAGTCGTCAAGCGCTTCCCCAACAGCGAATACGCCCGCGACGCCCAGCTGAAGATCGACATGGTCAACGACCAGCTGGCGGGCAAGGAGATGGCCATCGGCCGCTACTACCTGCGCAACGGCCAGACGCTGGCCGCCATCGGTCGCTTCCGCTCGGTGATCGACAACTATCAGACCACCACCCATACGCCTGAGGCCCTGTATCGGCTGGTTGAGTCCTATCTGACGCTGGGCCTGACCGAGGAAGCCAAGCGCAACGGCGCGGTGCTGGGCGCGAACTACCCGGGCGACCAGTGGTACGCCGACGCCTACAAGCTCCTGACCAGCAACGGCCTGGAGCCCGCGATCGAGCCGCACAGCGCCACGCGCCCCAGCTACCTCGACAAGCTGCTGCGTCGCGGCGGCAAGGAGACGACGCTGGCGCCGCCGGAATCGGCCACTCAGCCGAACACGACGACGGAAAACCCCGAGGCTGCGAAGAAGCCGGCGAAGAAGGGCTTCTTCCACCTGCCTCACCTTCATCTTTAAGCGGCGCGGATTCGCGTCCATTCTCCGCCCATGCTGATCGGGCTGGGCATTCGCGACGTCGTGCTGATCGAGGCGCTGGACCTGTCCACGGGTCCCGGCCTGACGGCGCTCACCGGTGAGACCGGCGCGGGCAAGTCGATCATCCTCGATGCGCTGGGTCTGGCCGTCGGGGCGCGGGCCGACGCCGGGCTGGTGAGGCGAGGGGCCTCCCAGGCCGTCGCCACCGCTATCTTCGCCCTGCCGCCCGACCACGCCGTCTGGGCCTATCTCGACGAGAAGGGCCTGTTCTACGAACGTGACGAGGACCTCGTCCTGCGCCGCGCGCTCGGCGCCGATGGCCGCAGCCGCGCTTTCGTCAACGACCAGGCGACCAGCGTCGGCGTGCTGAAAGACCTCGGCGCGCTGCTGCTGGAGGTGCATGGCCAGCACGAGACGGTGGGCCTGCTCGATCCCCGCACCCACCGACCGCTGCTCGACGCCTTCGGCCAGCTGAACACCGCCGCTGTCGCCAGCGCCTGGAGCGCCTGGCGGGCCGCCCGCGAACGCGCCGAGGCGCTGCGCGAGGCCGCAGGCCGCTCCGCCGCTGAGATCGAGGAAATCACCCTGCGCCTGTCCGAACTTGACCGCCTTGCTCCACGCGAGGGGGAGGAGACGGCGCTGGCCGAAGAGCGTGCGTTGCTCGGGGCCGCCGAGAAGGCGCTGGCCGACATCGCCGCTGCTCGTGAGGCGCTGGGCGGCGAGGCTAGCGCGTCGCGACTGGCGCAGGCGTTCAGGGCCCTGCAACGGGCGAAGGACCGCGCGGTGCAGGCGGGCGTCGGTGAAGATGGCGCGGCGCTGACTCGCTTGACCGCCGCCTGCGAGGCCGTCGATCGCGCGCTGGTCGAGACGCAGGAAGCCGCCGCCGCCGTCGACGCCGCCGCCGAGAGCTTCGACGTCGAACCCGAGCGGTTGGAGAAGGCCGAGGAGCGCCTGTTTGCCCTGCGCGCGATGGCCCGCAAGCTGGGCATCCATGTCGACGATCTTCCGGCCGCCCGCGCCGACTTCGCCGCGCGCCTGCAGGCCGTCGAGAATTCCGAAGAGGCCCTGCGCGAGGCCGAAGCCGCTGAGAGGGCCGCGAAGTCCGGCTATCTCGCCGCCGCCGAGACGCTCAGCGCTGAGCGCCGCGCCGCCGGCGACCGGTTGGCCAAGGCGGTGGAGGCCGAGCTCGCCCCGCTGAAGCTCGACAAGGCCCGCTTCCGCGTCGCCGTCGAGCCGCTGGGCGAAGACCGCGCCGGGCCGTCGGGCATGGACCGCGTCGCTTTTGAAATCTCCACCAACCCCGGCGCGCCGTTCGGACCGCTGGAGGCGATTGCCTCGGGCGGCGAGCTGGCGCGGTTCGCGCTGGCGCTGAAGGCGACGCTGGCTGGCCGCGCGGGCGGGCCGCAGCCGCTGATGATCTTCGATGAGGTGGATCAGGGTGTGGGCGGCGCGGTGGCGGATGCCGTCGGCCTGCGCCTCAAGCGCCTCGCGGCCGATGCGCAGGTGCTGGTCGTCACCCACAGTCCGCAGGTCGCCGCCCGCGCCGACGCCCACTGGCGCATCTCCAAGGTCGGTGACGGCGACAAGGTCCGCACGGCTGTCGAAACCCTCACCGCCGCCGCTCGTCAGGAAGAGATCGCCCGCATGCTGGCCGGCGCCGAAGTCACCGAGGCCGCCCGCGCTGCCGCCCGGGCCCTGATCGGCGCATGAAACGCGTCGAGGACCTCAGCGAGGCCGAAGCCGACGACGAGCTGGAGCGGCTCGCCGACGAACTCGCGCGCCACGACCTCGCCTACTACCAGCACGAAGAACCGACGGTCAGCGACGCCGAGTACGACGAACTGCGCCGCCGCAACGCCGACATCGAGGCGCGTTTTCCGCAGCTGGTTCGCGACAATTCTCCGTCCATGCGCGTGGGCGCGGCGGGCGCGTCGTCCTTCGCGCCGGTCGAGCACGGCGTGCCGATGCTCAGCCTCGACAACGCCTTCTCCGATGAGGAAGCGGTTGAGTTCGACGCCCGCATCCGCCGCTTCCTGAAGCTGGAAGGCGATGTCGCCTACACCGCCGAGCCGAAGATCGACGGGCTGTCGGCCTCCCTGCTCTACGAGAACGGCCGCTTCGTGCGCGGCGCCACGCGCGGCGACGGGCGGGTAGGGGAGGACGTCACCGCCAACCTGCGCACCATCAAGGACATTCCCGATCGTCTGAAAGGCAGCGGCTGGCCCGAGCGCATCGAGATCCGGGGCGAGGTCTATATGCCGCTCGACGCTTTTGCGGCCAGGAACGCGGCGGCAGCCGAGAAGGGCGAGCGCATCTATGCCAACCCGCGCAACTTCGCATCGGGGTCACTCAGGCAGGTGGATCCGACGATCACGGCGTCGCGGCCGCTGCGTTTCTTCGCCTATGCCTGGGGCCTGACGAGCGGGGAGTTCGCCAAGACCCAGAGCGATGCGTTGGCCGCCCTGCGAAGTTGGGGCTTCCAGGTGACGCCGCAGACCCGGCGCGTGGAGAATGTCGAAGGCCTGCTCGCCGCCTACCGGGAGATGGAGACCCTGCGGCCCACGCTCGATTTCGACATCGACGGGGTGGTCTACAAGGTCGATCGGCTCGACTGGCAGAATAGGCTCGGCTTCGTCTCCCGCTCGCCGCGCTGGGCCATCGCGCGCAAGTTCCCGGCGCAGCGGGCGCTGACGGTGCTCGAAGCCATCGACTTCCAGGTCGGCCGCACGGGCGCGGTGACGCCCGTCGCTCGGCTGAAACCGGTGACCGTCGGCGGCGTCGTCGTCACCAACGCCACCCTCCACAACGCCGACGAGATCGCCCGCAAGGACATCCGCATCGGCGACACCGTCGTCCTCCAGCGCGCCGGCGACGTCATCCCCCAGATCGTCGAGGTGACCGAGCATGCGAAGGGCTCGAAACCCTACGAATTCCCGACACACTGCCCGTGCCCGCTACACACCCCGCTCGCCCGCGAGACGACGGCCAGCGGGGCCGAAACCGTGGTGCGCCGCTGCACGGGCGAGTTCGCCTGTCCCTTCCAGCGCGTCGCCCATCTGATCCACTTCGTCTCGCGGCGCGCCTTCGACATCGAGGGACTGGGTTACAAACAGCTCGTGGCCTTCTACGACGAGGGCCTGATCACTGAACCGGCCGACATCTTCCGCCTCGCCCGCGATGAGGCCAAGCTCGCCGAGCTGCGCGAGCGCGAGGGCTACGGCGAGGTCTCGGTGCGCAATCTCGTGGCCGGGATCGAGGCGCGGCGGCGTATCGCGCTCGACCGCTTCATCAATGCGCTCGGCATCCGCCATGTCGGCGAGACCACGGCGCTGACCATGGCCCGCTGCTATGGGACGAAGGACGCCTTCCTGACCGCGATGGACAAGGTAGCGAAGGGCGATGCGGAAGCCGTCGCCGAACTCGACGCCATGGACCAGATCGGCGAGGCCGTCATCAAGGCAGCAGGATCCTACTTCGCCGAGGACCACAACCGCCGCATCGTCGCCAACCTCGTGGCCGAGCTGGACATCCTCGACGCCGAAAAGCCGAAGACCGACACCGCCATCGCGGGCAAGACCGTGGTCTTCACCGGCTCGCTGGAGCGTATGACGCGCGACGAGGCCAAGGCGCAGGCGACCGCGCTCGGCGCCAAGGTTTCAGGCTCGGTCTCGGCCAAGACCGACCTCGTGGTCGCAGGACCGGGTGCGGGGTCGAAGCTCAAGACGGCGGCCGACCTCGGTATCCAGGTCCTCACGGAAGACGAGTGGTTGGCGATGGTTTCTCAATAATCCGCTCATCCCGACGAAAGTCGGGACCCAGTTCTGTCCAGTCAGCACTCCGCTGGAAAGTCCTGGGTCCCGACTTTCGTCGGGATGAGCGGTTTAAATATGGGGCTATCTGCGTCTGCTGCCCTTCTTCGCGGGCGCACGATCAAACGCCCAGGCGACGAGGGTGATGACGAGGTAGGCCGCCAGCGCGTTGAGGCCGAACTGGAAGCCGCTCCCGCTCTTCGGCATGAACATCACCGCGATCTGCAGTGCGATCAGGCCGGCGGTGAAAAGCATGGGGATGCCCACACCCGCGTTGGTGCGTCCCCGCGACCAGGCCCACCACATGCCGCCAAGGCCCAGGAGCCCGATCTCCAGCGCCTGTTCGGGCACGGGATAGTTCCACCAGCCCAGCCCCACCTTGCCGTCGCCGGGCCAGATCAGCAGGTCGGGCCGGTGGACCAGGAAGTCCGCCGCCCAGTGGGAAAAGACGACCAGCCCGATGATCACCGCCACGCGCATCGGCAGCTTCAGCAGCCAGCGCGCCAGCGCCAGCGCCGCCAGCGACCAGATGATCGCGGCCGGCAGGCTGTGGGTGAACGGCATGTAGTAGAGGTCGAGGTCGGAGCCCGGCAGGGAAGGATCGATCCGCACCTTCTCCACGCCCCCCATGACCAGCAGGCTCCAGCCGATGTCGATCAGCTGGCAACCGGCGACCACGGCCCATAACGGCGTGCGCGGCTCCGCACCCTTCGCCGCCAGCGCGGCCGAGTAATGCCCTACGAACATAACGCCCCTCCCCGAAGCTTTGCCGGAGAGCCTAGATCGGCGCGCAGGCCTCGTCGAGCCACAGCCTTGCCGCACCGTCTAGTTGCGGCCCGATCACCTCCATCACCCGCGCGTGGTAGGCGTTGAGCTGCGCCTTTTCCTCGGCGGTGAGGAGGCTCGTGTCGATGCAGCGCCGGTCTATGGGGGCTAGCGTCAGGGTCTCGAAGCCCAACATCGGCCGCTCGCCGCCCTCGATGGGCGCGGCTTGCGTGACCACCTGCAGGTTCTCGATGCGGATGCCAAAGGAGCCTTCCTTGTAGTAGCCGGGTTCGTTGGAGACGATCATGCCGGGCTTCAGGGCCACCGTGCTCGGCGCCTTGGAAATCCGCTGCGGCCCCTCGTGGACGCCGAGGTAGCTGCCGACGCCGTGGCCGGTGCCGTGGTCGTAGTCGAGGCCCCGTTCCCACAGCGCCATCCGCGCCAGCGCATCCAGCGCCGAGCCCGTCGTACCCGCCGGAAACCGCACCCGCGCCAGCGCCAGGTTGCCCTTCAGCACCAGGGTGAAACGCTGCTTCATCTCCGCGGAAGGCTCGCCGATGGCGACGGTGCGGGTCACGTCGGTGGTGCCGTCCAGGTACTGAGCGCCGCTGTCGACCAGCAGCAGCGAATTCGCCTCCGCCCGCTTCTTCAGCCGCTCGGTCGGGCGATAGTGAACGATGGCGCCGTTGGAGGCCGCGCCGGCGATGGTGTCGAAGGAGAGGTCCTTCAGCGCGCCGGTGGCCTCGCGGAAGCCTTCCAGCTTGCGCACGATCTGGGTTTCGTCAGGCAGGGCCGCCTGCGCATCGGTCGCCAGCCAGTGCAGGAAGCGGCTCAGCGCCGCGCCGTCGCGGGCGTGGGCCTTGCGGGCGCCCTCGACCTCGACGTCGTTCTTGCAGGCGCGGGGCAGGGCGCAGGGGTCCATCGCGCGCACCACCTCGGCGCCCGCCCGTGACAGCTCGTCGAAGTACCAGGACGACGACTGGCTGGGGTCGACGACCACCCGCTTGCCCTTCAGCTCGTCCATGGCGGCCGGCAAGGCCTCGGGGCTCTCCAGCGCCACCTCGTTGCCGAGCCAGGCCAGCAGTTCGTCCGTGACCTTCTTCTTCTCGAGGAACAGCCGCGCCGTGCCGTCCTTGTTCAGGATCGCCTGTCCGAGCGGCAGCGGCGAGCGAATGACGTCGCCCCCACGGATATTGAACAGCCAGGCGATCGAGGCCGGGGCCGTGATCACCGCCGCATCGCCCTCCAGCGTCGCGCCGACGCGGTGGCGTTTCGAGCTCGACTCCTCGCCGGAATACTCCAGCGGGTGCGGCACGACCGGCGCGGCGGGCTGGGCCGGGCGATCCTTGCCCCAGGCCAGGTCGACGGGGTTGGGTTCGACGGCCTTCAGCTGCGCCCCGGCCTTTTCGGCGGCGGTCTTCAGCCAGTGCAGAGCGTCGGGGCTGTGCAGGCGCGGGTCGTAGCCGACGGTCGCGCCCTTCGGCAGCGTCTTTTCCAGGAAGGCGGGCACGCCGCCGTCCACCAGGTCGTGAATCTCGAACAGCTGCTGGTCGACCTGGTCGCGCACCTGCAACGTGTAGCGGCCGTCCACGAAGACGGCGGCCTTGTCCTTCAAGATCACCGCCGCCCCGGCCGAGCCGGTGAAGCCGGTCGCCCAGGCGAGGCGATCGTTGGCGGCGGGCAGGTATTCGTTCTGGTGCTCGTCCTCGTGCGGCACGAGGAAGCCGTCGAGCCCCTGCCGCTCCATGGCCTGACGGATCAGGGGAACGTGCCGGGGCCCGAACGACGGGTCGGTGGTCTCATCAAAGGTCTGACGCATGGTCAGACATTAGGCGCTCGCCGCGCCGGCGCAAACCTTAGGGCGTGGTGTTCGTCGATGCGTCGGTGTTGGCGTTGGCCGAAGCGGAGGTGGCCGCGCTTTGGGCGCTGTTGGCGGCCCGTTCGGCGGCCGCGCGGGCGTCGGCGGCGGCTTGCTGGCTGGCGATCACCGAACCGGTGTCGACAGGCGCGGGCAGGGTCGTCTGCGGCGGCACGTTGCTGAGCGCCGTGCTCGCGCCCTCGACGTAGCCGGCGGCGCGGCTCTGATCCATCGCCGCGGAAATCTCATTGTCGGTGGGCGCGGTGCGGCTGTTCATCATCCAGACCACGGCGATGATGGCGATGACGGCCACCACGGCGGCGAGTATCCACGGGCCGGCTCCGCTGCCGGAGCGGACGTAGGTGACGCTGTCGGAAGTGGGGGTCTCGACGGTGGTGGTGCGGGTTTCGCGCTCGAAATCGGACACTGGACTTCCTCCTGGCCATCCCCGACCCGGCAGCGAAACGTCCCGCCGCGTCGCACGGTTCCGCTTAGGGGAGCTCCAGCACCAGCGTCGCCCAGGCGTCGCGGTGGATGCGGCGCTTCACGCGAAAGCCGCGCGACAGATAGGCCGCCTTCACCCGCCGCTCCTGCGTGCGCAACAGGCCGGACAGGATCGCAATCCCGCTGGGCTTCAGCGCGCCCCGGATGTCCTGCGCCAGCGCGACCAGGGGCGCTGCCAGGATGTTGGCGAAGACGAGGTCGTAGGGGCCGTGTTGCGTCACCAACCGATCGTTCAGCCCCGACGCGTGGACGAAGCGGGCGTTGGCGGCGTTCTCGGCAGCGTTTTCGCCGGCGATGCGAACGCTGGGCGCGTCGATGTCGGTGCCGATCGCGACCTTGGAGCCCGTCCGCGCGGCGGCGATGGCGAGCACGCCGGTGCCCGCGCCGACATCCAGCACCTTGGGAAAGCGCCGCGATTTCAGCAGCTCGTCGAAGGCCAGCAGGCAGCCCACCGTGGTGCCGTGGTGGCCAGTGCCGAACGCCGCGCCGGCCTCGATGCGCAAGGCCACCGCGCTTGGCGGAACCTCGCCCTTGTCGTGCAGGCCATAGACGAAGAACCGCCCGGCATGCACCGGCGGCAGGCCCGACAGCGCCATGGCCAGCCAGTCGGCGTCAGCCAGGGACTCGACTGCGACCTTCAGCGGGAAACGGCGCAGCGCCGCCTCGATGCCGGCGGCCTCCTCGTCGGAGGTGGGGAAGGCGTCGATGCGCCAGACACCCTTGTCCTCGTCCTCTTCCAGGATGGAGTAGGTCGCGCCTTCCAGCGCCGGATCGGCGTCGAGCGCGGCCGCGGCGGCTTCGGCGTCGGCGCGCGGTCCGTGGGCGATGATCTGGACGGCCTGGGTCATGGCCGCCCGTCTAGCCGGTGTCGCGGGGATCAGGAAGTCTGGGCGTCGTCCGGCGTCGCGGAAGCCGCCACGGCCTCGTCATGCAGGCCGGCCAGGATGTCGCCGTCCTGGCTCGGATAATGAGCCCGGGTCGCAATCTGCGGCGGGGAGGAGACCTTCACCGGCGCGACATAGTCGCCGTCGTCCTGCGCGACCTCCACCTCGGCGACCGGCTCGGCCTGCGGAAGCTGTTCGGTGGCGGCGACGTCATAGGCCGGAGGCTGCGTCCAGTCGGTGCCCAGAACATACTGGGGGACCTGGCCATTGTAGCCCGTGAGCTGGGGCGCGGCGTACCAGCCGTCGGCGTTGATCACTCGATTATTCGCGCCGGAGACGAGTATTTGCGGCCCGATCGGCCGGTCGGCGAGCGCATTGCCGGGCTTCATGGCGACGCCCGCCAGCAAACCAGCCACGCTGGCCGTCACAATACTATAAGCCAGCGCGTTCATGGCGAGGGTGCTCCAGGCGATTACTGGAGCAACAGCGCGCCGCCTCGTAAAAAGTTCACGGCCTCGCTTGACAAAATAGAAAAGGCGGGAGCGACCAAGCCGCTCCCGCCCTTGTCAGCCTTGAAATCGCGGAGGGTTCTTAGAAGAACTTCCGGACGTAGGAGACGGAGTAGGTGTCCGCGTTGACATCGTTGTTGTCGAGGCGGGTGTAGTCGACGCGCACGCCGTTGGCGTCGTCGAAGTAGGCCTGGATGCCGGCGCCGTAGCGAACGCCTTCCAGGCTGTCGGTGCCCAGCAGGGCCTTGCTGCTGATCTTCGTCACGCCGTAGCCGAGGCGGGCGTAGACGTCGACGTTGTCGGTGATCGGCAGCGCGTTGACCATATAGACCGCATAGTCGTGGCGCAGGCTCACCTTGGTGCCGTCGGAAGCCTTGCTGCTGCCGAAGCCGTGCGTGAATTCGACCTCGGCGCCGATGTACTTCACGAACCGGGTGCCGGCACGAGCGGTCACGGCGGTGAATCCAAGGCCCTGGTCCGCGTCGATGCGCGTCACGCCCAGCGTGCCGTACAGCGTTTGCGGAGCGGCCAGCGCAGGCGTCGCGATCAGGCAAGCGGCGACCGCCGCTGCTGACAGAATAGCTTTCATGGTATCTCCCCTTCTCTCGTGCTTACACGAGTGTCAGCGACAAAACCCTGCTTTGGGAAACCGCGCAACAGGAACGTGACAAGGCAGCAACGGTTGTAGCGGGGGTGTAGCCCGTAAAGCGCAGTCACGCCCGCTCGACGAAGCTGTCGATGACCTTCTTCTCGCCGGCATGGTCGAAGGCGACGGTGAGCTTGTTGCCCTCGATGGCGGTCACCTTCCCGTAGCCGAACTTGATGTGGAAGACGCGATCGCCGCGCTCGTAGGCGCCGGCGGCCGACGGTTCGGAGACCGCCACCAGCCCGCCTTCGCCCTCGATCACCTGGGTGCGGCCGGGATGAGTGCCGTGGTAGCCGCGCTCCTGTGCCCGCTTCCAGCCGGGGGAGGAATAGCCGCTGCCGAACGAGGGGCTCTCGTCCCAGCGCGAGCCCTGCTGCTGCATCCCCGGGCCGCCGCCGTAATAGCCGGTCTCGGATGAGGCCTCGACGTTGGCGAGCGGCAGTTCGTCGACGAACCGGCTCGGCAGCTGGCTCGTCCAGCGGCCATAGACCTGCCGGTTGGCGGCGAAGGAGACGCGCGCCTCCTCCCGCGCCCGGGTCAGGCCGACGTAGGCGAGGCGGCGTTCCTCCTCGAGACCCTTTTCGCCCTTCTCGTCGATGCTGCGCTGGCTGGGGAAGACGCCTTCCTCCCAGCCGGGCAGGAAGACCAGCGGGAACTCCAGTCCCTTGGCGGCGTGCAGCGTCATCACCTGCACGGCGTCGCCGGCCGGGCCCTGGTCGATCTCCATGACCAGCGAGACGTGCTCCAGGAAGTCGGTCAGCGTTTCGTAGGAGCCCATGGTCTGGACCAGCTCCTTGAGGTCATCGAGCCGGCCGGGGTTCTTGGGGTCCTTGTCGAGCTTCAGCGCGTCGGTGTAGCCGCTCTCCTCCAGGATGGTTTCCATCAGCCGCGGCGGTTCAACCCGCGCGGCCACGTCGCGCCAGCGGTCGGTGTCGCGGATGAAGTTGGCCAGCAGGGTGCGCGTGCGTGCGCTCAGGTCGTCGGTGTTGGCCAGCCCCCGCGCCGCCAGGCTCGCCGAGACGCCGTTGTTGCGGGCGATGGTGAGGATCTTCTGCACCGTCGTGTCGCCGATGCCGCGCTTGGGCGTATTCACGATCCGCTCGAAGGCGAGGTCGTCGTCCTCGGACTGGACCAGCCGCAGGTAGGCGACCGCGTCGCGGATATGGGCGCGCGCGAAGAACCTCAGCCCCCCCACCATCACGTAGGGAATCTGCAGCATGATGAAGCGGTCTTCGAAGGCCCGCGTCTGGAACGAGGCCCGCACCAGGATCGCCACGTCGCGGTACTTTCGGCCCGAGCGCTTCCAGACCTCGATCTCGTCGGCGACGAGGCGGCTTTCGGCCTCGCCGTCCCAGACGCCGCGCACCCGGACCTTTTCGCCGCCCTCGGCCTGCGTCCACAGGGTCTTGCCGAGCCGGCCCTTGTTGGCCGCGATCAGGCCCGACGCGGCGGCCAGGATGTGCGCGGTCGAGCGATAGTTGCGCTCCAGCCGCACCACCTTCGCGCCCGGGAAGTCGCGTTCGAAGCGCAGGATGTTGTCCACCTCCGCGCCCCGCCAGCCATAGATCGACTGGTCGTCGTCGCCCACGCAGCACAGGTTCTGCGTCCGCTGGGCCAGCAGCCTCAGCCACAGGTACTGGGCGACGTTGGTGTCCTGGTACTCGTCGACCAGCAGGTAGCGGAACTTGCCGTGGTACTCGGCCAGCACGTTGGGGTGTTGGGTGAAGAGCGTCAGGTTGTGCAGCAAGAGGTCGCCGAAGTCGCAGGCGTTGAGAATGCGCAGCCGCTCCTGATAGAGCCGATAGACGTCCTGCCCCCGCTTTTTTTCCAGCAGGCTGCTCTCCAGCGGCGGCAGCTTGTCCGGCGTCCAGCCGCGGTTCTTCCAGTGGTCGATCAGCCCGGCGACATAGCGCGGCGTCCAGCGCTTGGCGTCGATGTTGGCGGCCTCCAGCACCTGCTTGACCAGTCGCTCCTGATCGTCGGTGTCGAGGATGGTGTAGCTGGCCTTCAGCCCCACCAGCTCCGCGTGCCGGCGCAGAATCTGCGCGGCGATGGCGTGGAAGGTGCCCAGCCACCGCAGGCCTTCGGCTTCCGGCCCGATCATGGCGGTGATCCGCTCGCGCATCTCGCGCGCGGCCTTGTTGGTGAAGGTGACGGCCAGGATTTCCCAAGGCCGTGCCTTTCCCGTCGCCAGGATGTGGGCCAGCCGCGTGGTCAGCACCCGCGTCTTGCCCGTGCCCGCGCCGGCCAGCACCAGCACCGGCCCGTCCAGCGCCTCCACGGCCTCGCGCTGCTCAGGGTTCAGGCCGTCGAGATAGCCGCGCTCAGGCCCGCGCGGGCGCGCCAGGTCGGAAATGCGGGGGGCGGGGAGGGAGGACTCGTCCATAACGGAACATATGTAGCACGCGCCCCCTCATCGTCATCTCCCCCTCCCGTCATCCTGGGCCCTGTGCCCAGGACCCAGACACGCAGGCGCTCCAGGCTCAGCCAGTGCGGTCATGAAGTCGGAGCGGCACACCCACACGGCGGCGCTTCTGGGTCCTGGGCACAGGGCCCAGGATGACGGGGAAGGGGAACTTGCAACAAGGCTGTATCCCGGGCGTTTCACCCGCATGCCTGACGCCCCGCAAGACACCTCCGTCCCGGCCCACGACGCCCCGCCCAGAGGCGGCAAGGCCAAAGCCATCCCGCCGCTGGTGTGGATCGTGCTCGCGCTGCTGGTGGTGATGGCGCTGTGGGGCGTGCTCCAGTATCGCGGCAGCCACGTCACCCCCGGCGGCGGCCAAACGCCCCAGTCCGAGCAGGCCCCGACCGTGATGCCAGCCAACAATCAGCCTCTGCCTCACTGACCCGCGGCCGAGCGAAGCGCAAACACCCGGCACGCCGACGCCAACGCCCTCTCCCCCCGCCCCGCATCGATCCGCCCGATCAGGCCCGCAAGGCTCAGCCCCTCGCGCGCGGCGGCCGCTTCCAGCGCCGCCCAGAACTCCGGCTCCAGCGCCAGCGAGGTCTGGTGCCCCGACAGGGCCACCGAACGTTTACGAAGCTTTGGCATAGCAGCGCAGCTTCCCCTTGCAACGGACTGAAGCGGGCATCATTTTCCCGCGAACACGGATACATGAACCTATGACCGCCGCCGCCCACGCCGTCGATACCCAGACCCGCCGCGCGCCCGCCCGGCGGGCGCTGACGTCGCGCCGGACCTTCCGCCGCCAGCCCATTCGCGCCTGGAACGCCCTCAAGCGCCTGCTCAACGACAAGGAAGACACCGCCGCGGTGTTCGAGCTGATGCGCGCGCTCTCCGGCGACTCCATCCCGAAAGGCTACCGGCGGCTGCTGAAGACCCCCGAGGGCGGCGCCATCGCCTATGAGCGGGTCGAGTTCGCCGAACTCCTCTCCGACAAGGCCTGGCTGGCAGGGTTCGGCCCCGGCACGGTCGGCGCCGCCTACCGCGCCTTCATCGCCCCGCGCGGCCTCTCCGCCGAGGGCCTGGCCGAGGAAAGCCGCAAGGGCGTCGACAGCGAGATCGACGCCGCCCACCCCTTCGCCTGGTACGGCCGGCGCATGCGCGACGTCCACGACGTCTGGCACGTCCTGACCGGCTACGGCACCGACGCGCTCGGCGAAGCCTGCCTCGTCGCCTTCTCCTACCCGCAGACGAAGTCGCTGGGATTCCGCGTCATCGCCGCCGCCGCGCGCGGCCAGATGCGCAAACTCAAAGCCCCCCACGCCTACGCCGCCGCCGTGAAGGAAGGCGCCCGCAACGGCAAGGCCGCCGCCTGGCTCCCGGCGGTCGACTACCCGGCGCTGTTTGCCGAGAACCTCGACAGCGCGAGGGCGCGCCTGGGGATCGCGCGGCCGGTGGTCTACGAGAGCATTCCCGAGGATGCGCGGAATCCGATGGGGGATTAGGTGTCAACTAAGATCGCCGGACCGCGAAACTGAGCGCGGTGCCAGCGGATCGCGTCGAGCGACGGGTGGTCGGCGCGGGCGCAAGGCAATCTAATTCTACGGCCGGCGAGTGCCCTGTAACTCGGGGTGGTCACTCTCTCGCTGACCAAAAGCCGGTAATCGTCGGAGATGGCGAAGTAGCCGGCGTCGAACAGGGCGTGGACGTCTTTGCGGAGCGCAAGCCCATTCTGGACGTGATTGCTCTTTGGCCCGCGGAACGGCTGAATGTGCGCCGCATCAAGTGTCTCGGGGATGGGGGTACCAAAAACCGCGCATCGGTGCTGGTAAGCAGCGAGAATACGAGCGCGGAATAGCGTTTGTTGTGGGCGCAATTTAACGTCGCGACTTCCCGTTGTGGCGGTATCTTCATGCACAATGCAAAATGGTGAGGGGTCCTCTTCCATCTCGAACGGCAACGCTGGTGAATATCCGGAGTACCGCTTGAACTTTACGATGGACGACGCAAAATCTAGGCCCAACTCGTCAGGTGCTATTTGTTCTGCCTCCGACAGGAATACGCAATCACGTAAGATTATACATCCGATTGGACAGTTCTCATCGCGCGCGCTCTTTGCGCGCCGAGCGGCATAGCCGTCAACAAAGCCACGCAGCCGGTCCGGGTGTTCAACGCCATTGCCTTTGCCGTAAAGGCTCCAAGCAGCGTCCACGCTATGCTCTTCCCATCGAACGAAGTTGCCGAAACCTCCGATTTTTCGGACAGGGCTCTTCAATAGAAAAAAGAAGCGGGAGCCCGCTTCGATCCGTGGTCGCCACAACGTGGGCGTCCAAAAATTCACCAGCCCCTCAGGCGGGTTCGACAGGAAGTACTCGTGCCATCTAAGCGTTGTGACGGCCAACGTGAACATACGTTACCCTGGGGCTGAGAGATAAGTGCAGAGTTTCCGCCGATTCCGGCTGGACACAATTTACTTGTGCCGCGTCTTCCTCGCCAGCCCCCAATCATACCCCAGCTCCCGCACACGCTGTTCCAGCAGGGCCGCTCTCGCCGCGTCAGGCCGCGCCTCCCGTGTCAGCACCCACAGGTATCGCCCCGACGGCTCCCCCACCACCGACCAGCTGTAGTCGTCGGCGTGGTCGAGGACCCAGTAGTCGCCCCAGAAGGGGCCGAAGAAGCTGACCTTCAGTTTGGCGCCGCGTGAGCCGTCGACGACCTTCGCCTTGCCGCGCGCGACCTTTGCCGGCCCATCGGGCGCGCCCTTGCGGCAGGTGTTGATGACCGTGACGCCGCCGTCGTCGCGCGGGGCGTAATCGGCGGTGACGCCTTCGCAGCCGCGCTCGAAGCGGTTCCCGTAGCGGGCGTATTCGTACCAGCGGCCGGCGTAGGCTCTCAGGTCCACCGCCTTGGCGGGCTGGGGGACGGCGTGGTTGCCGGCCGGCCCGGACATGCAGGCGGTGAGCAGGGTCAGGGCGAGGACGGCCGGGGGGAGGGCTTTGCGCATGGCGCCAGCCTAGTACGGAATCTCCGTCGTGGCGGCGGCCTTGTGTGAGGCGGCGACGGCCTTGCGCTTGGGCGCGGCGGGTTTGACCGGCTCGGCGGAGGCGACGAGCTCGTTGGCGGCGGCGGGCTCGGCCGCGTCAGGCAGGACGGGAACGGCGTCTGCCGGCGCAGGGACCGCGGTCGTGACCAACGCGGCCTGCGTCGCGGCCAGCGGGACGGGCGCGGGGGCCGGAGCGGGCTTGCCGCGCATCATGGTGGTCGCCGCGATGCCGAGGCCCGCCAGCACCGCCACGAACACGGCCGCGGCGGCCAGGCGGCCGAAGCCGGAGCGGCGCGGGGCGTCCTCCTCGTCCTGCGCCACCGCCTCGGGTGTGGGCTTGAGCGCGATGGTCTGCTTTTTCGGTTTGGCGGGCGCGGCGGGTTCGACGACCGGCGCGGCGGCTTCCACCGCGACAGGGTCGGCGCGGCTCGGCGCCTCCTCGATCTCCGGCGCGGCCAGCGCGTGCTCCAGCCGCCTGCAGAGCTGCTCGATCGAGAACTCCCAGTCGGCGAAGGCGTCGATCCACTGGCGGGTGGCGAACTCGTAGGCGAAGGCGTCGTTGGGGGCCACGTCCTCGGCCCGCAGGGGGATGACGATCATCTTGCGCTGGCTGGCCAGCGCCAGCTCCTTGGTCATCTCCTCGGAGGTGTTGGAGTTGGCCGTGAAGACCAGCAGCAGCACCTTGGCGCTGCGCAGCGCCTGCACGATGGCGACCTGGAAGTTGTCGCCCGGCTGGATGTCACGCGCCGAGACCCAGCATTTGAAGCCGCGGTTCTCGATCGCGCTGCATAGCGTGAGCGCGACCTTCACGTCCTTCGACGCGAAACTAATGAAAATATCTGCACTCATTTGTATTAACCCGCCGCCCGATCTGGTTAATGCTTGCCAATACTTACACTTTTCGTCAGGCGCGTAACAGGCGCCGCCGTCCCGAGCCCTCGCGCCAGTGGCTGGCCTCGGCGATGTGCAGCCGCACCGCCGCGCGCGCGGCGTCCTGCAAGGCGTCGAACGACGGATCGGGCCCGAGCTTGCCGGCGAGCTCCTCCAAAACGCCGGCCATGCGCCGGCTGCGGGCGCTCTGCTCCTGGAATTCCAGCTTGGCCTCCAGCGCCATGCTGGCCGCCGCCAGCGCCGGCACGATGGTTCCGATCATGGCGATGGCGCCGCTCGCCCAATGCGGCAGGTGCGTCCCGAAGCTGGCCAGCGACAGGTAGAGCGCGAAGGAGGCGAACAGGAAGGTGAAGCTGATGTCCTCCAGCAGATGGATGCGGTGGGCGATGCGGCCGTCCCGCTCGCTGGTGGCGTGGTGATAGGCGCGCTGGCCGTGGACCAGCTCGCGCATGCTCCAGTCGCCCCACCGCTTCATCCGCTCGGCGTCGAAGGCTCCGTCCGGCAGGCCCGCCGTCCGGCGCGCATCGCGCCACACGCCCGGCTGGCGGCGCACGGAGCGGGGCAGGGCGCCCGCCACGCTGATCCCCAGCGCCCAGCCGGCCCGCTCCAGCCGCAGCTGCTCGGCGAGATAGCGCCGCTCGCTCCAGCGCTCGTGCTGGCGCGCCTCCGAGCCCGCCGCCCAGACCAGCAGGGCGCCGACGCTGATCACCAGTTCGGTCCACACCGCCGCGACCTTGATCTGCGGCCACACCGCCCAGGCCGAGCCGACGACGGCCGCCGCGATCATCGCCAGCACCAGCAGGATCTGCTCGGAACGGTGCACGGCCGACAGCCGGTTGGCGACGCTGTCGGAGGCCAGATAGGCCCGCGTCAGCACCCCGAACCCCGGCTGCGCCTCCAGGTCCGGCGGCGGATCGCCCGCGGGCAGGCCGGTGATCCGCCCTCCGGCGAGCTTTCGGAAGTTGGCATAGGTGCGCCACAGCCAGCGGTGCAGCCAGCGGTCCATGGCCGCGGCCCAGTCCTTGCCGGGCTCGTCCTCCGGATCGGGCAGGGCGGGCGTGGTGTCGATGGCCGACCGCAGGGCCTGGGCCGTCGCGACTTCGGTGTGGTCGAGGCGGCCCGCCTGCAGCCCCTCCTGGAACTCCGCGAAGTGGAAGTCGGAGGGCAGGGCGTCGGGCCGGATCAGGCGCAAGGTCCGGGGCTCGGAGGGCCGGATCCACAACACCGGCAGCCCGAACTCCAGCGCGCACTGCACCGCGTCCGCCGTCCCGCCCGCACCGCGCGCCGGGCCGCCCGTCCAGACCGCCACCAGCAGGTCGGCGGCCTCGACGATGAAGCGGGTCTGCTTGAGGTGCGGATTGCGGCCCTGTTCGGCCATCGCCTCGCCGTCGAGCCGGGTCACCGCGCTCGCCGCTCCGTTCAGCCGTTTGGGGGCCTTGTCGTCCAGAAAGGGCAGCACCGCATGGATCGGCCCCAGCCCCTGCCGTTTCCACGCCCGGGCCGCCAGCTGGTCGGCGCCGGAGGCCAGCCCCGTGAGCAGCCGCGCTTCGCCGATGCCGGCGTCTGCAATCATGGCGAAAGCGGTGGTCAGCGCCTCGGATACCGGCTCATGCAGGCCAAGGTCGTGGCGGCGCGCATGTCCGGCGAAAGCTACCTGGATCACTGACCGCCCCCGCGAGACGTGGAAATTCCTAATGCGAACTCTGTAATAAGAATTCAAAAAGCGACAGACTGATGATTACGCCTCTGAACGAGGCACACGCATCATCGTGATGAATGATGGCGCGGTTTCTATTCCCGCGTCTCAAATAATAAGCACACGCCGAAGCGAGTGACCATTATCTCCGCTTTGGGCGAACACCTCTTGTTCGAGAGGAAATATCGCTTCATCCTCGCAGGCCAAGCTTAGGAGACATCCCCCGATGAAGATGCGTCTTGCCTTTGCGACCCTCGCCGCCCTGACCGTCGCCGCCTGCGCCACCTCCGGCGGCGGGCCGGTCGTCAGCGTCCCCCCGGTATCCGGCACGGCTGCGTTCCGCACTTCCGATTTCGCCTGGTCGACCGCGCCGGGCACGGGCCGCGTCGACGGCCAGCTCACCTACAAGTCCGGCGGTCATGTCTACAGCTGCACCGGCGCGGGCGTGCTGCTGACGCCCGACACGCCGTGGGTGCGCCAGCGCACGGCGATCCTTTACCGCTCGACCGACCACGCCGCCTTGCCCGCCGCCGAGGTCCGTGGCCGCACGCCGCCGGAGAAGAACCAGGACTATTCGGCCTATGTGCGCCACACCGCCTGCGACGGCGACGGCCGCTTCTCGTTCGCCGGCCTGCCCGACGGAACCTGGTACGCCATCACGCTCGCCAAGTCGGTCAACGGCGCCGCGCCGGACATGGCCATCATGCACCGCGTGACGACGAAGGCCGGCAAGGCGGTGAAGATCACCTTCTAGCGGTCAGTCCCGCTTTTTGCCCTCGAGTTCCCGCACCGCCTTTTCGGCGCGCGCGGCCTCCAGGTCGCGCTCGGCCCTGGTCCGGCCGAACGCCGCGCGATTTTCTGACGCTTTCACCCTGGCCGCGTCTTTGGTCCTCGCCTTGCGCGCCCGGTTCAGGTTGACCACCTCGGCCATTGAATTTCCTCCTGAAACTTCTGGCGGGTTACGATTGTTACCCCTTCAGCCCACCGTACCGGGCGCGTAGCGTAGGAGTGAAGGGGAATGGTGGGGCCAGCCGACATTCTCCACCACATGGAGATCCTGGACGCCGACGGGACCTTCGTCGGGCTGGTGGTTGGCATGACCGGGGCCGAGATCGAGCTGGCCGAAGGTCACGGAGTCGGCGACGAGGCTGGGCGCATCCCGCTGGCCTGGGTCGACTACACCTGGGACCATAAGGCCAAGCTGAAGCTCACACGTGACGAGTGCCGCAACCGCTGGCGCGACATCGCCCGGCGGGGAGAGACGGACTAGCGTACTTCCGCGCAGAACCGTTGGATGCGGCCGCAGGCGTCCTCCAGCACCTCGTTGGAGGTGGCGTAGGAGATGCGGAAAAACGGCGACAGGCCGAACGCCGCGCCATGCACGACAGCCACGCCTTCGCTCTCCAGCAGCTCGGCGGCGAAATCCTCGTCCGAGGCGATCACCTTGCCCGACGGCGCGGTCTTGCCGATCAGCCCTTCCACCGACGGATAGACGTAGAAGGCCCCCTCCGGCGTCGGGCACTTGATCCCATGCGCCTGGTTCAGCATCGAGACGACCAGGTCGCGCCGTTCCTGGAACAGCTTCTGGTGCGGCTTGATGAAGTCCTGCGTGCCGTTCAGCGCCTCGACCGCCGCCCATTGGCTGATGGACGAGGGGTTGGAGGTGGTCTGGCTGATCATCTTGGCCATCGCCTTGATCAACGGCTCGGGCCCGCCCGCATAGCCGATCCGCCAGCCGGTCATGGCATAGGCTTTCGACACGCCGTTCATGGTCAGCGTGCGGTCGTAGAGCTTCGGTTCGACCTGGGCGATGGTGGTGAACTCGAAATCGTCGAACACCAGATGCTCGTACATGTCGTCGGTCAGCACCCAGACGTGCGGGTGGCGCAGCAGGACATCGGCGATGGCCCGCAGCTCGGCGCGCGTGTAGGCGCCGCCGGACGGGTTCGACGGCGAGTTGATGATCAGCCACCTGGTCTTCGGCGTGATCGCCGCTTCCAGCGCCGCGGCCTGCAGCTTGAAACCGCTCGCCGCCGTGGTCTCGACGGGCACGGGGGTCCCGCCCGCCAGCAGCACCATGTCGGGGTAGCTGACCCAGTACGGCGCCGGGATCACCACCTCGTCGCCGGGGTTCAGGGTGGCGACCAGCGCGTTGTAGATCACCGGCTTGCCGCCCGGCGCCACGTGGATCTGGCTCGGCTTGTAGGTCAGGCCGTTCTCGCGGGCGAACTTGCCGCAGATGGCCTGCTTCAGCTCCGGCATGCCGTCCGGGTCAGTGTACTTGGTCTTGCCCTCGCGGATGGCGCGGATCGCCGCTTCCTTGATGTTGTCGGGCGTGTCGAAGTCCGGCTCGCCGGCCGACAGCGCGATCACGTCCTTGCCCTCGGCCTTCATCGCGCGCGCCTTGGCGCTGATGCCGATGGTGGGCGAAGGCTTGATGCGGCGCAGGGCGTCGGATTCGAGCGACATGACGACTCTCAGGGTGCGGTGACGGCGG
>Ga0157373_10000862_pt1 | contig 23544 bp, 26 predicted proteins | sample C65metaG_FD_113460 | JGI IMG/M metagenome (GOLD analysis project Ga0157373, IMG submission 113460) | Corn rhizosphere microbial communities from Kellogg Biological Station, Michigan, USA - C6-5 metaG | ecosystem: Host-associated > Plants > Roots > Rhizosphere > Soil | place: USA: Michigan... | reverse complement strand
TGGCCACCGAAGGAGCATTTATGCTGCGCTACTTTGGCTTGATGGAGATTGATTCGGCGGAGTGGGATGCCATGTTTGCGGATATGCAGACATTGATTTTGCAAAATGCGCAGAGTCGCTGAAGATTTTTAGTGGTTCAGGATTAACGCGGCCCGAGTCACCGCCGCGTTAATACGCCATTTGAGTATTCAGGCGTTATTTGTAGGCCACGGCATTGATGGTTTCGAAGGAGGTTTTCCCTTCGCGACCGATAATCACATAGTATTTCCCGCCTTTTTCATCGACCGCTTTAGACAATCTTGCGTGATCGATGCCCACGGTATCATCACCATCTTGTGAGATGGTCACCGGACCAATTTCGGTGTGTTTTGCGGCTTCTTCCTTGGTGATTTCAATGGCGGCCATGGAAGAGAAGGAGGCGAATGCCAGTACAGCCAACAGATATTTAGTTGCTTTCATCACTATTCCTTTTACGTAGAGAACGAATGGATAAATTCGAACATGACTACGGCTTAAGTGTAGGTCGCAGCTGTAGGTTTTCCATGCAGTGGTAAAAATAAGCGGTACAGGCGGTGCCTATCGCACCGATAGATGGCGAATTCAGCGGGGAAGGGAGTATGTTTATCGAACAAGATATTCCCTCGAAGAACCCTTTAGCCAGCCACTCCGTGCTGGCTTTTTTTTGTCCGCAACGAAAAGCCGCGATCCTCCGCGGCTGTTGTCGGTGTTAAGTTTTTATACCTGACGCATATAAACATCGGTAATACGCAGGTCGAAGTTACTTTTCATTTTTGACACATCAATCAGTAGAAAAGCATGAGTTGCCCAGTCAGGAGCGCGTTCAAAGTTGGGCGGCTGAGTGGTGTAACCTTGCATTTGGCCAGGTATAGTCACGGTTTTCAGTTCAGATTCAACGCCACTGAAATTAAAGGTGTACGAGTGACCTGTCTGCTGCAGCAGTATTTGGGGCTCTCTATCTTGCTGTGCACCAAATTCGTTCAGTTTTGCCCATACAATTTTTACCTGGCAGCTTTGTCCATCACCAGCGAAAGTATTGGCGCGAAGATGATGAATGACGCTGCCGTAGCCTTTTAGCTTTATTGTCCCTAACACGGCTTGAAACACGCCGCTGCCTGCGGAGACGTTACGCCCCAGTGAGACAAAGTCGGCCTGCCGGATGAGGCTAAAATTGGTGCTGCTTGCGGTTCCCCAGCCGTAACGAGATTTGCGCACGCTGTTAATCCCTCCTGGCGGAAGAACCCAAACCTCCTCGGTCCATTTCTCATTGCCAGTGCCACTGGTATAGGTTGTGCTGTCGAGCCAGTTGTCCTGAATACCGCTATCGGTACGAACCTGTGTCAGCAAATAGGGCCAGGCAATAGGCAATTGAGTATCATGTAATGATGCCGAGCCGCCGCCATCAATCCAACCGCTGACGTTCGCATCCCCACCTTGCTGCATCTGTCCAATATTAACCTTCTCAAACACGACACGGGCCAGGTTGCCAAAATAAAATGGATTACTCGTGGTGGGATAGGTAGATGGGCTACCTCCTGCTTTAAAGGTGAACAGACCGCCAATAAAGTTAACCTTGCAGCTTTTATTATCCGGAATGTTGACGATGTAATTCTGTGGGCCATAGCCTTCAACGTGGCAATCGCGGAAAATGTGCTGTCCGCCTTCAATATGAATATATTTCCCCAGGCTGTCCGTCGATGTCTGCTGCCCATTTTTTCCGTAGATATAATCAAAGGAACAGTTGAAGAAATAGCTATACCCTCCCTGAAGATTCACGCCGCAGTTACTTTGCGCGAAGACACAGCTGTGAAAGTTCATCTCTTCACCGGAGTCTGTAGTGTTGTTTGGGAAGAAGTAACAGATGTCGCAATGATTGAAGGTAAAAGCATACATGCGTAGGAAATAGAAATTAGTGGTGCCTGTCAGGCCATGGGCGAACCCCTCAAGACCACCACCGGTGAACGTTAGAGAATTACGTGGGTAACTTTTCGAAAGCGAAGTGGAAAATGTCATCCCATCGACAAAAGTGTCAGCCCCAGGACCCAGCATACGCAGATTTTTAACACTAAGATTGCCTTGAGCATAGCCGGCATCATTTTGCCATCCGATGGCGGTATTACGCTTATCTTGGCTGCCGTGAGCCATATCCGTGAAATCCAGCAATGCGCCGGAAAAATCATAGTCGACGGTTTTGGTGTCAAAGATCAGTTTCTTTGTACACTTGAAACGGCCATTGCCAAAAATTAGGTTACCGTTTTTCAACACGCGGGAGCCACTGGCACTGGCCAACGAACTGGCATAGTCATGCGCTTTTTGGATCGCATCCGTATCGTCAGCAAGACCATCGCCTTTAGCACCGTACAGATAAGGTGAAACTGTACCTGCCACCTCCAATATACGCAGCCAAACCCACGACGAGTTAGGGCGAATAAACATGCCACCGTCGTCTGCCGGTGTCGATTGTGCTTTAGCGACAAAGATGCCACCGCCTGCAGGTTGGCCGTTACTGCTGCTCCAGCTTGAATCATAGGCGGTTACTGCGATCAGCTCACCGGCAAGGGTAGGTACGGTGCTTCTCAATGTGGCAATATCAGGGCAGGTGTTCATCATTTGATCCTCATAGGGAAAATTGGAGTTACTGTATTTATATACAGCACTCAGAGTCTATGAGCGCATCGCATCATGCACAATAGCGTGAAAGGTGAAGGACGTTGTGCCAGTCAAGGCTAAACCAAGAAGGAGATATATACGTAAGGCCAATCGTCGGCGTAGCCGGCCATGCTTTGTGGTCACAACCCACTGAGGGGGAGTTCAGTGGGCTGTCTTCGCGCTAGAACACCTGTTTGAACGGTTAAGCATTAGTTTTATCTGCATTTCCTCCAATTCCCTTGCCTTTACCCTTTGTTCATTGTTGTGTAAGGAATTATCGGGATTTTTAATCCTTTAAACACCCAAATCTTTACCCTTGTTTTATCCCTAAGGCCCGAATTTTGTGTACACTGATGTGTACATAATTTTGCGACGGGTCCCTTATGCTAACTGATACAAAACTTAAAAAAGCTTTAGGCAAGAAGAGAGATTCAATTGAGGTGATTGCCGATGCGCACGGCCTGAATGCTCGGATTAGCCAGGCGGGAAAAGTTACTTTCTTTTACCGGTACCGATGGCTATCCAAGCCGGTGCAGATCACTGTGGGTGAATACCCGCAGATGACGATAGCACAGGCGCGTGAACGTCGTCAGGTGATGCGCGGTTGGCTAACTGAAGGGTACGACCCCCGCGAGAAAGTAAAGCTGGAACGGGTCTCCCGTAGCGATGCGCCAACGGTGGATAGCGCCTTTGTGTATTGGATCGAGAAATACTGTAAACCGAACAAATCCGTCAAAATTGACTACTACCAGTTGGTTTATGCAAAGCACATCCAGCCTAAGTTAGGCAATATACGGATCGAGTCCACCGTCCGTATGCACTGGCTTGAAGTCCTGGACGGGGTGGAGAGTAGTGTAATGGCTAACTATATGACCTCGTTGTGTAAGCGCGCCTTCAAGTTTTGCGTAAACCGTGGGTACATCGAAGCCAACCCGCTCGAAGGCCTGGAGCCTAAAGACGTCGGTATCGCGCCATCGCGTCGGAAACGCTACTTATCAGACCGAGACATGAAACAGGTTTGGGATTGGCTTGACGACCACATGACGGATGAACCCCGGCTGATGATTAGATTTATGATGCTTACCGGATGTAGAACGGCAGAGATCAGGTGTGCTAAGTGGGAGTGGTTTGACTTTGAGGATAACACCTGGACGGTGCCGAAAGAGGAGTATAAGACTGGGGTAGCTGTTCGTCGCGCGCTGCCAGCGGCGGCAAAAGAGCTGCTGCTGGAGCATAGAAAGAAGGTAAACACGCAGTACGTTGCCACCTCCCAACGTGTAGCCACCGGTAAAGAATTTGATAGGCCGGTGGGCGCTCAGGTTGCGGCTAACTATGCTAAGTCGATTTCTGAAAGGGCGGGGATGAAGCGCTGGAGCATGCACGATTTGCGCCGTACGCTTGCAACCAAGCTTTCTGAGCAAGGGTGCCCGCCACACGTTATCGAGAAAATTCTCGGTCACACTATGGCGGGTGTCATGGCGCATTATAATCTGCATGATTATATGGAAGATCAGCGTAAGTGGTTGGCTGTTTGGGAAGAATACGTAAAAAAGGTGACGATGTAACTTATTTTTGCCTGCTGGCTTCCTCCCATTCCATTACGTCAGAAAGCCGCCAACGATTGGGTACACCTGGAATTGTTGGCGCGGGGAACGGTAGTTTAAATGCCTTCGGCATTTTCTCTGTGTCGCGCCATTTCCATAGCGTTTTCTCCGAGATCTGATAGCGGGCAAGGACGTCCCGCGTAAATATAATTGGATTCTCGCCCATCACATGCCTCTCTTTTTCATGGCTTCAAGCAGGATGTCCTGCACTTCACGTTTAGAATTACGCCGTTCCATCACCATTTCGTCGGTGGTGTCTGCGGCGATGATGTGGTGTATCCACACCGGGCGGTTGTGACCGGCTTGCGCCTGTCGCGTTGGCCCGATGCGTTCAATAATTTGTTGGTACTGTTCCAGGTCCCACCAGTGGGAGAAGAACACCAGAATGTTGCCGCCGTCCTGCAGGTTAAGGCCGTGTCCGGCGCTGGCAGGATGTGCGAACAGCACCGGTATCTTTTCGGCGTTCCAATCGCGTATCGTCTGCGGGTCCGCATCGAGCTGGCGGCCCTTAGGGAAAGCTTTTTGCAGTCGCTGCAAGTCGTGTTTCCAATGATAGGCGACCAGCACAGGCATGCCGCCAGCTTCGGCCAGGATGCTATCCAATGCCTGCAGCTTGCCGTCGTGTACCTCTGCCCAACTGCCAGCGTCGTCGGTATAGATAGCGCCGCTGGCGATCTGCAAACACTTCACTGTCTTGGCCGCAGCGTTAAGCGCCTCGATGTCACTGCCGTTCAGCTCGAGGAACATTTCTTTTTCCATGTCCTGGTATTGCTGGCGCGCCTTTGGCGGCAGCTCAACGCGGATCACGTTGTGGATGGGCTCGTCGATGTCGAACCAGTCAGCGGCATCGAGGGAGATCGTCACGTCGGCAAGCGCCGCCTGCATCTGCTCCTGCGCGTGCGGCCACGGCTCCAGTTTTGACCACTGTTGGCATGGGAACTGAATGCTGTTGAACCAGCGCGATGTGAACGCGCCGAAGGTACGCCCCAGCCGATCGCCGCGGTCAACGAACCATGCCTGGCCCCACAGGTCGATCAGACCGTTCGGCGCCGGCGTGCCGGTGAGATTTACCCAGCGGTGCACGTGCTTGTGCGCCACTTTGGCCAGCGCCGCGGCGCGCTTACCGCCTTGCCGCAGGCGAAACGACTTCAGCCGGGTGCTCTCGTCGGCGATAACCGTGCCGAACGGCCAGCGTCCGCCGAGCTGCTCAACCAGCCATACCAGGTTGTCGTAGTTTGTGGTGAACACGCTGGCGTTGCTGTTCAGCAGCGCTGCGGCGCGTTCTTTGGCGGTGCCGACGATCGGCTGCATTTCGATGTTGCGCAGGTGGCTCCATTTTGCGACCTCGTCCGGCCAGGTGCTGGCCGCCACGCGCAGCGGCGCCAGCACAAGCGTCGGCTGCGTCTCTTCACCGGAGCAGTAGAGCGCCTCCAGGCTGCTGAGCGTGCCCACTGTTTTGCCCATACCCATGCCAGCCCAGACGTTGGAGCGGGGCACCTGGAGCGCGTGGTCGATAATGAGATTTTGGTAAGGGCGGGGGGTGAATATTTTTGGCATACTCGAAATCCCTTAAAAACTAAAAGGAAGTTATTTATGGCTAAGCTGATTACTGCAGGAATTACCGAGCGTGACTATTACGCTGATGGCGGAGTATTAGAGTACGAGTTGAGTGCGTTGGAGGTAGGGAGTGGCAGCACCGCATTTGAAAACTTTATAAATATAAAGCCTTACATAAGGGTGGGTTTTGAACTACCGCCAACGACGGTTGTTGACTCTCTTCCAGAGTTGACGCAAATTTTGGCGCTGGCTGATGACTGGACTCGTCTGATTGCCTTTACCTATGCTCAAGGTGGGAAAGTCATGTACCGGCAGGTTGCACCAAACGTATATCGTGCACGATGCGAATGGGGTTGATTGTTACTTTGCCCACTCCGCAATAGCGATCAGCACCAGGCCGAAAACACCGAGCCAGAAGCTGGCGCAGAATGCAAAAACGGCGCACCATGTGGCGCGCCGTGTCCAGTTGAGAATGCTCAATACTTTCACAATATCCCCTCCAGATTCTTACTATCTAAAACCACCACCTCGAAGCCCAGCGCGCGGAGCCGGTTGTGCTCGCGTACCTGGTCGGGCCGCGGCTGTTCGCCAGGCGCTTTGCACTCGACGAACACAGCCCGGCCGCCCGGTAGCAGCACAAGGCGATCGGGCACACTGCGTCGCCCGGGTGATGTAAACTTATAAGCGATGCCGCCGGCGGCCTTAACCTGCTTCACCAGATGCTGCTCGATCGTTGATTCGCGGATGTAGGTCACTTCGCTTTCTCCAGGCATAAAAAAGCCCCGCAAAAGCGAGGCTGAATCTTTATTTTTGATTATTTTCGATTGTCAGGATGAATTTGCTCTGATAGTACAGTGACTAATTGTTCAGCGGAAAGTAACTCGAACATTCTCTTTTTCCTTTCTGCTTCAAAAACAGGTAACATTCTTTCATAAATTGGAACTGACGGCATGTGTGAGTTCAAATCTTGATTTTTAAACTCTACAAATCTATCTAATTCATTTATGATGAAAGTGGCTGTGGATAGATATTCTGTCTCGTTGTTGCCATCGAACCCTTTAAATTCAGGTTTCTTGCCAAAATGCTTTAAGTTTTCTGCTAAGTAAACTTTGTCTTTCGATGGTAGCTGCTCATAGCTTACTAAAATGAAACTCCACATATCTAATATGTCAATGACCTTTTTGACTAAAGGAGGTGTTTCAGTGTTTTCAAATGGTATTCCGCTAAACTTCCAGCTAAGAGCCCACGTTTGATTGCTATAAATAGAGCTTTTTATGAACTCGGGGTCAATGTCGCCCTTCGTGCCTGTGCGTGTGTACAGATCGCTGAGCATTATAAGAATCAGTTTTTCACTATCAGTCATTTTCACTTTTCACCCTCATTAATTGTCATGCTGTCAGCAAGTTTTCGAGTCAAAGGTAGTAATTGTGATGCCTTTTCGTGAAGTTTTCTACCTGCTCTTAGTTTCCCTTCCGGGGTTATAGAGTCTGCAAGTTCTACTATGTTATCCTTAAATTCATTACAGAACTCATCTAAATTAATACCAAGCTTATCACGAATGGCTATATCATGAGTTTTCTCAGTTAGAAAAGTTAAGAACTCATTCGCTGAACTTGCAATATCATCTGTGTTTAACCCCTTTATTCTATCGGCATGTGTTGCAGGTCCTATTTTTGATAGTACAATTAGTATTTTCTGTGTTTCAGAGTGAAGTATGCTAACGGTACCGATTTCACGGTTGTGCTTTATTGATTTTACAGCCAATTCAGCCTTGGTTGCTTCAGCTTTGGATTTTCTCCATCCGTATATGGAACCTGCGGCGCATCCTATGGTTACCAAGGTTCCTATTATTGAAATTGCACTTTCAAATCCCATGTGAATATGCTCAGTGTTGATAGGGGGTGCAAAGTATATATCAACTGGAGTGTTAAATTAAACTAATTAATAGGTGAGTATATTATCTCTGTTGTAATTATTATTCCTTCCGATAGTGATAGGCCTCAAACCCGCCGGCGTTTAGCGGCAGGTCTGGCGCCCATGCGGGGCTAGTGGCGAGCAGCCGGCTTAGCTGGTCGTGGAAGTAGAAATCCTTGTCCGGCGCTTCGGTGATCACTTCATCGTGTACGGTCAGCACGATCTCATAGCCTCGAGCCTCGACGGCTGGCATGTTCCCGGCGAGAACATCGCGGGCACCGGCCTGGGTAACGTTTTCCACCAGTTTCCCGCCGTAGGTTTTGAGGCGCTGCCATTTGCGCGAGTAGGGATTCACACCCATGTAAGTTATATCGCCTTTGACGATGGCCGCGCCGGGGTAGCAGACGACGCGGCCAGATGGCAGAGCAATACGTAGCCATGAGCCATCTTTGCGCACCTTCAGCCGCCGACAGTTGAATTGTTTACCGGGTTGTGCGATTGCGCGGCGCACAGCGTTCTCCAGTTCGGACCACAGACTGACTGTTTCGGGGTGCGCGTTGCGCCACAGACGCTTCAGTGAGTCGCAGGTAACGAATACTCGCTCAGACAGGCCATAGGTTTTTTTTTGCTTAACCGAAGCCTGCCACCAACTTTTCGCCGCTCGCTGAATGGCGATCGGGATGTTCGGTAGCGCAGCGTCGGCCAGATCTTCGAGGTCAAGCCCATAGACCAGCGCGAACGTCACGAACGCCGCCACACCGCCACCAAAGCCCAGTCCCAACTCCATCACCTTGCCGATCTGACGCATGGCCTTATCGACTTCTTCGGGCGTCATGTTGAAGGCGCGGGCGTAGGCCAGCTTATACAGGTCGTGACCTGCGCGGATCGGTTCGCCGTTCTCATCGGTGTCGATGATATTGTCGTAATCCCGGAACGCTTGCAGCTTCCACTCTTCACCGGCCAGCCATGCCAGGAACCGGCCTTCGATGTTCGACAGGTCGCTGACTACCAGTTTTTTGCCAGGCGGCGCCATGATGCAGCCGCGCAGTGCGGAACTGGTCAACTCCATGATGTTTTCGAATACCAGATCGGCGACGCCCAGTTTCAGTGCCTCGATGCCCTGATCGATTTGTTCCTGCTTCATCGTCGGGCGAGGGAGGTTTTGCGGTTGGAATAACCGCCCGGCCCAGCGACCGGTTCGGCTGGCGCCGCAGAACTGCAGTGTGCCGCGCAGCCGACCGTCGCTACTTACGCCTTTCATCAGCGCTTTGTATTTGCTGGTGCTAGTCGTACAGGCCGCCAGGCGGATGGTCAACAATTCGCGCAAGGGCGCGGGCAGATCGGGGTCATTGATGCGGCGTTCGAGCGTGCTTTTCTGCATGTCTGGCAGTTCAACGCCGAAAGCTTCAAGGATGTGTTTCAGCATTGCGTCGCGCTGCGTTGCCGCCTGCACTTCGCCGTCGGTCATTTCCTGTGTGCGCTTGGCCAGCAGCAACTGCTCATCGCCCACGGCGGTGATTGCGGCTTCTGCCAGCTCTACGTCCATACACACACCGCGGTCGTTGATCTGCTGATCGCGATGCCACAGCGCCAGCTCGGCGCCCTGATAATTCCAGTTCGGCAGCTTGGCATCGACGGCGCGCATGGCGTGGATATCGAGGCCGGCGTACTCAACAAAGCGTTGCCATTCCGCCGGGTGTGATTTGCTCGTTGCGCGGCGTAGTTTGCTGTTCTTCGGGCGAGGCTTACAGAACAATTGGATCAGCTGTTTACCGGCCTTGTCCCTTCGCCTTGTCGGTGTCAACGTTAAGCACTTCACACAATGCGCCCAGCGCGCCGGGTAGGCCGTGCGCCAGCGCCTTCACCATCGTGTCGCGCCAGCGCTCAACGCCGCCCGACACGATGCCAGGCAGCAGTCGCCGCAGTGCATGGCGCAGCATGGTGCGGTCAAAATGGCTATTGTGCGCGTAGATCAGCACGCTCTCGTCTTTGAGTGCAGCGAGCAATTGCGCTGGCAGGTGCTTGTCTTCGGTGAAGTCGTGCACGCTGACAGGGCCGTCGTCGATTGCCCAGGCGAACAGCATGATCTCGACGCCTTCAGCGTAGGCGTGGGTGCCGTTCTTTATTGGGGTTTCGCAGAAGGTTTCGAGGTCGAGCCAGAGTCTTTGCATTTTATATTCCTGTCAAAGCATTTTAAAAATTGGCAATTGGTTGAGTTATTTCTCGAGCGGTGTTAGAACCTTTTGCAAATTTTTAAAAGGAGTTGTTTCTTATGGGCGCTAAAAAATTTAAAAATGGCGATATCGTTCGCGCTAAAGGCATCGGTCCTAGGTTACGGGTGCTTCGCTACAGGGAAACGCAACTGCCATTCGGTCCTTTTTACGATGTCATTTGCGAGTTTATTGAGGGGCCTGTAGGTGATTCCCGCGCTTTCCCTGAAGCCTCACTTTATAAAGACGATGAAAACACCCGGCGGGAGACCGGGCGATAGGTTATTTGACTTGAACGAACGGTTTGACCGTTACGTCACCATAAACGCCGGCGGCGACGTAGGGATCTTGTTCAGCCCAGGCTTGTGCGTCCGCCAGCGAGGCGAACTCCGCAATAACGGTGGAGCCGCTGAAACCGGCGCTGCCCGGATCGTTACTGTCGATGGCGGGGTTGGGGCCGGCAACCACCAAACGGCCCGCATCACGCAGTGCCTGCAGGCGCGCCAGGTGCGCGGGGCGTACCGACAGGCGGTTTTCCAAGGAGTTGGGGACGTCTTGCGCGTAGATCAGATAAAGCATGTTTCACCTTTAAAATCATTGCTATAGAACGGTAAATTTAAAGTAGCGCAAAAGACGATACAAGGGAATGCCCGCCCGCTGGAATTTAGCCACGGCTGGCGCTTATGCCTTGAAGCCGCTAGTGTTTATTCGTATAGTGCGGCCGCGCGATTCATCGGACAAGGTTTGTGAGGTAGAGAAATGACGGAACTGGTTAGAGAGAAACTCAACTTGCCCGAGGGCAAAAGCAAACTGCTGCTGCACTCCTGCTGTGCTCCCTGTTCCGGTGAGGTGATGGAAGCCATTCAGGCCTCCGGCATCGAGTACGCCATTTTCTTCTATAACCCGAACATCCATCCGCAAAAGGAATACCTGCTGCGTAAAGACGAGAACATCCGTTTTGCCGAGCAGCATGGCGTACCCATTATTGACGCCGATTACGATACCGATAACTGGTTTGCTCGCGCCAAAGGGATGGAGCATGAACCCGAGCGCGGCATCCGTTGCACGATGTGCTTCGACATGCGTTTCGAACGTACCGCGCTGTATGCGCACGAAAATGGCTACGATACCATTTCCAGTTCGCTGGGCATCTCCCGCTGGAAGAACATGCAGCAAATCACCGACTGCGGCGTGCGTGCGGCAGAAAAGTACCCGGATCTTGAGTACTGGGATTACAACTGGCGTAAAAAAGGCGGTGCTTCGCGGATGATCGACATCAGCAAGCGCGAGCGCTTCTATCAACAGGAGTATTGCGGTTGCGTTTATTCACTTCGTGACACCAACCTGCACCGCAAAGCACAGGGCCGGCCGTTGATCAAACTGGGCGTGCTGTATTACGGCGATGAAGAATAACGCCACATTGATAACGAATAACCCGCTACGGCGGGTTTTTTGCTTCTTGGCGGCGGTAAATCAGGTTAATGAAGCGTGTAAAAGCCTCGGTGAAAAGGCAAATGAAAGGTTAATATCCCCATGAGTTTGCAGGTTTTAGCGATGAATAACGACGATTAGAGCGATAGTTTGCCATTCGTTATTGAATATGATTGCTATTTGCATTTAAACTTGGCGAACCAGAGGAAACAGAATCATTATGCCGCTAAAAAAGATGTTCCTTAATCGCCGTTTGTCCGTGCCGATTGTCCTGTCCGTTGGCTTACATAGCGCCCTGGTGGCGGGTCTACTCTATGCTTCTGTCAAAGAAGTGATGGAGTTGCCCAAACCTGAAGATGCGCCAATCAGCGTCATGATGGTCAATACCGCCGCGATGGCGGAGCCGCCACCTCCTGCGCCGGCCGAGCCGGAGCCAGAACCGCAGGTGGAGCCTGAACCCGAGCCGGAACCAGAACCGATCCCGGAGCCGCCGCCGAAGGCAATACTGAAACCTGAGCCGGTAAAACCCAAACCGAAGCCAAAACCTAAGCCGAAGGTCGAAAAAACGGTCAAGCGTGAACCGCAGAAAACTGAGCCGCGTGAGCCTTCGCCGTTTGAAAATAACCAGCCGGCCAAGCCTATCGACAAAGCGCCAGTTAAGCAGGCACCGTCAGCCCCGGTGGCGGGTAATTCGCGTGATGTGGCACCGAGGGCGCTCAGCCGTGTCGATCCGATTTATCCGCCGCGTGCCAGAGCATTGCAGATTGAAGGCAATGTACGGGTACAGTTCGATATCGACAGCGACGGCCGTGTGAGCAACGTGCGTATTCTGTCTGCGGAACCGCGCAATATGTTCGAGCGTGAAGTGAAGCAGGCAATGCGTAAGTGGCGTTATGAAGCCAAAGAAGCGAAAGATCGTACCGTGAATATTCGCTTTAAAATTAACGGCACCACGGAAATGAACTGACCGACGGGTTAGGGTTAATTAAAGACAAGGGTCGCTTCGGCGGCCCTTTTTGCTGCCTGAAATTCGCTTTGCGTTGCCTTAATCCTGCAATACGCCTTATTAAAGCCAAAAGGTGTAACGATAAACTTTTATAAGTCTCTGCTAGAGAAAACCTGCCTCACTGCGCCTGGCAGTGAAACACGCACCCCAACCTCATTTATTGAACAAAAGCCGATCGCTCTCTCACTTCACGCAACATTAACGCTCGCTTAACTTAATTGTGAACCCGATCACTTCAACTTCCCGTCACATAAAACAAAATGAAATGGTGTAACGTTAAACCTTTTCGGGGAAAACCATGAGTTCTTACCAAGCCAGCTTACTGTCTGTCTCATTTATGACCTATATGGTGATGGCGGGTCTCCTCACTCAGATAGGCATTGTTATTAAACCGATGTCAGTTTATCTGGGTATGGGCATCACGGACGCCGCGGCGATGTTTTCTTACCTGACCGGCGGCACGCTTTTGGGAACGTTCATCTCGATGGCGGTGTATTCCCGATTTGAGATCCGTCACATCCTGCGCGTCACCTATGCCATTTTCCTGGTTGTTCTGGCCGCATTGGTGTTTCTGGATGTCAGAAATCCGTTTGTTGTTTCGTTCTATCTTTTTGTTTTGGGCACCTGCTGCGGCACCGGTTTGTCGGGCGGCGCAGTGCTTATCTCCAAAGTTTTCAACGAAAACAAACGTGCTTCTGCCTTTATCGCCACTGATTGTGCCTTTAGCGCTTCCGGTTTTATCTTTCCCTCGATGGCGACAATGATCATTGCGGCCAATATGCAATGGACTACCGCCTACGGACTGGCGGGCGTGATTGCCGCGCTGGTGTTTATCAGCACCTTTATATTGAAATATCCGAAAGGGGATTTGGCCGAAGCCGATAAAGCAAACACCCCAGGCGCCAGGTTTAACTGGAAAGAGGTGATGACCCCCAGAGTGGTTTTAATGGGGTTTGCGCTCGGTGTTTACCTGTTTGCTCAGAGCACTTTCCTGACCTGGTCGCCCAGTTACTTGCAGCAGGCGTTTGGTTTATCCGCGGTGGAATCGGGTGCGGCAGTGGGCAACTATTGGGGGCCATCCGTGTTTGGTTTGATCACCGCGGCCGTCTTGGTTAACAGGATCCCGGCGCGAAAAATGCTGGTGGCAGTCTCTATCATCGCCATTGTGCTGACCTTTTACTTAAGCATGACCCCCAATCCGAAAGTTTTCCTGAGCCTCACACTCGGCTTCGGTTTTCTGACCTCGTGCGTCTATAAACTAGGCATTTCCGTTGGCTCTCAACAGGTGAAAAATTCTCCGGCCGTGCTGGTTACCTTTTTACTGACGTGCGGAACCGTGGGCAGCACGATTTCTCCGGCGTTGTCTGCCGCCATCGTTGATCGGTTCGGGGTGGCCAGCGCGATGGTCATGACCGTCCTGGGCTTTACCGCCGTCTGTATCGCCATTGTTGCCTGTCTGATACTCGAGAAGATTGAAAACACCAAATCCACAAAGGAAATATATTCATGAAGAGAAAAGTCATTTTTGATACGGATCCCGGCATTGACGACAGCATGGCGATGCTGCTGGCACATGCCAGTTCAGAGATAGAGCTGATGGGGATTACCACCGTTTTTGGCAATGCGACTATCGAGAATGCCACCAGAAATGCGCTGTATCTAAAGCAGCGGTTTGGTCTGACTGCGGATGTTGCGATGGGTGCAGATACCCCGCTGGTCGTCGCGGCGGGTGAGCCAACCACTTTTGTCCATGGGTTAAATGGATTGGGGGATATAGATATTCCTGCGGGGGAGTATCACGGCATCGATAAGCGAGCGGCTCATGACTACATTATCGATAGCGTAAAAGCCCATCCGGGCGAGATTACCTTAATCGCCGTCGGCAGGTTAACCAATCTGGCCTTGGCGGTTGAAAAGGATCCCAGCATTGCCGGCCTGGTCAAAGAGGTGATTGTGATGGGCGGAGCATTTGGCCATAACGGCCATACGGGCAATGTGACTCCCTTCGCGGAAGCCAATATCATCGGCGACCCGCATGCGGCCGACAGGGTGATGACCACTGACTGGCTGGTGACTGTCGTTGGGCTGGACGTTACTCAGCAAACGGTAATGACCGGCGAATATATTGATCGACTACGTCTGGATTCAGCCCGATACGGTGAGTTCATTTATCGCATAACGCGCTTTTATGCGGACTTTCATCAACGGGAAGTGGGTATGGAAGGGTTTTATGTGCACGACTCTTCGGCCATTGTCTATGCGATTGCCCCTGAGCTGTTCGACGTCAAAGTCGGCGCTATACGGGTGATTACTGAAGGGCCGGCCATTGGGCATACCCTGCTTAAAGAGGGAGGAAAACGTTACCCGATTGATGAGTGGAGTGGGAAACCGAAGCAACGTGTTTGCGTTCAGGTTGATCACCAGGGGGTGCTTGATCTCTATATGGCGACCATGGTGCAGAAGGCGACGGTTTAGTTTCTGAACGTCATTTTCCGAAATCGACGGGTTCACTGACCGATCCCCGGACGACCAGGCTAGGTGTTATTGATATTATGGCTTTACTCCCTGGATGAGACATTTTCATGGTCAGGCCTTCCAGGGCTTGGTAAGCAATGTCGTCCAAAGGAATTCTAACCGTGGAGAGTGACGGGAAAGACAATTTGGACATTTCTATATCATCGTAACCCATGACTGAAAGCTCCCTGGGGATCTTCAAGCCCAGTTCATTTGCCGCATTCTGTACGCCAATGGCCATTAAATCGTTATGACAGATAATGGCCGTTGGTAACGCTGCGGAGGAGAAAAGTTGATACATGGCGTCAACGCCGCTCTGATAGGTGTAGTTTCCTTCGATATAGTCGACGGAGTCTTCAGGCAGGTTAAATTCCCCCAGTGCTTTTTTCAGACCCGCGATACGGTTTGTTGTGGTCTTTAACGCTTTGGGCCCGGTCACACAGGCAATTTTTTTGTGCCCTTTGGACAGCAAGAACCGTCCTGCTATATAGCCGCCAGTCTCGTTATGTAAATTGAACTCTGTACCCCCGCACAAACTCATCACATCACCGATATCGAAAGCGATAGCCACCACCGGCACCGCATGGATCTGTTTGATTACGGTATCAATTTTGTCGCGCTTCAACGATATGAGGATGATGCCGTCCACGCGGCCCGACATTAAATTAATGTAGGTATGCAAATCCTCTTTATCGGCATGGCGGAAGCAGGAGATCACGGTAAAGTCCTGCTTGAAGCATTCATTTTCCAGCTTGAAGAACAGCTCGGAGAAAAAGGGGTTTTGGTCGACGATCGAAATGATGCCAATGCTTTTTAAACTGGCAGAGTTTTTCTTGAGTGAGGCGGCCAAGGCATTGTGTCGGTAACCGGTAGCCTGAATGGCTTCCAGAATGCTCTGCCGGGTATCATCTTTTAGCTTTTTTTTATTATTAATAAAGTTAGATACGGTTGTTACAGAGACACCGGCATGGCGTGCAACGTCTTTAAGGGTAGCCATTCTCTACTTATAACCTCAGTTTTATGCCACAAGATGAATTGATAGGCGGAGCACTGACCAAGATAGCGATAGGCCGACTCTGGCGTCCCACGTCGTGAGGGTACCCGGTTGATTATACACAAGCAAAATCAAGATACAGGCCTTTAACCGCCAAAAGGCGTTATTGAAACGCGTTGATTAACCTGCAGCAATAAAAAAGCCCGATGGGATGCATCGGGCTGATTGAAAACGAATTTTGTCGCTACGGCCTATTCATCGAAACCCACACGGAAATTCATTTTTCCGTCGGGCAGGGCCCGTGAATTGCCCTCATCGTCCACCGCGACATAGGTAAATACTGCCTCGGTTGCGCGATAACGCTGGCCTATCGGGGCGGAGGACACTTTCTTGACCCACACTTCGATATTGATGGTGATAGAACTGCGCCCGGTACGGATACAGTGCGCATAGCAACATACCACATCACCCACGGCGACAGGTTTCAGGAAGGTCATACCATCGACGCGTACTGTTACTACGCGCCCCTCGGCAATTTCTTTTGCCTGAATAGCGCCGCCGATGTCCATCTGCGACATCAGCCAGCCGCCAAAAATATCACCGTTGGCATTGGTATCTGCCGGCATCGCCAGCGTGCGCAGCACCATTTCGCCACTGGGTAAAGGTCGTTGTTGAGTCATAGCTGTCTGCTTATCAAAGAAGGGATTTCACTATACTGCCCGTAGCAAAGGCTACGGGCATTAACAATTTTGTAACTATTTTTTCTGTTCTTCCGGCATGTGCCGATAAATATAAATACCGCTTAGCAGGGTAAATACCAGCGTCAGCGCGGTCAGGCCGAACACTTTAAAATTGACCCAAACGCTTTGAGGCAGCCAGAAAGCGACGTAGATGTTCGCCAGGCCGCAGACCAGGAAGAACACCGCCCAGGCCAGATTGAGGTTGTTCCAGATTTTATCCGGCAGCGTCAGCTCTTTCCCCAGCATGCGCTGCACCAACGGCTTCTTGAGCACCAGTTGGCTGATCAGTAGTGCCAGCGCGAACAGCGTGTAGATGATGGTCACTTTCCATTTGATAAACAAATCGTTATGGAACACCAACGTCAGGGTGCCGAACACCAGCACCATCAGGAAGGTGATCAGCGTCATCTTCTCGATTTTGCGGTACTTGAACCAGGTGAACACCAGTGCCAGGGCGGTGGCGACAATCAGCGCGCCAGAGGCCACGTAAATATCGTAGAGCTTATAAAAGGCGAAAAAGACAATTAGCGGGAGGAAATCAAGAAACTGCTTCATAAATCAATCCATCATCTGTTCATCGGCCGACTATACCGGATTTGGCGGGTTCTGTGTACCGCTGGGAAGCGCTGATTATCGGCGTTTGGCCAACGGATTTCCGCCATGAAAGCAGGAATTTGCATAAACTTACGATTGAAGTCGCGAGTTCGCAGCGTGTGGATTGCCAGCGCGGCATTGGCATCGCATGATACGCCCAATAATAGCCGGATAATTTATAACGGAAAACAGGTTATGCAGTGGAAATCTCTCCAGGCGCTAACGCCCGGTTTGACGCATTTATTAGGGTATCAACGCAGTTGGCTTAAACCGGACATTCGTGCCGGCCTTTCCGTTGCCGCCGTTGCCTTGCCGGTGGCAATTGCCTATGCCGAATTGGCCGGGGTTAGTCCGGTGGTGGGGCTTTATTCCTGTATTTTGCCGATGGTTGCCTATGCCTTCTTCGGTTCCTCACGCCAGCTCATTGTCGGGCCGGATGCTGCAACCTGTGCGGTCATTGCCGCGGTGGTGACGCCGCTGGCGGCGGGCAACATGGAGTGTCACTGGCAGCTTACCATCATGATGACGGCGATGATGGGCGCCTGGTGTCTGTTAGCCAGCCGTTTCAAGCTGGGCGCGCTTGCTGACTTGCTCTCCAGACCGATACTCAGCGGGCTGCTCAACGGGGTGGCTATTACCATCATGGTCGATCAGATTGGCAAGGTACTGGGTTTCGGCGTGCATCCCGCGCAGTTGATCGAGCGAATCTACGCTTTACCGGGCAATTTGATGCACAGCGATGTATTGACCATGGCGGTTTCGCTGCTGACCCTGGTTACGCTGATCGGGTTCAAAAAATGGCGGCCTAACTGGCCAGCTCCGCTGTTTGCCATCGTTTTAGCGGCCTTTGTTACCTGGGCCGGTGGGCTGCAGCAGCACGGCGTAGTGACGGTAGGCGGTTTTAGCGACGTATTGCCGATCGTGCAGTGGCCGGATTTTCAGCCAGGCTTGCTGCGCGATATGGTGATCCCGGCGCTTAACCTGGCGGTCGTGAGCTTCGTCAGCATGATGCTGACCGCCCGCAGCTTTGCGGCCAAGAACGGCTATGAGGTGAATGCGGACGCGGAGTTTCGCGCACTGGGGCTGGTGAACATCGTCTCGGCGTTATCGCAGGGTTTCGCCATCAGCGGGGCTGACTCGCGCACGGCTGTCAATGACGCCAACGGTGGCAAGAGCCAACTGGTGTCGATTATTGCGGCAGGGGTGATTGCCTTTGTGTTGCTGTTTCTGATGGCTCCGTTGCAGTTTATTCCGGTGGCAGGACTGGGGGTAGTACTGATGTATGCCGCCTGGTCGCTGTTGGATATTCGCGGTATCTGGATCATGCGGCGCCGCAATGCGCAGGCCTTCAGGCTGGCGATGTTTACCTTCCTTTGTGTACTGCTGGTGGGGGTAATCAGCGGTATTGGCCTGGCGGTATTACTGGGGTTGATGCAGTTCTTGCGCACGGTATTCCGCCCGACGGAGCAGCTGTTGGGCGTCAATGACGAAGGCATGATCCACTCGATGGGCAACAATAACGGCATCAAGCCGGTGCCTGGGGTGATGATGTATCGCTTCAACTCGCCGTTGACCTATTTCAACGTGGCGTATTTCAAACGACGGATCCTGAACCTGGTGGATAGCACGCCGTTTCAACCGCGTTGGGTGGTGGTGGACGCCGTGGCCAGCTTTACCCATGCCGATATCAGCGTGCTGGCGGCAATTGATGAGTTGAAACGTGATTTGTTACAGCGTAACGTTAGATTGGTGTTGGCAGGGCGACGCACCGAATTGACGCGCTGGTTCCGCATCAACCGGGTAGGACGCGATCGGGAATTAATACTGGTACCGGATTTGTACCTGGCACTGAAGCTGATTCAAAGCAAGGAGCAGGCGGAACCAGCCGCGGACCCATAAACAAAAAGGCACGCAGAAGCGTGCCTTTTTTGCATCCTGTCGCAAGATCAGCTGCGCAGCAGCATATACAGGCGGAACAGGTAAATCAGCAACAGAGCGGAAACCAGGTTGCTCAGAGCCGTCAGCACCACGCTGGCGACGTTCGGGGGCAGCACCGACAGGTGGCTCACCATAAACAGCACCAGCAGCTTGGCTGCCAGCCACAGCATCATTGCCGGAACAATCACGCGCGCATTGGCGAAAGCCAGTTTGCAGCTCAGTTTGATCGACGCGAACACGCCTTTCTTGTCGGCGGTGGTGATCACCGGTGCCAGCGAGAAGGCGATCGCCATAATCACACCCGGCACGACAAACAGCGTCAGCCCCAGTTGGATCAGCAGCGTGCAAATAAACAGCAGCAGCAGCAAGCGTGGCAGTTCCGGCGCGGAAGCCCCGATAGCGCGCAGGGCGCTCAGGCGTTGCCCCTGAGAAACCAGGCGAACCAGCGTCAACATCCCGCCTACCAGCAGCACGTTACCCACTAACGCAGAGAAAGTGGCGGCGGCTGAGACCTTCAATAACACCATCTGCTGCTCAGGCGTCATTTGTTGAATGATTTCCTGGATCCCCATACAGGCGGACGCAGCAAAGTCACCTTCCGTTGCGCTCAGAATCTTCAACTGCTCGATGTCAGGGCTGAAAACCTGATTGAGCATCACAGAGATGAACGCAGTCAACAGCGCCAGTATCAGAATACTGGCCAGTTGGTTACGGAAAAAATTAAAACTGTCACGGTACAACGTGTTGGCCGTGATAGGCATGCAGACTCCTTGGCATCGAGAAACAGAGATAAATCAAAATCAGTGGGCGATTGTACCCTGTTCCACGTCGCTGTGGCACCCCGCGAATTGCACTACGGCTATTTCTTCGTCGATCTTGGCGATCGGTAAAGAAAGTGGCAACGGAACCGGCAATGGCGGCAGGCCATAACGTTCGCGAGCGCGGTCGCACGCTTCGTTACGCAGGCCATTCTCTCCCGACTGATCGAACTCACGGCAGGGGCTGGGGCGATTAAGATAAATAGAACAGGAAACCGCTTTGCCGATTTCGCCGTCGAGTGCGGTGCAGCGTGGGGACTTGCTGTTGGTCCCCTGCATACAGCGCAGGAAGGGGGTTAACGGCTCTGTTAGGGATAAAGGAACCACGCCGCCGCCATCTTCCGCTTCGGCCCAATAGAATGACACTCGAAAATAGCCACAGCATGCGCCGCAACTGACACAGGGATTTTGAATTTCGCTCATCTTGATTGCCCGCCGACTCCTTACGACACCAACCAAAACCAACACGGAAGATGAAATTACGCAGCGGCGTTTTTTTTAGCAACTGAAATTTGAACATGTAAATAATTTGCAACAAAAAGCGTTTTTTGATTCAGATCAATTCTCGATTTATTAGTCTCTTAGGTAACCTTGTTTTTAGTAGGAATTAAAATTTTTACACATAAGATGTGATCTCGATGGGATCATAAATACCCGTAAGTAGGTATATTCCCCTTGGATGATAACCACACAAATGGAATGGATAATGAAAAAGACAACTCTGGTGGTATTGGCGGCGATGATGGCCCCTATGTTGGCAAGTGCGCATCAGGCAGGCGATTTTCTTTTCCGTGCAGGTTCTGCGACCGTACGACCAAATGCCGGATCGGATGATGTACTTGGGCAGGGCTCATTCAGCGCCAATAATAACACCCAGCTTGGCCTGACCTTCGGCTATATGGTTACGGACAATATTGGTGTCGAACTGCTGGCCGCAACGCCGTTTCGCCACAAGGTGGGCTTGAACGGTTCCGCCGTGAACGGTGATATCGCTACGGTGCACGACTTGCCGCCGAGCCTGATGGCGCAGTATTACTTTGGCGACAAGCAGGACAAACTGCGTCCGTATCTGGGCGTGGGCGTGAACTACACCACCTTCTTCGATGAAAAATTCAACGACAACGGCAAAGATGCCGGGTTGAGCAACCTGAGTTTGAAAGACTCCTGGGGTGTGGCCGCGCAGGCGGGCCTGGATTACAACCTGGATGAGCACTGGATGCTGAACATGTCAGTCTGGTGGATGAACATCGAAACCAAAACACGCTTTGACGATGCGGCCGGTAATCATCACAGCATAGATACGCGTTTGGATCCGTGGGTATTTATGTTCGGGGCAGGTTATCGTTTCTGATAGCGGTGGAACAGGGAGGCGCATACAGCGCCTCCGTTTTATTTTTACTTGATCTGCATGACGTTCTCGACGGATTTCACACCCGCTACGCCACGAGTTACCTGCACCGCACGGTTGGCATCGGCGCTCGAAGTGACAAAGCCACTCAATTGCACACGACCTTTAAAGGTCTCGACGCTGATTTCGGTAGATTTGATGGTTTTATCCGCCAGCAGCGCTGACTTCACCTTGGTCGTCACTACCGTGTCATCAATATAACCGCCAGTCCCTTCAGATTTCGCTGTTGGCGCGCAGGCACTCACTGCGAATGCCACAACGGCAGCCATGCATAAGACTGAAAGGGTTTTAAATAGCTTCATAAATTACTCTCCATGCAATGTTATTGTTGAAACTACATTCGGGTTTTCACCTGAAGACGTAGTGCACCCCTAAAAATAAAGAAATGCCCGACGCGCAACGCTAAGTGTGAGACAAGAATTGGGTTTGTTCAAACTTTAGATGTAAAAAAAATCGCACAACTTTGAGGGTAAACAAGATGTTATCGGCGGGCGCAATCTTCTGCACCCGCCGTTGAAGCCTTATGCCCGGGTAGCCGCTTTCATTTCACGCGTAAAACTCGCCAGTTTCGTCAGCATTTCTGTCGGATTAGCTTGATTCTGCTCGATAATTTTAACGATAGCCGAACCGGATATCGCCCCGGCAGCACCGGCCTGCAGCGCATCGCGAACCTGCGCCGGTTCGGAAATGCCAAACCCTTGCAGCGGCGGTGCCGCATGGTATTCGCGCAATTTATTCACCAGGTGATGAAGTGGCAATTCAGCGCGACTTTCGGTGCCGGTGACGCCCGCACGAGACAACAGGTAGGTGTAGCCGCGGCCGTGTGAGGATATTTCACGCAGTAAATCGTCGTCTGCATTGGGTGGGCAGATAAAGATAGGTGCAATGCCATGGCGCGTTGCTGCCGCACGGAATGGCGCGGACTCTTCATATGGCACGTCGGCAATCAGTACCGAATCAACGCCGACTTCGGCACAGCGTTGGTAAAACGCATCAATGCCTTTATGGAACACCAGGTTGGCGTACATCAGCAGACCGATAGGAATGTTCGGGTGTTTCTGGCGGATCGCCGCCAGCATTTCGAAGCACTGGGTTGGCGTCACGCCTGAGGCGAAGGCGCGCAGCGCAGCACTTTGAATCGTTGGGCCATCGGCCAGCGGATCGGAGAATGGAATGCCCAGTTCCAGCGCGTCGGCACCGGCTTCCACCAGGGTATCGACGATCTGCAACGAAAGCGCCGGGTTCGGATCGCCGAGGGTAACGAACGGGACGAACGCGCCTTCTTTCTTATCTGCCAGACGGTTGAACAGTTGTTGGTAACGTTCCATCAGATTTCTCCCCGAGCTTTCAAAATGTCGTGAACGGTAAATATGTCTTTGTCGCCGCGGCCGGACAGGTTAACCACCAGAATCTGTTCTTTTTGCGGCGTTTCACGGATCATTTTCAGCGCGTGCGCCAGAGCATGGGAAGACTCCAGCGCCGGGATAATCCCTTCGCTACGCGACAGCGCTTTGAAAGCGTCCAGCGCTTCGTCATCGGTAATAGACACGTATTCAGCCCGACCGATGCTGTTCAGATAGGCGTGTTGCGGCCCGACTGAAGGGAAGTCCAAGCCGGCGGAAATCGAGTAGGACTCTTCGATCTGGCCTTCGGAAGTCTGCATCATCGGCGCCTTCATGCCGAAATAGATGCCCACGTGACCGTGTTTGAGCGGTGCGCCGTGCTGGCCGGTTTCAATCCCTAAACCTGCAGGTTCAACGCCGATCAACCCAACGCTGGTATCGTCGATAAAGTCGGCAAACATACCGATGGCGTTCGAGCCACCGCCAACGCAGGCCAGTACGGCATCCGGCAGACGGCCTTCACGTTCCAGCATTTGTGCTTTGGTTTCTTCGCCGATCATGCGCTGGAATTCACGCACAATCGTCGGATACGGGTGCGGACCTGCAGCGGTACCCAGCATATAGTGGGCGGTTTTGTAGCTGCCGGACCAGTCGCGTAGCGCTTCGTTGCAGGCATCTTTCAGCGTGGAGGAACCGCTGTGCACCGGGATCACTTCCGCTCCCATCAGGCGCATGCGGAAGACGTTGGGTGACTGGCGCTCGATATCTTTGGCGCCCATATAAATGCGGCACTTCAGGCCGAGCAG
>Ga0157373_10000861_pt1 | contig 23562 bp, 11 predicted proteins | sample C65metaG_FD_113460 | JGI IMG/M metagenome (GOLD analysis project Ga0157373, IMG submission 113460) | Corn rhizosphere microbial communities from Kellogg Biological Station, Michigan, USA - C6-5 metaG | ecosystem: Host-associated > Plants > Roots > Rhizosphere > Soil | place: USA: Michigan... | reverse complement strand
GGCCTTACACGTATGTTGCGGTAAACGTTCCTCCGGGGCTCAACTTTGATGGCCCAAGCAGACAGATTACGGGTACGCCTACCCAATCAGGTACGTTTACTATTTCTGTAACTGTGACTGACGCTGCCGGCAATGCTGTAACGGTACCTTATACACTTACCGTAAATGGAACATTGGCGCTCGCTCCGGCAACTTTGGCTGATGGTATTGTAGGTACAAACTATACTTCGCAAGTTCTTCCTGCTGTATCCGGTGGTACTGCTCCTTATACTTATAGTATGACAGGACTGCCTGCAGGATTAACATTTGATCCTTCTACCCGTATCATTTCAGGAACACCTCAGACCGGAGGTAATTTTACCGCCAAGATGAGTGTGTCCGATAACGGGGGATTAAGTACAAGCACCGATTACTCCCTGCGGATCAATGTTCCGGAGCCAATTATTTCCGGTACCACCATCTGCAGCGGTAATGCTGTTACTTTGTCGGTAGCTAGTCCGGTGACTGGCGTAACTTATAATTTCTATGCTGCAACAGGCAATACACCACTGCCTTCGTCAGCTGGTAGTTATACCACACCTGTTTTAACGCAAACTACTACCTACTACGTTGAGGGTGTCTCGGGAGGAGCGGTAAGTGCACGTGTTCCCGTAACTGTTACAGTCAACCCGGCACCTGAGCCTCCAACAGTATTGAGCAACAACCTTACTATCAGCAGTGGACAGTCGGCTACACTGCAGGCTACTGCTGATGCAAATTCTACCATCTTCTGGTATACTACTCCAACGGGAACCGTAGCTGCCGGAACAGGCTCAACATTTACCACACCTGCACTCAGCGCCTCAACAACTTATTATGCAGGGACAGTGAACAGCAATGGCTGTGCAAGCCTGAGCCGAGTTCCTGTGGTGATCAATGTAATCAGCGGACCGGTTAACCCTAACTGTAATGCGGCGGTGTCGCAGCAAAGTAATATCACCGGACTACTTTGCGTGGCTTGTACCATCCAGAATCCGGGCAATTCTACCGATGCCGATTTGACCAACTATACAGAGATCAGATTAACTGCCGGTGTAGCTGCAACAGCTTATCAGCGCCTGATCTTCCAGAGAGCAGGTACTGCTACTGACAGTATCCGACTGGATCTTGAGACACCTGTAGGTCTTGCCGATCTGGGGGTTCTTGGCGGTGTGACGATCAACGTAATGAACGGGAATACCGTAGTAAGAAGTTATCCACTGAACAATTCCCTGGTTAGTTTAGGTTTGCTACTTGGAAACCGGTTCAGTGCTACGGTGCAGGCAACTGCGGCATTCGACAGGGTAGAAGTAAGCTACAGTACGCTGGTGTCAGCATTAACAAGCCTGCGCATCTATGGTGCACAGGTGATACTGCCTAATCCTACACTGGTTTCAGGAAGTCAGACAATTTGTTCGGGTACTAATGCAAGTCTGAGTGCTACTGCAGCTCCCGGAACTACGCTAACCTGGTACAGCGATGCCACAGGAGGCAACGTACTGGCCACAGGCGGTACATATACTACACCCACATTAACTGCAACTACCACTTATTATATCGAGGTAAGCAGGGTTGATGGCAATGGTGTCAGGTGTGCGAACCCTACCAGAGTTCCTGTAATTGTAACCGTGACCCCAGCTGTTGCCACACCTGTGCTCGCTACAGTTGCACCTGTATGTACAGGTGCTACAGGAGTGCTTTCAGTGGACAATCCGCAAACCGGCATCACCTATAACTGGTATACTACCGCTACTGGCGGTACTCCGGTATTTACCGGCGAAACTTTTGTTACTCCGGCCTTAACTGCAAATACAACCTATTACCTGGAAGCTGCCAGTGGTACCTGTACCTCAGCAACACGTGCTGTCGCCTCAATTACTGTAAACCCACGCCCTGTACTTCCACAAGTTCAGGCTGCAGCAACAACTATATCACAGGGGCAGTCGGCAAACATGACTGCTACTTCTTCTGAGGCTAATGTAAACTTTAACTGGTATACTACGCCTGATGGTACTACACCGGTTTTCACGGGTGCGAATTATGTTACACCACCACTTTTCGCTACTACTACCTATTATGTAGAAGCTACTTCAGCTACTACCGGTTGTGCCTCTTCTTCGAGAGTTCAAATCACCATTACAGTGAATGGTACCGGAACTCCTGTGCCGGTACTTTGTGAGCTGCCCGTGAGCCAGACAATAGGTTTTGGCGGTACAGTTTCAGTATTTGCAAGAGTAGATAACCCGGCTCAGGCTATAGATGGCGACCAACAAACGGCCTCTACTTTATCAATTCCTGTAGGTATCAATGCTTCTGTATTCCAGAGAGTCAATTTCACCGGATTATCCAATGTGGGAGACACTTTAAGAATTCGTTTAACAGCTACCAATCAATTATTATCACTTTCGCTGCTATCAGGAATCACCCTTACTACTTATCAGGGAACTACCAGCAACAATGATGGCGTGGCACTGAACAATGGCCTGATTAATCTTCAATTGCTTAACGGCGGTGCAGAAGCACTCATCAGTCTGGTACCGGCAGCAGCGTTTGATATGGCTGAAGTAAGACTGAATTCAGGATTACTGGGAGCTTTATCATCTGTAAACTTTAATTATGCCAGAAGAATCACCTTAGCCCCGTCGGTTTCATCCGCAAACGTCACAGCTTGTTTAAATGCGACACCTACGCTTAGCGTGACTAACCCACAGCCAGGAATCATATATAACTGGTATACCACTGCCACTGGTGGTACACCTGTATTTACAGGTGAGAACTTTGTAGTTCCAGCTGTTACAGCGAACATTCAATATTATGTAGAAGCGACAAGAAATGGCTGCGGCGGTTCCAGAACAGCAGTGAATGTGACGGTAATCCCGGCACCACTCGTGCCTGCACTGCTCTCTCCAACAGAGCAAACTTGTCAGGGTTCAAACCTGGTCTTACAGGTGCAAAATCCGCAGGCAGGAGTAACTTACCAATGGTATGAAAATAGTACTCTGATATCTGGCGCCACTGCTTCTTCTTATAATGTAACCAATATTCAAGCGAATACTAGCTACAGTGTTGAAGCGATCAACAGCTGCGGAACGGTATCTGCCAGAGCAACGGTTGCTGTAACTGTGGGATCACTGGCTGCGCCTGTAGTTAATCCTACCGCAATTACCATCAACTCAGGTGAGCAGACCATCCTGACTGCCAATTCTTCTACAGCTAACCTTGTGTATACCTGGTATACTACTAATCCTGCTTTGGGTGGGGCTGTTCCAGTTTCTACCGCAACCAATGGCGCAAACGGAACATTCATCACACCAAACTTAAGCAGTACAACTACTTTCTATGTTACTGCACAAAGTAATACCGTAGGCGGCTGTACTTCTGTTGCATCGAGTATTGTTGTTACCGTAAATCCTACGCCAACAAATCCGGGATCTGTTCCCTGCGAGCCTGCAATCAGCCAGACGGTACGAGCTGGCGGAACTATAACCACCGGTACGGTATCCAATGCAGCTTTTGCAGTGGATGATGACATTGAGACCAGCTCATCACTCTTAGTTCCATTTGGTGTTAACGGATTTATTGCACAGAAAGTAAACTTTACCGGCACATCGCAGATTGGTGATACGGTTAGGGTACGCTTGTCGTCACTTCCTGGAAGGCTCTCAGCAGCTGTGGGCTCAAGCATAACGTTGACAACCTACAGTGGTACAGTAAGTAATAATGATGAAAGAACGATAGTTAGTTCTGGCATCAACGTAGTATTTGCAAGTAACGGAACTGATGCTATCATTAATTTTGTACCAGCCCAGCAATTTGATGGCGTAGAATTAAAACTTAACTCAGGCCTTCTGGGAGTTTTAACTTCTGTCAACCTTAATTATGCAAGAAGAATTATCCTTGCACCAACACCTGCTGTTGCAAATGTGACAGTGTGTGAAGGACTTCAGGCTACATTAGCTGTAGCCAACCCACCTGCAGGCATTACCTACAAATGGTACAGCGGTCCTACAACATTGGTAGCAACTACCGATACTTATCAAACTCCTGCAAGTTTGACAGCGGGTGTTTATACCTACTATGTTTCAGCAAACAGAAATGGCTGTGAGAGTGCAAAAGTACCTGTTACAGTGACAGTTCTGGGCATTCCTGCAGCACCGGTGCCAAGTGCAGCAAATCCTGCGGTAACCTGTATCAACACACCAGTTACGCTGAGCGTAGACCAGGTTGCAGGCGTCAGCTATAACTGGTATGACGCTCCTGCGGGTGGCAATCTGCTTGCTTCGAATACCAACTCTTACACTACTTCTGCTATACTCGGAGTAGGTACCAGCAATTACTATGTAGAGGCTATAAACAGCAATAATTGTTTAAACACAACTGCAAGGACGGTAATATCTGTTACAATCAGACCTGATGCTACAGAGGCTGACCTTTCAGTTGCAGGTGCCGATCTGGCATTCTGTGCCGGTGCAACAGCTACCCTCACTGCCAGCAGCACTACTGTACTCAATCCTGTATTCACCTGGTATACTGATGCGGCACTAACCAATGCAGTATTTACCGGAGCAACCTTTAATGTCGCTTCAATTGCGGCCACAACCAATTACTATGTTACGGTAAGAGGGGATGACAAATGCGAAAGTAAAACAGGCAAGCTGGTAACGCTCAGAGTTAATCCAGGCAGCCTGGCATCTGATATCACCATCACAGGTGTTCCTGCCAGTCTATGTTCTGGTACAGCAGTGACCTTAACTGCCAGCAGCACTACTGTAACTAATCCTGTATTCACCTGGTATAACGATGCTGCATTAACCAATGCAGTATTTACGGGCCCGGCTTATACCACTGCAGCCTTAACCGGAAACACGAATTTCTATGTGACCGTACAGGGGTCTGACAGATGCCCTAATACTTCGGCTAATGCCAAAGTGGTTCAGTTAACCGTTAACCCGCCGGCAGTACCTGCAGATATCGACGTGAACGGTGTTCCTGCATTCGCCTGTGCCGGATCCGGTGCAACACTCACTGCCAGCAGTACCACAGTTATTAACCCGGTATTTACCTGGTATACCGATGCTGCTTTAAGCAATGCAGTATTTACAGGAGCGGTATACAATACGCCATCGATTACTGCCAATACCACTTATTACGTAACCGTACGCGGAGATAATAAATGTGAAAATGTTTCAGGCAATGGCAGAGCGGTTGTTGTGAACCTCAATCCGGCAATTGTTTTCAATGGTTCGGCCTTGCCATCAGGAACAACTGCGGTACCATATGTTACACAGATCAGTTCTGCAACGGGTGGCACTCCGGGCTACAGTTATATCATTGCCTCCGGAAACACCTTGCCTCCGGGCTTATCATTAACCAGTGCGGGACAGATTTTTGGTGTTCCAACGGTTGCAGGTAACTATACTTTCGCTATCACAGCCAGTGATAGCAGAGGATGTAATGCCACCGCTACCTTCACGCTGAATATTGCAGGCGTAGGTCTGATGACCCTGCCACCGGCTACATTGCAAGACGGACTTGTGGATATAACCTACACACCGCAAACCCTGCCTGCACCAGTTGGCGGTACAGGCCCTTATACCTATACGGCTGTTAATGTTCCTCCCGGACTCGTGTTTGATACCAGCACCAGGGTTCTTTCGGGAACGCCAACTCAGGGCGGAACATTCACCTTTACAGTTACTGTTACAGATGCAAACGGTTTGACTGCCAGTACCAACTATACCGTGGTGGTGAACGTGACACCTCCTGTAGTTGCCAATGCTGAAAGCTGTAATGGCAACAGTGCTTTACTCACTGTAACCAACCCTACCCCGAATGTAACCTACAATTGGTATGCTTCGTCATCGGGCGGTGCGCTACTGGCAACAGGAACCACCTTCCAGACACCGCCAATAGCTGCTACTACAACATACTATGCAGAAGGAGCTTCAGGAACTGCCAGAAGTACAAGAACTCCTGTTACAGTTACACTCAGACCTAGTGCTACAGATGCTGATGTGACTATCACCGGCATACCGGCAAATGTATGCTCCGGATCTGGCGTAACCTTAACAGCAAGCAGCACTACCGTGACCAATCCAGTCTTCAACTGGTACAGTGATGTTGCTTTAACAAACCTGGTATTTACTGGTGATACATATCAGATTCCGTCCCTCACTGCCAATACAAACTTCTTTGTCAGCGTAAGCGGAACCAATAAATGCGAAAATGAACCTGGAACAGGTAAAGCAGTAGCTCTTAGTGTAAACCCTGCCATTAGTTTTATGGGGACTACGCTGAGTAATGCCAATACCAGCACAGCTTATTCGGTACAGCTTAACCCTGCGACCGGCGGAACACCAACATATACTTATACACTGCCGTCAGGAAGTACACTTCCTGCGGGACTGTCACTGTCAGCTACAGGGCTGATCTCGGGAACAGCAACAATTCCGGGTACAAATACCTTTATCGTGCTGGTAACCGACAGCAAAGGCTGTACTGCAACTGCCAGTTTCAACCTGACAGTGACAGGTACAGGTGCCACTCCAATGGTACTGCCACCTGCCAGTCTCCCTAACGGAGAAGTAGGAACGCCATATACCCCTCAGGTTTTACCAGCGGTAACAGGCGGAACGGGTCCTTTCACCTATACTGCTACTAACCTTCCTCCGGGACTGACATTTGATCCTCAGACAAGGGAGATCAGTGGAACGCCATCTCTTGCAGGTACATTTACATTCACCGTTAGCGTTAAGGACGCTACAGGTGCGACTGTAACTGCGAATTATACGGTAACAGTTACCGTTCCGGCTCCAGTTGTGCCAGGTGTAGCAAGCTGCGGCGGTAGTTCAGTCACCCTGACCGTTCAAAATCCAGTGGCGGGTGTAACCTACAACTGGTATAGCACGGCTACTGGCGGATCTTCACTCGCTTCCGGAACTAGCTTCCAGACACCTGTGGTTACTGCCAATACAGTTTATTATGCTGAAGGTTCTTCCAATAATGTATCAAGCAGCAGAACTGCTGTCAACGTAAATCTGGGAGCAGGGGCAACCAGCGCGGATATCATCATCACCGGCGAGCCTGCAACCGCAGTATGTGCTGGAGCTTCGCTCAGCCTGACTGCAAGCAGCAATACCGTTACTAACCCGGTATTCACCTGGTTTACGGATGCTGCCCTAAGCAATGCAGTATTCACCGGTGCTACATTCAATATTCCATCAATTACAGTCAACGCAACTTATTATGTGACTGTACGCAATGCAACTCAATGTGAGAATGCTGCCGGAAACGCACGAGTGGTCAACCTCACGGTAAATCCTGCAATGACTTTCAATACTACGGTATTGCCTGCTGCAACCAATGGCACTGCTTATGTAGCCAGGATCAATGATGCCACAGGAGGTACTCCGGGGTATACCTACACCCTGGCATCAGGTAGTAGTCTACCTGCCGGCCTTTCATTGTCAGCCACAGGAGTAATCTCAGGAACACCAACAGTTTCCGGAAATTATGATTTCTCTATCACAGCATCAGACAGCAGGGGATGTAATGCAACAGCGGCCTTCAGCCTCAACGTCGGCACTGTGACCTCCGTACCTTTATCGTTGCCACCGGCTACTCTGCCAGATGGACTGGTAGGTACTCCATATGGTCCGCAAACACTACCTGCCGCAGTAGGAGGAACCGGACCATTCAGTTATAGTGTGAACGGTCTACCTCCGGGATTAACTTTCAATCCTGCAACACGTGAGATCACTGGAACGCCAACAGTGGGAGGTACCTTCCCGGTTGTACTGACAGTTACTGATGGTAATGGATCAACAGCCACAGCTACCTACACAATTATTGTCAGGGTACCTAATCCTATGGTGTTAAGTGCTCAAAGTTGTGATGGCATCAGTGCTACGCTGACCGTATCCAATGCCATTCCAGGTGTTACGTATAACTGGTATACCACTGCTACCGGTGGAAGTATCATTTTCACGGGGCCAAGCTTCCAGACGCCTGCACTCACTACCAGCACAAGCTATTATGTAGAAGGTGTTTCAGGTACAGCACAGAGCAGCAGGACGCTGGCAAATGTGGTTATCCTCGCCAAACTGGCAACTCCGGTAGTCACCAGGCAGTCGAGCACTTTCACCAGCATTACCTTCAGCTGGACAGCCATAACAGGTGCAGTAAGCTACGAGGTGTCCAGAGATGGGGGCGCAACATGGGAAGCTCCAAGTTCAGGTGCTACCGGGACTACCCACCTGGTGTTCGGCCTACAGTCTAACGAAGCAGTAACCCTCCTGGTTAGGGCTAAGGGCACCAGTACCTGCCAGACCAGTGATTCGGGCAGTTTCACCGGAAGGGCAAATAACGGAGCAGGTGCAGAGCCTGATAACAACGACGTATTCATCCCTAACACCTTTACGCCGAACGGAGATGGTAATAACGATATCTTCTTCGCTTATGGAAGCTCAATGGTAAATGCCACCATGCGCATCTATGACCAATGGGGACATGTGATCTTCATCTCGCAACAGATGACGATGGGATGGGACGGAACCTACAGAGGACAGCCGCAGCCTAATGGAGTGTATGTATATGTCATCGATGTACTGATGAGAGATGGTACCAAAGTCATGAGAAAAGGAACCGTTACACTTTTAAAATAGATCCGTTAACCTGATATCAAGAACATGAAGAAACTTATAATAATCGTCTCATTTGGCCTGATTTGCTTACTGGGAACTACAAGGGTTAATGCACAGATTGATCCGCACTTTTCACAGTATTATGCAAACCCTCTATGGCTTAACCCTGGTCTTACGGGTGTGATCAATGGTGATTACAGGGTGAGCCTGAATGCAAAACAACAATGGAGCTCTATCTCCAACTCATATCTTACAGCAGGTGCCTCTTTTGATATGGCACCTACAAAAAACCTTGCATTCGGAGGTATGGTGTTAAACCAGACTGCCGGCGCATTGAATTACAATTACCTGAGTGCCCTGGCCTCGGCAGCCTACCGGGTACGCTTTGGGCAGGCAGGTTTGAATATCGTTAATTTTGGAATCCAGGCAGGCTTGCTCAACAAAAGCTTCGACCCTTCGAAGATCACCACCGGAAGTCAGTTTAACGGCGGGGCTTATGATCCTACGATGCCCACAAATGAAACTTTTAGTTCTTCCAATACGCTTGTTCCGGATGTCAACTTTGGGGCAATGTATTTTGATGCCAACGATGATAAGAATGTCAACATCTTTGCCGGTGCAGCCGCGAACCACCTAACCAGGCCGGTAGACCGCTTTCTTGGTAATGATGTCAGGATCCCGATCAGAGCTACATTTCATGGTGGCGCCCGCATTAAAGTGAGTGATGCACTAGACATTACCCCTAATGGTTTATACATGAGGCAGGGAACAGCCAGAGAAACCTCTCTGGGAGTTTATGCCCAGTATTTTATTAACCCTGAAGCCAATTTGCTGTTTGGCTCCAACTACCGGAAGGATGATGCCGCAATCGCCTATTTCGGCATGCAGCTCAAGAACATCAATTTTGGTCTGAGTTACGATTTCAATACCTCTAACCTAAGCCGCGCAACCGGAAGCAGAGGGGGGCTTGAGCTGTCCGTTTCATTTACCGGCCGCAAAGGAATTGCAGGTCCTAATTTCTTCTGTCCACGCTTATAATACCACACCATATGAAACCGCTTAAATTAATGCTTTTGTTGTGCCTGTTCAGTTTTGGGCTAATGGCACAAACATCATACGTCTCCAATAATAAGAAAATTGCCGATCTGTATTTTAAAAATAAAGAGTATTATGCAGCAGCCGAGTATTACAAAAGGGCCCTTCAGATATCCAGGGATACGATTGGATTTGTAGTGCCTTACGCTTTCGAAAATAAGATGAAAGAAGAGAGCCCGAAACTGGCAGACTACCAATACTGTGTATTTCAGCTGGCTACTTCATTGCGTCTGTATAAAGATTTCAGGGCTGCCGAAGCATGGTACGCCCTGGCCAGGAATTTTTCTGAACCAAGATATGCGCTTAGCCCTTTTTATTACGCAGAATGCCTGCGCTCTAATCAGAAGTTTTCAGAAGCCATTCCAGCCTTCAATGCCTTCTTAGACAAGTATAAAATAGCTGACTCCTATAAGGATAAGGCTAAAATTGAGGTGGCCTCCTGTAATTTTGCGCTTTATGAAATGCGCTATCCACGTCTGTATAAATTTAGTAAGCTTTTCAACCAGATCAATGAACAGGGATCAAATTACACCCCTTTGCAACGCAACAATAATTTCTATTTCACTTCATCCCGCCCTGTCGTGATCAGCAAGGGGGGAAAAGACGAAGTCCTGGAAGATAAACAGACAAAATCTAAAGTCGTTAAAAAGGAAAGCCCTTATATCAATGCGATCTATGAAGCGGCGGGAGATCCCCAGGCCCCTGCCACAACGGTAAAACGAATTGGTGCCGTAGAGACAGGTAAAGAGTTTGCTGCACCCGCTTTTCATCCCAATGGAAAAACAATGTACCTCACCAGCTGGACGGCAAAAGGCAGCAGAAAAATTTACGAGGTGAATATCTCTCAGGGAAACGGAGCCACCTGGTCGGCTCCAAAAGAACTGGGTGCCGAGGTAAATATCAATGGCTTTAATTCCATGCAGCCTTTTATCACCAAAGACGGCAAGTACCTGGTGTTCTCATCTGACAGACCCGGAGGATTAGGCAAGTACGATTTGTGGTACTGCATTTTGCGCGCCGATGGATCACTGGGGCAGGCTATCAATATGGGAAATACTATTAATACAAAGGAAGATGAAGAAGCTCCCTACTACAATCCCGCAACAAAGAAATTGTTATACAGCAGCGCCGGCAGAGTGGGGATTGGTGGATTGGATTTCTATGAAAGCGAAGGTGATTTTGGCAGCTGGACCGAGCCAAGGAACCTGGGCTACCCGTTCAACTCGTCAAAAGACGATGCGTACTTTACGCCGCTGAATGACGCCGATACTGAAGGTTATATCAGTTCAGACCGCGAGTCTGTCTGCTGCCTGGAGATCTTCCATGTTAAAAAAGAATTTATTACCGTACAGGGTACGATACTCGATTGTCTGACAGACAGACCCTTAAATGGAGCTGTTGTTACGCTAAGTGATTCTTCACAGGAGTTAAGGATGACCGTGGGACGTGATGGTAAATATAATTTTAAGATCAACTCTAACCGCGCCCTGAAGATCACTGCGGAAAAATCTGATTATCTGAAAAAAATGATCAGCTATAATTATGAGGAGCTGGCCAAGGCCGATACACTGGTAAATCCAAGGTTGTGCCTCAGACCCTTTGCCATCAATGTCCCTATCGTGCTGAAGGATGTCTTGTACGATTTTAATAGTGCAGAGCTCACACCGGGATCAGAAAAGCAGCTGGATGTGTTGTATACACTGCTGACAGATAATCCAACAATGGAGATCGAACTCAGTGCCCATACAGACAATGTTGGTTCAAAAAATTACAACCTCAACCTGTCAGATAAACGGGCACATTCCTGCGCAACATATCTGATTATGAAAGGAATTGCCTCAGAGCGGCTGAAAAGTAAAGGTTATGGATTTAGTAAGCCGGTGGCGCCAAATCAGTTCCCTAATGGCAAAGATAACTTCCTGGGTCGTCAGCAAAACAGGAGAACAGAATTTAAAATCACTAAGATCTAATACCAGGTGCGCTTGAGGAGCTTCTCAATCTTCTTTAGCATCTCGGACATTTCAAAAGGTTTTTCCAGGTAGTCTGACGAGTGTAAACTCTCCCTCATGACATAATCCTCGGAGAAACCACCTGAAGTTAGAATCACCGGGAGGTGTGCCGTCATCTCCCGGCTTCTGATCTCCTTAAAGATCGCCCTGCCATCCATGCCGTCGAGCATAATATCCATTAGAATTAGATCGGGTTTGAATTCCTCGATAATTCTGAAAATCGGCCTGCCGGTCATCAGCGGAAAAACCCTGTAATTATTCTGCTCTAATATGATTTGGACGACTTCCAGTAAGTCCGGATCGTCATCTACTACAAGTATTCTATTCATGATTTGACTCCTCCCGAACAACTATAATGCCGTGATTGGAGAAAAGAAATGATACTTTTGTCTTTTTATATTCCTAAAAACTATATGCAGTTAAAAGATCAGATTGAAGCCATCGCTAATACCTTACTTCCCAGTTTCCTACCCAAAGATCCTGAAGAAAAATCGCTGTCTTTCCATTTTACTCTACCTCCCGATTCAAGTTACAAAGTATATTTTGAAAAAGATGCCAAATCAAAATGGCAGTTTATCCGGTTTGAAGAGGCCACCCGCTAATGTCATCGCTATGAAATGATCCGCTGATATTCCTGTGGTGTTTGGGAATTTTTAAGGTGTTTTTTTTAAAAGGAATAGTAATTGCATAAATATGCAAAATAGAACCTTTAAATCACTTAATTAACGCAATCATTTGGAAAATACCTTCGGAAAGAATATCATCCCGCAGAACGAGCGACAGAGGCTTGAAAGCCTAAAAAAATATGACATATTATATACACTGTCTGAGCCAGTCTTTAACGAACTGGCGGCACTCGCGGCCATGAGCTTCGAAATGCCTATTGCTATGATCAATTTTGTCGATAAGAATAACGTCTGGACCAAGGCCAGCCAGGATGGCGAAACTGGACTTAACATAGAAAGAGGGACCAGTTTATGCGCTCTTGCGATTCTTAAGGACGAGGTTACCGTATATGAAGACGCTCTTAAGGAGCGCTGTTTATTGGCTAATCCATTTATTGCTGGTGAGCATGGATTACGCTTTTATGCTGCTGCACCAATTGGAACCAAAGAAGGGTATAATATTGGGGTAGTCTGTATTGTTGACAGGAAACCGAGGGACTTTGGCAGGGCAGAACAGGCCAAGCTGGAAAGTATAGCCCGCATGGTGGAGCTGGAGATAGAAAAAAGAATAAGCTGATTTTCCGTTATTTAGTGCAAATAAACTTTTTGGTATACGATTTATTGCCCACCTTCAGCACGATAAAATAAATTCCTGCTACATAGGAAGATGTATTTATCTGATGCTGGTAAATTCCCGTAAATGCCGATCTGTCATCCTGGTAAAGCACCTGCCCGGATATATTGATCAGTTTTACCTGCACACTGGTGTTCTCCGGAATGTTAGCGCTAACATTAATTTCATTTTTTGCAGGAACAGGGTAGATGACCATATTCAGCTCATTGTTACTTATCCCTGTTGTACTAAAGTTGCTATCCCCGTTGATACCGGTGATGAGGATGGAATAAGCTTGTGGCCCGCGTTTGAGCTGCCCCTTGTGCGAAACCTTAAACCTGTATACAGCTCCTGCGAGTGGATTGCTGATCAGCACCTGCTCTACATTATCGCGGGTATTGTCGCCTCTTATAGCTGCTGCAGCAGGATTTGCCGGGTCAAGCACCCAGGGGTTATAGCTTTCCGATCCATGTACTGCACGCAGGTCCAGGTCATTGATCAGCCGCGGAGTCCTGTTGTTCAATCCGTTTAACGAACTGATGGCTACTGCCTCGGGATCTGTCCAGCAGATGGTAGCTTTGATCGGGGATGTCCCTGTTGCCGTCACTTCCAGAAATTGCTGGTCCCCCTGAGATAAAATATTTTCCGCAATTTTAGCCCTTGTACCATTGTCCAGGATAGCCTGTGCAGCAGCTTCCATATTGAGCAAACCCCAGCCATAGCTGTAATCGGGGCCTTCTGCCGTTCCTGCATCCGTTGCAGTGCCTATTGCCAAAGCTTTCAACGTGGCTGAACGCATGAAATTATTGCCGTTTTTTTGACTGTAAAGCTCTTGGAGTAAGATCAGTGATCCACTCACATTGGGAGTAGACATAGAGGTGCCCGACAAAATGGTGTAACTGTTGTTTCCGGCATTGCTGGTAGAGGTTACACGTACCCCGTCAGCTACCAAATCCGGTTTTATCCTTCCGTCGTCTGTAGGCCCCCAGCTGCTGAAAGTGGTAAGCCTGATATTGGCTGCGGTATAGGGGCCATTTGCCAAAGGATTGATGGCACCAACAGTCAGAATATTCTTTGCTGTGCCATAGGTAGAAATGTTATCGTAACTATCATTACTGCTAATGCCTTCCGGCCGCGGACCCGCATTGCTCATCACCCGGCTGGCGTTATACCTGTAGTAATTTTCTCCAATCGCTGGTCCATTAACAGTCCTGCTGTTCCCGGCAGATTTTACCGGCAGATAATAGGGGGCATTGTAGCAGATCTTATCCCATTCTGAACATTCTGTATCATAATAGCCGAATTTATAATCTTCGTTTTCTCCAGGTGCGCCAAGAAACTCCCAGCGTTCCGGCGTAACACTTGTATTTTGCGACCAGCCTGCGGCCGTGCCGTAAGAATGGTTGGAGATCAGCAGTGTGGCCGCATTCGCAGACATTTCCGGGGTATCATTGTCAAAATTAAATACGTAGAGCTTAGGTAAACCAAAAGCCATTCCTCTGGCAATAGCATTGACACCGGCAGCGATCATTGTACCTGCAACATGAGTGGAATGGACAGCGGTAGTGGTCGTCTTGTCACGCACCTCAATGCGCCCGCCGGCAAACTCGACATGGCTGGCCAGTACGCCCTCGCTGTCCCAGATGGCTACCTTTCCCGCAGAAATACTGCTGCCGTTCAGTGAGAGTCCTAAACCTCCGCCAGTGTATAGTTTTGTAGTACGGGTGGTTCCAGCCGCAATTACATTATTGGTAGTGATATAATAAACGGGCAGTCCGCGGTCATCTGTCCGCTGCAGTCTGAAAATATTTCCGTCAGAACTTTCTCCGAAAGTTTTCCATCCCTTTTCTTTCGCTATTGCGAAAGCATTTGCTCGGTTTAGACTGGAAATATCGAGTAATGCGGCGCCATTTTCTTTGAGGAATGCAGAATTTGTTACATTTGGTCTGATGATTTCCTGAGCGTAAAGTGCATGATAATTCAGCCCGGCAACACAGAGTATACACCATACAAACCTTGTTAAGCCGCAATAATGAATCATAAATGGCTGATAATTTGCATGAGCGTTGAAATGGGTGTATCTCAAATTTAACTTTAATAACTATACAGATGAAATTTTATAAAGCTTTTTTATGTGGAGTAACGCTATTTGCAGCTACTGCCTGCACAGTAAGAAACGCGGGACAGACAGAACTGAAGGAAGGTATTTCCGGTCAGGTAACTTATGCGGAAGGGAATATGATGCCAGGACCGGGCCAGAAGGCAGCACCTAAGGGGATTCAGCGTACCGTGTTTATTTATGAAACCGCAACCGGGGCAGATGCAGAAGGGACGGCTCCCTTATTCACAGCAGTCCGCACCAGGCTGGTAGCCAAAGTTACAAGTGACACCGCCGGCAATTACTCCGTTAAACTCAAACCAGGAAGATATTCTGTGCTGACCGGTGAAGAAGAAGGAAAACTGTTCTCGTCCGTATCAAATGATAAAGGAGAACTCAGCCCTGCCGAAGTTCTCCCTAATGAGGTACTAAAGTATAATATCCTTGTGAATTACAAGGCCGTATATTAACAATCAAATGGCGTCACTTCTGCTGATCAGATGGTGATGCCTTCTTTTCTGAGGATATAATTAAAGATCCCTTCGATAGGCTTCTGCAATATCTTTCCAACACGTATACCATTTCTTTCACACACTCTGGTCAGTATATCCTGATAGTAGAACGAGATGGAACCCACAAAGTGGCAGGCGATAGTTTTATAGTCTTTAAAATCTTTGATATTGACATTGATAAATTCCTGAAATCCATCCTCAAGTATCTGCAGGATAAATGGATGTTCCCTGTTATCATACATGAAACGGCTGAATCCGGCGAGGTAGGTGTTTGGCAGTGGACGCTGATAAACATTGGTGATTACCGTTTCCTTATCAATTTCATAATCTTTTTCAAAAAGTGTTCTCAGATCTTCAGGCATTTGTTTGTACAAATAAGAAGTGATCATTTTTCTTCCGAAAAAGGTTCCGGATCCTTCATCCCCTAAGATATAACCAAGACCATAGTTGCTGTCGTAAGTAGATACACCATCAAAATATGAAACATTTGAGCCTGTACCCAGGATACAGATCAAACCTTTCTCGTCGCCGCAGGTAGCATATGCAGAACCAATCAGATCATTTTCAACACTGATAAATGCTTTTGGAAAAAATAATGATAAGCCATTGGAAATTACTTCATGTTTATCCGGTGTAGAGCAGCCTGCACCATAAAAATAGATTTCCTTTACTTCTTCAGCAAACTCACCCAGCATTTGAACTTTTGCCAGGACTTTATATATATCCTGTGCATTTAAAAAATATGGGTTGATACCCTGTGTGTTGAAACTAATTGTTTTCCCGGACTTGTACCCTAACCAATCAGTTTTGGTCGATCCGCTATCTGCTACTAAAATCATATACAAAAGTAACGACTTTATTGAACTTTTAATGTGCCGCTAACCTCTTTAAGATTGATTTCTGTTAGTTTCGCCTGATACTCAGCATCCAGAAAACGGATAATCGCATTTATGGAGTTTCTTTGCGCTTCACGCAATTCCAATGGCGTAATACTGCCTAAACGATACTTCTCAAAGGTAATATCCAGATTTTGTTTGGCCAGGTCTACATTGCCCGTCTCTACCTTCAGAAGATCCAGGTTGGTCAGGTAGTTCTGGTAAGTGGAGATGAGCAAAGCTTTTACATCTTGTCTGGTCTTATCGAGTGTCAGCTCTGATGAGTTAATCTCTACCTTGGCATTTCTTTCGTTCTGCCGCTGCAGGAAGCCGTTAAAGATATTCAGATTAGCGGTTAACCCATAAGTAAATCCATCAGCACGTGCACGGGTCGTAAATCCTGTTGGACTGGCACTTCTAGAAAACTGGTATCCACCGTTTACAGCTATCACAGGATAGCGTTGTCCTTTCACGGCCTTAAGGTTCAGGTCGGCCAGTCTTTTGTTGATAATGGCAAACTGCAGGTTGGGATTCATCTGCATAGTCTGTGTTTCCAGTTCTGCCAGTTTCATATTGCTTTCAATCTCGAATGTCTCATCAGCAATAAACGTAATATTCAGATCTCTCGCCATTAACTGGTTTAGCGCAACTCTTGATGTGTTGAGAATGTTCTTTTGCTGCAGGTAAGTGGTAGTATCGGTATTGAAATCTACCTTCGCCGTTACCACATCCAGTTTCGAGCCCCTGCCAATCTGAAGTTTGTTTTCGGCGATCACAACCCTTAACCGCGAAACTACCATGGCACTGTCTGTCGCTCTTACCAGCTTCTGCTGTCTCACTACCGCATAGTAAGCTTCTACGACATTTGATACGGTACTCAGAATAGTGGTCTTTGCACCAGCTTCTCCTTGTTTTTGTAGTTCTTTGAGGCGCTCATAGTTGGTAAACATCTGCAAACCATCAAAGATCGTCCAGTCCAATGCCGCACCATAACTCATGTTGGTGTTACGTACCCCCCTGGCTTCAATTTCTGCGCCTGTAGACCGGGTTTGTGTAGTGTTTTGTCTGCTGCCATTCTCACCGAATGTTCCCCCAAGCGTAGGCAGCATCCCTGCATTTCCGATGTTCACATTGTTTCTGGCAATAGCGACGTCATTAGTTCCCAGGCGTATATCAAAATTGTTTTTTAATGCAGTAGTGATTGCGTTTTCAAGCCTGAGCGTATCCTGCCCATTCACGATTTGTGTACAGCAGGTGATCAACACGGCCAACGAATAAAATATGTGTTTGTTCATTTGTCTGTAGTTTAGGCTGTGGCAGTTTCTTCAGCCAATGCTGCTTTTAGAGATCTTTCCAGTTCGGTGTTTGCTTTATGTTCCTTAGACCAGTATGAATAAATCGAAGGGATAACGAATAGCGTCAGCACCAGTGAGAATGTTGTTCCTCCCACGATGACGATACCCATGCCCATTCTGCTTTTGGCCGCTGCACCCAATGCCATGGCAATTGGCAAGGCACCGATGGCGATAGCGAGACTGGTCATCAGGATCGGCCGTAAACGTGAAACCGAAGCCTCTCTGATGGCATCCTGAACATTTTTACCCTCTTCCTTAAGCTGATTGGCAAATTCTACAATCAGGATACCGTTTTTGGTTACCAGTCCGATCAGCATGATCGTACCGATCTGACTGAAAATATTCCAGCTTTGTCCAAACAACCAGAGCGACAGGAATGCCCCGGCAACAGCCATAGGTACGGTTAAAATAATGATCACCGGATCTTTAAAACTTTCGAATTGTGCAGACAGGATCAGGTAAACCAGCAGTAAGGCCAGACCGAAGGCAAAAAGCGTATTGGAAGAACTCTCCTTGAAATCCCGAGATTCGCCACTTAGGTCGGTCGAGAATGATTCATTCAGGATCTTTGCGCTGATCCTGTCCATGGCCTCGATGCCGTCGCCAATACTTTTTCCAGGTGCCAGACCCGCAGAAACTGTAGCAGCAGTAAAACGATTGTTTCTGTACAGCTGCGGCGGACTACTCTCTTCCTTCGCGGTTACCAGGTTGTCTATCTGTATGAGCTCACCCTTGTCACTGCGCACATACACAGAGCTGAGGTCTAAAGGATCTTTACGGTTACCACGGTCAAACTGGCCGATTACCTGGTACTGCTTTCCATTCATAAAGAAGTAGGAGAAGCGCTGACCACTCAGTCCGAGTTGTAGTGTTTGAGCTATGGCCGATACCGACACGCCCAGGTTCTTCGCTTTGTCGCGGTCGATCGTCAGGTTGATCTCTGGCTTATTGAATTTCAAATTCACATCAGATACCGTAAAGGTTGGGTCTTTACTTACCTCATCCATAAACAATGGTACCTTCTCGCGCAGCTTCTCGAAGTTCTGTGCCTGGATGATATAACTGATCGGCAGTCCACCGCGGCGGCCTACAGATATCGTTGGCTGCTGGGTAACTACTACTTTTCCTTCTGAATATTTTCTGGTGATCCTGGTCAGCTGCGCCGCAATCTCTTCCTGCGAGCGTTCACGCTCACCCGGGGGACTAAGACCAATTCTTACAATACCGCTGTTCACAGAACCGGAACCTCCAAAACTTGGTGAACTGATGGTGATCAGTACTTGTTTCTCTGGTACAGAATCCTGGATCATCTTGGTGATCTTCATCACAAAAGCGTCTGTATAATCAAAAGATGCACCCTCTGGTGTACTGATATTCATGCTGATCAGGCTTCTGTCATCATAAGGTGCCGTTTCCTTTGGCAATACCTTCCAGAATAACACAATCATCCCTACGCAGACCACAATGATAGGCACCGCAAGCCACCTTCTTTTGAGGAATTTGTCCAGGTTTTCTGCATAATTATCATTGAGTGCCACAAAATAAGGTTCAGACCAGTTGTAAAAACGTGATTTGGTGTGCCCTGTGCTTTTCATCAGGTACGCATTCAGCATCGGAGTCAGCGTGAGTGATACAAAAGCAGAGATCAGTACGGCAGCACCAATTACAATCCCGAATTCCCGGAACAGCCTGCCGACAAATCCTTGCAAAAATACTACCGGTAAGAATACCGCGGCAAGCGTGATAGAGATGGAGATAACGGCAAAAAAGATTTCATTGGAACCCTTAATAGCGGCTTCAAAAGGAGAGTATCCTTCCTCCACCTTCTTGAAGATATTTTCTGTGACCACAATTCCGTCATCTACTACCAGACCTGTAGCAAGTACGATGGCCAGCAAACTCAATACGTTGATGGAAAATCCACAGACGTACATAATGAAAAATGTGAATACTAGCGAAACGGGGATATCAATCAAGGGGCGTACAGCAATTGCCCAGTCGCGGAAGAACAGGTAAATAATGATAATTACCAGTATCAGTGAAAGTATGATCGTCTCTGCCACCTCTGTGACAGAAGTTTTAATAAACTTGCTGTTGTCAAGCGAGATATTCAGCTTCATATCCTTCGGGATATCCTTTTTCAGCTGCTCAAATCTTTTGTCAAATTCTTTTGAAATCTCCAGGTAATTGGCACCGGGTAGCGGAATCAGAGCTACAGACACCATCGGCCGTGCCGACTCCCGCAGAATGGTTTCTTCATTCTCAGACCCAAGCTCCGCATAACCCACGTCCTTTAACTTGATCACATTGTTTACATCATTTTTTAGGATCAGGTTATTGAACTGGTCTTCGTTGGTCAGCTTGCCCAGTGTTTTAACTGTTAGCTCCGTGCTTGCACCTGTAATTTTACCTGAAGGAAGCTCTACGTTCTCATTGTCAAGAGCGGAAACGATATCCTGAGAAGTAAGACCATATGCAGCTAATTTGTTAGGGTCAATACGTATACGCATTGAGTATCTCCTTTGTCCCTGGATCTGCACAGCACTCACGCCCGAGATGGTTTGAATGCGCTCTGCAATTACGTTTTCTGCGTAGTCGCTCAATTCCAGTGCATTTCTTTTATCGCTCTGCACCGTCATGGTGATGATCGGATCGGAGTTGGCATCCGCTTTACTGACTACAGGGTTGCCGTCGATATCTTTTGGTAAGCTCCTTGCTGCCTGTGAAACTTTATCACGCACATCATTGGCGGCTTCTTCAATATTTTTGTCCAGATTAAACTCGATAGTGATATTACTGCTTCCCTGGTTACTGGATGAGGTAATGTTTCTGATCCCGTCAATGCCGTTGATGGATTTCTCCAGGGGTTCTGTAATTTGTGATTCAATGATATCAGAATTCGCTCCAGGATATGAAGTACGTACGTTTACAACTGTAGGATCAATATTCGGGAATTCCCTGACCCCCAGGAATGTGTAGCCTATGACCCCAAAAAGGAGGATCATCAGGTTCATCACTATCGCCAGAACAGGTCTCTTTATACTCGTGGTAGATATACTCATTTCGGTATGTTTATTATTTAACCACAGACACTTTTACTGGTGCATCCTCTTTAAGAGTCATGGCACCGGTAGTTAAGACAGTATCACCTGCAGACAGGCCGGAAGTGATCACGATATTCGCATCTGTACGTGTTCCGGAATGAACCTCAACTTGTTTAGCCTTGCCGTTTCTACTGACAAACACCGTTTTTCCTTTGAGTACAGGGATGATAGCCTCGTTGGGAACAAGAATGGCATTTTCAACATTGCTCAATACCAGTGATACCTTGGCAAATGAGCCCGGTAACAGTTCATTGTTATTGTTTTGTGCGAGCGCTTTGATCTGCAAGGTACGGGTCTGGGCATTGATGCCGGGCTCAATGGCGAAAACTTTACCGGTATAAATCTGGCTGCTGCCATCTGTACGGAAGGTAATGCTGGAGTTCATTTTGATCTGGCCCATATATTTTTCAGGAACAGAGAAATTGACTTTCACTGGATTGGTGCTCAACAGATTTGCAATCACGGTGGTTGGAGTAATATATACGCCGACAGATATGGAACGCAAACCAATTTTACCGCTGAAAGGAGCGATGATCGATGTTTTTGCCAGTTGTGCCCTGATCAGCTGGCCCTGTGCTTTCAGCGATTTCAGGTCGGCCAGGGAAGCATCATATTCTTCCTGACTGATAGCGCCTTTGGCGAGCAGCTGTTTCGCACGGTTTTCATTGCTGGCAGATAAATTTTGTTTGGTCAGTGCCTCCTGCAGCTGTGCCTGTATATCGCGGTCATTAATTTTTACCAGTACACTTCCCTTACTGACATTGCTGCCCTCTTTGAAAAATATGCCTGTAACCAAACCTGAAACTTCACTTTGAAGTGATACAGATTCATTGGCTTCAATAGTTCCGGTAACATCCAGGTTGTTGGCAAAAGACGCAGGTTTGATAACGATGCCGTTTACCGCAAAACTTTGTGTTTTACCACCTTTAGCACCAGCTCCGGCACCCGATCCCTCCATCTTCTTATTGGTAGTAATACGGTGATAAACAAGGTAAACAATCCCTGCAAAAAGTAGGGCATAGACAAGGTATTTCAGTTTCATATGTGGTTAAGGGAGCGATTAAGTGAAAACAAAAATATTCAAATAACTTCTCGAATGGTACTTGTATTAAGGATGTTACAGCTAATATATTATTTTAACCCTCAGCGAATGTCATATGTTTTAAATTTGCCCAAAAAATAAATATGAATTTCAAAAATATAGGCTTGCTGCTGCTGGCTCTCACCCTGCCTTTTCTAGCCGCAAAGTCACAGGTCAAAATTAGTTACGAGGTAAGCTTTAAACAACCGCAAACACATTATGCTGATGTTGAAATGAATCTTTCAGGTCTTTCCAAACCTTATATCGATGTGAAAATGCCGGTTTGGACACCAGGGTCATACCTGATCCGCGAGTTTTCAAAAAATGTGGAAGGCTTTACAGCCAGTGCCGGAGCATCTGCGCTTAAAGTAGAAAAAGTGAAAAAGAATACCTGGAGAGTATATAGCAACAGTGCGAAGTCGGTAAAAATCAATTATAGTGTTTATGCTTTTGAAGTATCTATACGCACTCCTTTTGTTGATGCCAGTCATGCTTTCCTGTCATCAACGGGAATTTTTATGTATCCTGATCAGCATCTGGCAGCATCCAGCATTGTGAAAATCGTGCCTTTTACGGGTTGGAATAAAGTATCTACCGGTTTAGAGCCTGTAGCCGGCCAGCCTTTTACCTTTACCGCCAAAAACTTTGATATTCTTTATGACAGCCCAATCGAAGTAGGAAATCAGGAAGTTTTTGAGTTTATGGCCGCCGGTGTTAAACATACCGTTGCTATGTATGGAGGTGGAAAATACAATCCTGAGCGCTTAAAAAAGGATATGCCTAAAATTGTTGAAGAGGCTACAGCCGTATATGGAGAAAATCCAAATCAGCACTATACCTTTATTGTGCATAACCTGTCCAGGGGCAGCGGCGGACTGGAGCATTTAAACTCTACCGTGCTGGGAGTAGGCAGGGATAGTTATGCTACAGAAGAGGGGTATCATTCTTTTTTAGGACTGGTAGCACATGAATATCACCACCTATGGAATGTAAAACGCCTGCGTCCTGTTGCCCTGGGGCCTTTCGATTACGAGAATGAAAATTATACGACCAATCTATGGGTAGCTGAAGGATTTACCTCTTATTATGAAAATAAATTGATGCTGCGTGCAGGTTATCTTAGTCCTGATGATTTTGCCGCCGAACTCATAGGTAAGGTTGCCAATATTATCAATACTCCAGGCGCGAAGATAGAATCAGCTGCAGCCTCCAGTTTTGACGCCTGGATAAAATATTACAGGCCTAATGAGAATTCCAATAATTCTACTGTTTCTTACTACAGTAAAGGAGAGGTAATTGGTTTGTTGCTCGATCTTGAAATTATCCAAGCTTCCAAAGCGACAAAGAGCCTCGACGATGTGATGAAAGCTATGTATCTGCAGTGTAAAGCCAGCGGTAAAGGTTATACTGATGCTGAATTTAAAGCTATGGCGGAGAAAGTAAGTGGTACCAGCATGAATGATTTCTGGGATAAATATGTCAATGGGGTATATCC